>Ga0114978_10003335_pt1 | contig 13150 bp, 10 predicted proteins | sample S_140212_EF_Meta_FD_87027 | JGI IMG/M metagenome (GOLD analysis project Ga0114978, IMG submission 87027) | Freshwater microbial communities from Lake Simoncouche, Canada to study carbon cycling - S_140212_EF_MetaG | ecosystem: Environmental > Aquatic > Freshwater > Lake | place: Lake...
AGCAACCATCAGTTTGCTGATCTCGCTGAACTCTGGCTCGGCGGCGACCACTACAAGTGGCGCGCGCTCCGCACCAACGGCGTGAACGAACGCTTCGTCACCGGCGACGCCACGCCACGCGAGAAATTTCAGGCCTGGGCCGAGACGGTGCCGCACACGCTGCGCAATCCGCTCTACCACTGGTCGCACCTTGAGTTGAAACGCTATTTTGGTTTCGACGGTCTGCTCGACGGCAAGACTGCGGAAAAAGTCTGGAAGCAGGCCAATGCCAAGCTCGCCAAGACCCGCGTGCACGACCTCATTAACGAGTCGAAAGTCGCCGTCATTTGCACCACCGACTGCCCGGCCGATCCACTCGACCACCATGCGAAGATCCGCGCGAATCCCGGCAAGTTGAAGGCGCGGGTCTATCCCGCGTTTCGCCCCGACAAGGCCCTCGCCGTCGGCAATCCGCAGGGGTTCAACGCGTGGCTCGAGAAACTCGCCGTGGCAGCGGGCGGTGCCTTCGCCGCTGGTGGTATCAAGACTTTCGACGACCTCATGGGTGCGTTGAAGCAGCGGCATGATGATTTTCACGCCGCCGGCTGCCGCATCTCCGACCATGGTCTCGAGCACGCGCTCTCCGAACCGTGCACGCACGCGCAGGCGAAGAGCGTGTTCGACGCGGCGCGGGCCGGCCGCGTTGCGACCGCTGAGGAAACCGTCCGCTATGGCTCGTATTTGATGTTTGAATTCGGTCGTTGGGACGCTGCGCGCGGTTGGACGAAGCAGCTCCACCTCGGCGCGCTGCGGAACAACAACGCCCGCCTGCTCGGCAAGCTCGGGCCCGACACCGGCTTCGATTCCATCGGCGATTTCCCGCAGGCCGTCGCGCTGTCGCGTTACCTCAACACGCTCGACTCCACCGACCAGCTCCCGCGGACGATCCTTTATAACAACAACCCGAACGACAATTATGTCCTCGGGGCGATGATCGGAAATTTCCAAGACGGCTCGATTGCGGGCAAGGTCCAGTTCGGGAGCGGCTGGTGGTTCCTCGACCAGAAGGAAGGCATGGAGTGGCAGATCAACGCGCTCTCCAATCTCGGGCTGCTCTCGCGTTTCGTCGGTATGATCACGGACTCGCGCAGCTTTGTGAGCTACCCGCGCCACGAATATTTCCGTCGCACACTCTGCAATCTCCTCGGCGGCGACATGGCGCGCGGAGAAATTCCGAGCGATTACAAACTCGTCGGCGGCATGGTCAAAAACATCTGCTTCGGCAACGCGCGAGATTACTTCGGTTTACAGCTCGCCCCCGAATTTACGAAGCAGGGTGGGTCTGCAGCCCGTCCGGGGAAGATCGCAGACCGCCCGAAGGCGGGCTGATGCCTCGCCCGACCTCAACTCCGCTGCGTTTTGTAAAACCCCACGCCCCCTATGTCCAACGCCCCCGCTGCTCCTGTCCCTGCTGACGCCCCGGCCGGCCGAATCGGCCGCTACCGCTGGGTCATCTGCGCTCTCCTGATGTTTGCGGCGACCATCAATTACATCGACCGCCAAGTCATCGGCATTCTCAAACCAACGCTCACGCAGATTTTTGACTGGAAGGACGAGCGGATCTACTCGTCGATCATTTTCGCCTTCTCGCTCGCGTATGCGCTCGGGTTTATTTTTGCCGGGCGGATCATCGATCGGATCGGCACGCGGCGCGGGTTCGCGCTCGCCGTGGTGGTGTGGAGCCTCGCGGCGATGGCGCACGGCGCCGCCGACTGGATGCCCAGCCTACACCTCCCGATGCTCAACCTCGATGCGAAGGCGGGCTTTTCCATCGTCACGCTTTCCGGTGCGGCTGCGGGGTTCGCGCTCGCGCGCTTCGCGCTGGGTTTGGGCGAGGCCGGCAGTTTTCCGGCGTCGATCAAGACCGTCGCGGAGTGGTTTCCCCAAAGAGAGCGGGCGCTGGCGACGGGTATTTTTAATTCGGGTACGAACATCGGGGCGCTCGTGACGCCATTGGTGGTGCCATGGATTCTCGGGCACTGGGGCTGGCAGTGGGCATTCGTGGGCACGGGCGCAGTGGGGTTCCTCTGGTCCTCGTGGTGGCTGGTGGTCTATCGCCCGCCGCAGGAGCATCCGCGCCTCTCGAAGGAGGAGTTCGCCTACATCCGCAGCGATCCCGCCGATCCCGAGGTGCGGATGCGGTGGCTGCCGCTGCTGACTTACCGTCAGACGTGGGCGTTCGCGATCGGCAAGCTGATGACGGATCCGGTGTGGTGGCTCTACCTCTATTGGGTGCCGGATTTTCTGAGCAAGACCTATGGCGTGAAAATCACGGTGAGTGAAATGGGGCCGCCGCTCGTGATTATTTATCTGCTGGCCGACGTCGGTAGCATCGGCGGTGGCTGGATGTCGTCGTATTGGATCAAGCAAGGCTGGACGACGAATCGCGCCCGCAAGACGGCGATGTTCGTGTGCGCACTGTGCGTGGTGCCCGTGATGTTTGCGGCGAATGTGTCTAACCAATGGGTCGCGGTCCTCATCATCGCGCTGGCGGCATCGGCCCACCAAGGCTGGTCGGCGAATCTCTTCACGCTCACTTCGGATATGTTCCCGCGCAAAGCGGTGGCTTCGGTCGTCGGCATCGGCGGCACGGCGGGCGCGATCGGCGGCATGTTCAACGCGCTGCTCGTCGGCGCGCTGCTGCAGGCGACGGGGAGCTACCTCATCGTCTTCATTATCGCGGGCACGATGTATCTCGCCGCGCTCTTGATCATCCATCTCCTCGTGCCACGGCTGGAGCCGGCGCGGCTGAGAGAGTGAGGCGGCGAGTGGCGCTAGTCTGCATGGCGCCCGGCCCCGTGTGTTTTCATCTCTTTTGGATAGCGGGTACGTTCCCTTTCCGCTCAGTCTTCGCCCTCATGAAATTCCCCCTGCTCCGCTCAGCGTGTGTGGCTTTCGCAGGGGTCGCGTGTGCTCACGGCCTCTGCGCCCAGATGCCTCCTCCCGCCCTCGTTTTGCCCGAAACGAGCCCGGCTGCCACCTTCAAGCAGCGCGTCGGCGTCACCGACATTGAGGTCGTCTACTGGCGCCCGGCACTCCGGGGCCGCTCGGCCTTCGGGGCGTTGGCTCCTTTCGGCAGTGTCTGGCGCACGGGTGCCAACAGCGCCACGCTCATCACCTTCAGCACCGACGTCATAATCCAGGGTGCCGCGCTCGCTGCCGGCACGTACGAACTCTTCTCCATCCCCGGCAAAGACGAGTGGACCGTGATCTTTCAGCCGCCCGCTAAGCAATGGGGCTCTTATAACTACGATCCGACGAAGGACGTCCTGCGCGTGAAGACGAAACCCGTTGCGCTGACGACGCCGGTCGAGTCCTTCACCATCGACCTCGGTGATCTCCGCGACGACGCCGCCACGCTCGCGCTCACGTGGGAAAAGACCCGCGTGCCGTTGAAACTCCAGATCGACACCGCCGGTCTCCTGGTGCCGAAGATCGAGGCCTTGATGGCCGGCACCGCCGCCAAAAAACCCTACGTGCCGGCCGCGATGTTTTACCTCGATAACAACCTCGATTTGAAAAAAGCCCTCGCGTGGATGGACGCTGCCATCGCGGAGAATCCCAAGGCGTTCTACTTCGTTTACCGCAAGGCGAAGGTCCTCGCGAAGCTGGGCGACAAAGCGGGTGCGCTCGCTGCCGCGCAAGCTTCCCTCGCTGGCGCCGCGCAAGCCTCGGGCGAGCTCAAAGAAGAGTACACGCGCCTCAACCACGACCTCATCGCGAGCCTCAAATAATTTTTCGTTCCCGTCGTGCCGTCGGTCCGCAGCGATGCGAACTCGGCTCGCAGCTCGGCACCTGGCCGGTGAGAGGGATTTCGCACTGCGCTCGCCGCCACGGACTTTCTTCACCAGCCAGTTGCCCGCTCCTTCAGAATTGTATCAGTGTAACCGTCACCCCAAAAAATAACATTATGAAACTGTCCCGCTGCGCACTCGCCCGCCTCGATCTCAAGTCCGGAAACACGGCCGCCAAGGTTGAGCCCTTCACGATGGCGATTGAGAAAACGGGCCCCGGTGCCGGCGTGATCACGTTGGCGTGGGAGGAGACGGAGTATTCCATCGCTTTCACGAACAAGAAATAATCCCGATGTACGACCGCACTGGTGGTTCGGCTGATCCCGTTCGAGAGAACCGGGTGGTTTGCGGAACGGCTCCCCGCAGCGTTCGGTCGTGGGCTCAACGCGCGGCGCTCGTCGTGGTCCTGGGCATCGTCACGTGGCGCGCCGTCGCCGGGGAGCCCCCGGCTGGCATCGCGATCCAGCAGGACCTCCGCAGCTTCGGGACCTACGCCACGGTGCTCCACGTCGCCGCCCACCCTGACGATGAAAATCGCGGTCTCCTCGCGTATCTCTCGCGTATCCGCGGTTACCGCACGGGCTATCTGTCGGTCACACGCGGCGACGGGGGACAGAACGAGATCGGCCCCGAGTTTGGCGAAAAGCTCGGCCTCGCCCGCACGCAGGAACTGCTCGCCGGCCGGGCGATTGACGGGGTGCGGCAATTTTTCACGCGCGCCCTCGATTTCGGTTACTCGAAGAGCATCACCGAAGCGCTCTCGGTTTGGGATCGTCAGCAAGTGCTCGGCGATGTGGTGCGCGTCATCCGGACCTTCCGCCCCGACGTGATCATCACGCGTTTTTCCCCGCAGGCGCAGGCCGGCAATCACGGGCACCACAACGCGTCCGCGCTGCTCGCGCTCGAGGCCTTCAAGATCTCGGGTGATCCTCAGGCCTTTCCCGAGCAAATCGCCGAAGGTCTCACGCCTTGGCAGCCGACTCGGATTCTGCAAAACGGCGGCGGTGGATTTAGCATCGCAGCCGGTGGCACTGATCCGGTGACTCGCGACAGTGTTCAAGCGATCGCGGCGCAGACTAGCGCCCAACACAAGACCCAGTTCGGTCCGGGCGGCGGCGGCCGCGGTGGTCGCGGCGGCGCGAGTGGTGACGAGCGCACGGAAACATTTTCACTCCTCGCCGGCGCCCCCGCCCAGGCGGATATCATGGACGGCCTCGACCTCACCTGGGCCCGCGTGCCGGGTGGTGCCGAGCTGGGCCGTCTGGCGGCTGCCGCGCTCGCAAGTTTCAAGCCCGGCGACCCGGCCGCGAGCGTGCCCGCGCTCCTCGCGCTGCGCGCGCAGCTCGCGAAACTCCCTGCTGATTCCGTCGTCGACGACAAGCGCCAGCAACTCGATCGCATCCTCCAAGCCTGTCTCGGAATCACCGTTGAGACGACCACGCCTTCCGCCGAAGTCGTGCCCGGCCAGAAACTCACGCTCGCGGCCAGTGTCGTCGTACGTTCCAAATTTCCGGTGCGCTGGACCTCGACCCACGTCAGCTACCCGGGTGGTGGGCTGTCAGTCGATGGATTTGAATCCAGCCGCACGTCGACCGAATTAGTCCTCGACCTTCCGGCTAACGTCCCGGTGTCGCATCCCTATTGGCTCCGCGAGGAGGCCACGGCCGGGATGTTTCGCGTCGCTGATCCGAAACTCATCGGCCAGCCGGAGAACCCGCCTTCCTTCATGGTCGATTGCACGTTCGACGTGGGAGACCAAAAACTGGTCGTGGGCAGCGAGCCGCTGGCACCGACGAAGGCGGGCAAACCCGGGCGCCGTCTCGTCGTGATTTCGCCCATCTCCCTGCGTTTCAGTTCCGGCGTCGCCCTCTTTACGCCGGGCGAGCGAAAGAAAATCGAAGTCGAGGTCACCGCCGCCCGTGCGGGCGAACGCGGCTCACTGCGTCTCGAAGCCCCGGCCGGCTGGACCGTTTCCCCCTCGAGTCAGCCCTTCCAACTCGGGAAGAACGGCGAGCAAACACGCCTCGCTTTTGCCGTCACCGCCCCGGAGAAATCGGCGGCCGGCACCGTGCTCGCCGTCGCCGAAGTGGGCGGCGTGAAGTTCAGCCACCAACGCACCGAGATTCGCTACGACCATATTCCGCTGCAAATCCTGCAAGCTCCGGCGCGGCTCAAAGTCGCGGCCTTCGACTACGCGACCCGTGGTAAGAACGTCGGCTACCTCCCCGGCGCCGGCGACGACACCGTCGAAGCGCTGGAGCAGCTCGGCTACACCGTGAGGACCCTCACCGGCCCCGATCTCACCGCCGAAAAACTGCGCGGCCTCGATGCCGTCGTGATGGGCGTGCGCGCCTTCAATGAGCGCGCCGACCTCGCCGCGAATTTCCCCGGGCTCCTCGCCTACGTCGAAGCCGGGGGTACGGTCATCGCGCAATACAATCGGCCCAACGGGCTCAAGGCCCAACAACTCGGACCCTATGCACTCTCGATTGCGGAGAGTGCGCGGAGCGCACCCCAATGGCGTGTTACCGAGGAAAATGCCCCCGTACTCTTCCTCGCGCCCGACCACCCCGCACTGACGCGCCCGAATCGCCTCGGGCCGGCGGATTTCGTGGGCTGGGTGCAGGAGCGCGGCGCGTATTTCCCGAACAGCTGGGACGAGAAACATTACACGCCGGTGCTTGCCATGAACGACACCGATGAGCGGCCGTTGACGGGTAGCCTGCTCGTTGCGAAACACGGCAAGGGCTACTACGTTTATACCGGCCTCGCGTTTTTCCGCCAGCTGCCTGCGGGCGTGCCCGGCGGCTACCGACTCTTCGCCAACCTGCTCGCCCTCAGCCAAGAATGACACCCGCCAAAAAACCGGAAACCGAACCCGCCGACGAGGCGCCTGATGTGCCCGGCTTCCGCACGTGGCGCGGCGTCTATGGCTTCGTGTTCGCCGTCTTCGTCGCCGTCGTCGTCGCGCTGACCCTTTTCACCCGCGCCTTCGCATGAACGCCATCGACTGGCTCGTGCTCCTCGGGACCATCCTCGGCATCGTGGCCTACGGCACGTGGCGTACACGGCATACCGATAACCTCACTACCTACCTGAAGGGAAACAGCACGACGAAGTGGGGCACGATCGGCCTCTCCGTCATGGCGACCCAAGCCAGCACGATCACCTACCTCTCGCTCCCCGGGGTGGCCTCCGAAAACGGTATCGCCTTCATCCAAAATTATTTTGGTCTACCGCTCGCCCTCATCGTCGTGTGTGCCGTCTTTCTCCCGATCTATCGGAAGCTCGGGGTGTACACAGCCTACGAATACCTCGGCCAACGTTTCGACCAAAAGACCCGTCTCCTCGGTGCGGGTCTGTTTGTGCTGCAACGCGGTTTGCAGGCGGGCATCACGATCTACGCGCCCGCCATCATTCTCGCGACCGTCCTCGGCTGGCGGCTCGACGTCACCATCGTCTGCACGGGCCTGCTCGCGATTATTTACACCGTCACCGGTGGCAGCGCGGCGGTGCACCTCACGCAGAAATGGCAAATGGCCGTGATCTTCGGCGGCATGGTCACCGCGTTCGTGGTGTTGCTCACGAAGCTTCCTGCTGACGCGCTCCACATTGCTGGTGCGATGGGCAAGCTCAACGCCGTCGATTTCACGCCCGATCCCAAGCTCCGCTACACGGTGTGGACTGGCATCGTCGGCGGCTTTTTCCTCTCGTTGTCCTACTTCGGCACCGACCAATCCCAGGTGCAGCGCTACATCGGTGGTGCGCGCCTGCGCGAGGGTCGCCTCGGTCTGATGTTCAACGCGGTCCTGAAGATCCCGATGCAGTTCTTCATCGTGATCCTCGGTGCGTTACTCTTCGTGTTTTACCAGCTCCAGCCCGGCACGCCCGTCCTCTTTAACCAAATCGTGTGGCAGCAGCAGATCAACGGTCCGCAAGGCGCCACGTTTCGTGCCATCGAGGAGAAACACGCCGCGCTGCACGCCGACAAACAGACGAAAATCCGCGCGTGGGTCGCGGCTCACGAGCGCGGCGATGCCCCGGCGGAAGTCGCCGCGCGCGCCGCGCTGACGGCTGCGCAAAAAGCCTCGCTTGCCGTGCGCAACGAAGCGCGCGACACGTTGCAGGCGGCCGACCCCGCCGCCAAGAAGACGAAGGATTCCGACTACGTCTTCATCTCGTTTATTCTGACGCAGCTCCCGCACGGTGTGATCGGACTCCTCCTCGCCGTGATGTTTTCCTCCGCGCTCTCGTCGAAAGCCGGCGAACTCAACGCCCTCGGCACGACCTCGACGATCGACCTTTGGCGCCATTTTCGCCCGCTCGCCGCGCACGACGAGGTGCGCAACGTCCGCGTCGCCAAGTGGCTCACCGCCCTGTGGGGGTTTTTCGCCATCGGCTTCGCGCTGTTTGTGAGTTCCGCGGAAAATCTCATCGAAGCACTGAACATCGTCGCCTCGATTTTCTATCCCGCGCTGCTCGGTGTATTCGTCGTGGCCTTCTTCCTTAAACACGTGCAGGGCTCCGCAGTCTTCTGGGCCGCCATTGCCGCGCAGATCGTCGTGCTGGCGATTTTCTTTTTCGGCAAAGCCTACCCCGCTTGGGAAATCGGCTATCTGTGGCTCAACCCCATCGGCTGTGCGGCGTGTGTGCTGTTCAGTCTCGGCCTGCAGGCCGTCATGCCGCTCGAGATGAAACCCTTGTCCGTGTCCGAACCGTGAGCAGCCCCGTCATCTGTTTCGGCCAGCAGCCTTGTGGGTTTTTTCCGCGACGCTTTCTCTATGCGAAATTCGTGACCGCACGGAAACTCCAGGCGGAGATCGGCGGCGAGATCGTGTTTTTCTGCCACGACAGCGACCACGATCCGCGGGAAACCCAGACTACGCTGCGGCATCGCAAGACGGATGAGCCGCTCGCGATGAATTTCGCCTTTGAGAATAAGCTGCAGCGGAAATTTTCTCCGCTGCACCTCAAGCGCATTCCCGCCGGTTGGGGTGAGACTACCGCCCGCCAACTCGGTGCCTACGTCGCGCCGCCCTTGGTTGCAGCGTTCAAGACGAATCCCGCCACGACTGCGGGGGACTTCTGCCTCGAGATGTATCGCCGCATGGGATTGCTTGAAGGCATTCGGGTGGTGCGTTCGAGCGACCCTGCGGTGCGCCTGGCGGCGTGCGCCATCACGGAGTGTTTCGTCGATGTACCGCATCAAGGCGAAATCGTCCGCGCGCGGCTGCTCGACGGCGCGTTGAAGCTCCACGAAGGCGGCGAGGCTTACACGACGCTTCCGTGGGCGCCGTTTACGAAGGCGCAGGTGAGCCCCACGCGCGATTCACGTCTGGGCTGGATGCAGTCGGTGATCCACTGCACCCACTACATTGCTGGAATGGGTGAACAGGCCTACTTGAATAAAGCGGACGCACCCGACATTACGTTCGTCACTCGCGACCCCATTGACCGCTCCGATGAAGCCTACGCCGAAATCTCCTCCCGCTGACAGCCCCCTCCTCCTCGCCTTTGGCGCGCATCCCGATGATATCGAATTTGGTTGTGGTGGGGTGATCGCCCGCGAGACGCAAGCCGGCCACGCCGCGCACTTGATCGTTTGCTCACGCGGCGAAGCTGGCACGCATGGCACTCCGGCGCAACGCACGGCCGAGGCGAAAAAAGCGGCGGTGCTCCTCGGTGCCACGCTCGAGTTCGTCGAACTGGGCGGCGATGCGCATATGGAGCATCGGCTCGCCCATGTGCTGGCATTTGCTGCGATCATCCGCCGGGTGCGGCCGCGGATTGTACTGGCCCCGACGGTGGTCGAAAACCAACACCCCGACCACGTCGTCGTTGGCCGCATGGTGCGGGACGCCGCGCGGCTCGCCCGCTACGGCGGCGTAGCTGAATTGATTAAGCTCAAGCCGCACGCGATCGAGCAGTTGATGTTTTACGCGGTGACCGTCGAAGCCGAACCCGCCGATCGTTCGGCGATGTTAATGGATGTGTCCCACCCTGACGTGATCGCGGCGTGGACGGCGTCGATGGACGCCCACGCCTCGCAGGCGAAGACGCGGCGCTACGTCGGCTTGCACCTGGCGCGCGCCAAGATGCATGGCGTCCGTGGCGGTGCCGGCCACGCGATCCAGCTTTTCCCCAACGACCCGCTCGTGTGCAGTTCGCTCGCGTCGCTCGGCCGCGGGGCTCGGCAATTCTGATATGGCCGCCCGACGCCCGCTGAAAATCGGCATCACCTGCTACCCCTCGGTCGGCGGCAGCGGAATCTTGGCCTCGGCGCTCGGCGTGGAACTTGCGGAACGCGGCCACGAGGTGCACTTCATCAGTTATGGCCGGCCGTTTCGCCTCCCCGCGAAAGCGCCGCGGTTATTTTTCCATCCGGTCGTGATCAACGACTACGGCCTCTTCAAATACCCCGACTACACGCTGCCGCTCTCCGTGAAGATGGCCGAGGTCAGCCGCGACTACGGGCTCGACGTATTGCACGTCCATTACGCGGTGCCGCACGCCACGGCGGCGATCCTCGCGCGCTCGATGCTGCCGGCGGGGAAGAAACCGCGGGTCGTCACGACCCTCCACGGCACCGACACCACGCTGCTCGGCCGCGACGCTGGTTACGGTCCGGCGATCAGCCATGCGCTCGCGCAGTCCGACGCGGTGACGACGGTTTCAGAATTTTTACGCCGCGAAACCGAGCGACTGCTGAGCGTGAAGCGTCCGATCGACGTCATCCATAATTTCTTCGACCCGAAGAAACCCACGCGTGCGCGCGCCGCCGTGCGTCGCGAACTTGGGCTGGGCAAAGAGACGATGATCTTGCACGCCTCTAATTTGCGTGCGCCCAAACGCATCGATCTTCTCTTGGAAGCCGTCGCGCGGGTGCGTCCGGCCGAGGCATTCAAGCTGGTGATCCTCGCGGGCGGAGATTTCGCGCCCTTCGAAGATGACGTGCGGCGGCTGGACCTGGGTTACCGGATCGTTTTGCGGCAAAACGTGGCGGAGATTGAGGACTACTTTCAGGCAGCCGACGTCGGCTTGTTCACGTCGGAGTCGGAGAGTTTTTGCCTGAGTATTTTGGAAGCGATGAACTTTGGTTGTCCCAGTGTGGCGACCGCCGTGGGCGGCATTCCCGAAGTCGTCGAGAACGGCAAGTCTGGCCTACTCGTGCCCTTCGGTGATGCGGACGGCCTTGCGCGCGCGCTGGAGTCGTTGATCGCCAATCCCGCGCGCCTGCGTGCCATGGGCCAGGCTGCGAAGCAGCGTGCTCGCGCGCTGTTTTCCGCGGCCAAGATTGTGCCGCGCTACGAAGCGCTCTACCGCCGCGTGTGTGCGGAGCGAGGTGGCTGCGAGGGATGACGCGTGCGGGCGGGTGGAGCGCGGTGCCCCAGGCTGCGGTCTGCATCGATCACGATGCGCGCGCGCTCGGAGCGTAGCCATGCAGCCACGATAGCGACCGGAAGTCGCTCGCGACGTGCGAAAACGAAAAAGGGCCGGTCAGAGACCGGCCCTGCTGCAAATCAGAACGAGGTGAGCTCGGCTTAGACCTCGTAGGCTGGGAGCACCTTGTCCACCCGGACCTTTTCGAGGCGGGCGAAGACGGGCACGCCGCCATCGTGAGGCAACACGATTTCACCCTGGATCAGGGGCTGGGCGTAGCGGATGAACTGGGCGTTCATGCTGGTGCCGTCCTCATTGATCCACTCGCGGGGGAGTTTTTTAATCGAGTTGGCGACCTCGCTGAGGGGCGCGAGTCCGGTCTCGCAGGAATAGGCTTCTTTGTCGCCGCGCAGGAGGGTGACCATCTTGTCGGTCTCACCGGCGATGGCGGCTTCCACGGCGGCTTCGCCAGCCATGAAAGCTTCGTCGGCATCGGTCTTGGACGCGGAGTGGGCGGCGCAGCGTTGGAGCAGGCCGGGTTTCGCGACGCGGACCTTGGCGCCCGGAATATTGGCGCCGATGATTTCGGCGAGGGCGTCGCCGGCACCACCGAGCTGGGCGTGACCGAAGGCATCCGTGGCGGAGTTGGCGGCCACGTAATTGCCGTTCTCATCGACGAGGCCCTCGGCGACGACGATTTGGCAGAACTTCTCGCGCTTGAGGATGCGCTTTACGTCTTCGATGCACTTGGTCTGATCGAAGGGGATCTCGGGAAGATAGATGAGGTGGGGCGGATCTTGCGGGTGATCCTTGCGCTTGGCGAGGGCAGCTCCGGCGGCGATCCAGCCGGCGCTGCGACCCATGACCTCGATGATGGAAACGAGATCGCCCTGACCCATGGCCTCGTTGTCGGCGGCGACTTCGCGGACGCTGGTGGCGATGTATTTGATGGCGCTGGCGTAGCCGGGGCAGTGGTCGGTGCCGGGCAGGTCGTTATCGATGGTCTTGGGCACGCCGATCACGCGGAGCTCGTAGCCTTGGGCCTGGGCGAGCTTGGAGATTTTGTCGGCGGTGTCTTGGGAGTCGTTGCCACCGATGTAGAAGAAGTAACGGATGTTGTGGGCCTTGAAGACCTCGAGGACGCGATCAAAGTCGGCCTGTTTCTTGAGTTTGAAACGGCAGGTGCCCAGAGCGGCGCCTGGCGTGTATTTGAGCGCGCGGATCTGCTGTTGAGACTCCGAAGCGAGATCGATCAGGTCCTCGTGGAGGATGCCGAGCACGCCGTTCAGCGTGCCGTAGATCTCTTCGATGCATTCATGGTTCAACGCTTCCGCGATGAGGCCCGCGACGCTGGCGTTGATAACAGAGGTGGGGCCGCCGGACTGGCCTACCAAGACATTTCCTACGAGTTCAGCCATGACAGTTATTGATAAAGGATTGAAGAGAACGTGAGGGGCCAAGAAAGCGTAGCGGCTCGGGGGGATGCAAACTCAAATTTCCCGATGACGGGAACCGGCCGGATTCTAGGAGCGGGAGGGTCGCCGCTGGAGGCGGCGTCTTTTGAAGGAGAAAAATGTGGGCACCGGGGACGTGCCGGCGCACCGCTGGCTGAGCTAAGCCGGGTCGATGCCGTTGAGGGCTCAGCGTTGAGAGCGGAGAGAGCGATCATCAGAACTGAAGGCCGCGCAACCACGCGTGGATACCCGATTCACCGTGGGGTGGGGCCCTTGGCTCTCGAATGAATTTTTACGGCTTAGAGCAACCGGCCTGGTCGATAGTCCGCCGCGCCCTTATGTTTGCGGGCGAGTGGCTGCACGCCTTCGACGAAGGCATCGACCTGATGGGGCGCAGCGCCGACGAAACGGGCGTTTTCCGAAAGAATGGCGACGAGGGCTTTCTTGCCGAGGCCGAGACGTTTGTCGCCGGCGAGACGGGAG
>Ga0114978_10003337_pt1 | contig 13144 bp, 3 predicted proteins | sample S_140212_EF_Meta_FD_87027 | JGI IMG/M metagenome (GOLD analysis project Ga0114978, IMG submission 87027) | Freshwater microbial communities from Lake Simoncouche, Canada to study carbon cycling - S_140212_EF_MetaG | ecosystem: Environmental > Aquatic > Freshwater > Lake | place: Lake...
CTCTTGCTGTTTTAGATATAATTTGAAATAGCATTTTGCAATATTTTTGACAAGTTCAATATCATGTATATTATCTATTTCCGATGACACTTTAAAATATTCAAAATTTTTACTTAAACTTTCAATTTCAATTTTATCAGCATCCATTAAGCAAACTCCTAAGTAATGATTTTATTTCATCAAGATCATTTTTTATATTAGCAACATCAGACTCAAGATTTTGTATTTTTTGATTCTTTTCACTTTTTGATTCTCTTCTTGTAATATATTCTTGATATTCTGTCATATTTGCATTAATAATGGAATTTGTATTTGGATCTCTCATTAAATTTGAGTGGCCCTCAACTTTTAAGTAGTTAATATTGTTCATATTTTGCTATGCAAGTGTAATGACTCTAAGATCTTTGAATCTTGGTGAATAAACTTGATTTGTTGATGTCATCACAATTTTAATTCTATATGATTTGAATGGGGATAATTGATCAATACTAAATGAATATTCTTTATATTCCAATTGCTGTGGTAAAAATGCCAAATGTGTTGATGGACTGATGAAAGTATCAGAATTGCCATCATTATTTGCAGGATTAATAATTTGTTTTTTAGTATCTAAATTATTGTAACCTGGGAATGTTACAAAGATTGGAGTAAAGTTTTGATTTTGCGAGGTTGCATAGAAAGCACGAATATTAGAATAGATATTAATATTTGCACTTAGAAGAATTAAAATTGATGAAGCCGAATTTTCCAATACAATTTCTTTGGAAATATATTGAAATGCAGTAGGATCATCTGCAACACTATTAACCCTACTATCCGTTGCATAATTTGTAATGACATTATTCACTCTGTTTGAAGTTGTCAATAAACTTATTCTTTGCGTATCAATTACTGGTGTCAATTTGCTATTAACTGTGTTTAAAGAAAGTCTTATATTCATAGATTTATTGCCGGTCAAATTTGATAATTTTGCGGTTTCATTCACCTTAGATGCAATTATTCTTGCACTGTCAAGATAATTTGTAGTGTTTAATGTAATTGATTCATATCCATTATCAATATATGGAATTTCATTTCCACTTATACTCTGACCAGTTATTGTTCTCATTTCTGCACTTATATTTGTCCCTCGAACAGTTACATTATGAATCATTGGGGTAACTAATTCAAAAGGCATATTTTGAGTTGCTTTAATATTATATCCACCAGTAGATTTTGTTTTATTTTGATATAATTTTGGAAAACCAGTTCCAACAGATCTATCATTACCATTTGTTGACATATCAAGTTTAATATTGTAAGAATCAAAAGTAATAGGATTAGATACTGTTACATTCACAAGATTATGTGTTTTATTAATTCTATTTAAAGAAACACCTGCTAATTCATATTTGTAAACTGGTGTTCCTACTGGATAATTTTTGGGATTTGTTCCTCTCGTAATAGTTCCACCAATTGTTGATCCAGAAACAGAAGTGTATGAGATTATCTCATCTCCGATTAAAATATATCCCAAATTAGTTGTACCAACACCAACACCCTCAAAAGTATTGAAATTTGTAACACTATCAATAGAAATTGCCGAAGTGGAATTTGAGTTATATGCAAGACTTAGTTTTGTTGGTATAATATCAGATTCAACTCCAGATATGTCAACATAATTATCACTAAAATACATTCCGTGATTTTTATGATTTATTTTAATATGCAATCCATCATTTTCAGTAATAATTTGTGTTGCTGCCACATTTCCGCCAGAAGATTGATTTAGATTTGTGGTAATTCCTGCACTATTCACATATCTAATAGTATTTGCAGCGCCAACGGAAAAATCGCCCTGAACATTATCTAAAATCAATTCATTGATTCCAGTAATAATTCCCACAGACAATCTTGCATTGGATCCAACGGAAGAGGCTCCAATTGTAGTGATTCCCAAAACATCACCAACTTTATACCCAATACCACCATTTACAATAGTTGCAGCAATTGCTACACCATTATTAATGGTAATATTTGCAGTCGCATTCCTACCATTTCCAGTAATAGTTGTTAATGAAGTGTTATTAAATGTGTAAGATCCGGAGGAAGGAGTGTATCCAATACCCGAATTAGTGACACTTAAATTTCCAGTAGCAATGCCAGCACTATCAACATAATTTCCAGATGCATTTGTATTATACTGTAAAATAGTATTTCCAAAAGTTAATCCAGAATCAATTAAAGTTGAACCAATTCCAATTCTAACTCTTCTTGAGTTTGTATTTAAAGAATTGGGCATTAATGTTGGTATTTGATGATTTCCTTCTGTCAATTCTGGATTATAAAGTTCAACTGTTCCTGATGTTAAAAAATCAGCCCTATAAAGAGTGAATTTGAGATCTTCCCACTGACTTGGTTCCCAAGTAGATGCATTTTGAGATTTGAATAATGAACCAAGAGTTGGTTGATTTGAAATATAAGTTTGAGTAAGCAAATCGTACTCACCAATTCTTGCAATATATACACTATATTTTGTTGAATCTGATGCAAGACATACGCAATAATCTTTACCACCTTCAACATAAACTGGTGATTTAAAAGTAAATGATGTTGCAACAGAACCATCTCCAGAAGTTCTAACATCTGCAGGATCAAGAATAACTTCAGAGAATGGTAAAACTTTTTGAGTTGGAAATCCATTCTGCATCGTTCTTAATTGGAACGTTACAGGAATATCCATATCGTCTTTAGTTCTAAAGAAAATATCACATCTTGTTAGAAAAACACCAGTTTCATCTTCAACCAAGAATGATTGTGCAAGAGGATCATACCATGCTCTTTGAACTACTGTTGTGGATTTTGAAATTGTATTACTACTTACAATTTGAGTTCCAGTGGTTCGTGAAACTGCCTTGTCTTCAAATTCTTGTTTATTTTGAATTCTGGCATTTCTAACGGAAATAATATTTTCTTGAATAGTTTCCAATACTCCACTTGAAACAAACCCTTCTTCTGCGATTGTTGTGGCAGTATTTTGATCATTTAAATTATTATTAACAATAGTAAAGGTTTTAGTTCCACATTCAAATCTTGGATGAAAACTGATATTTGGATTCGGAATAAAGAAACTTCCAATTAATGTTGCAGATAAATCTGAAATAAGTTTAACGTCAGTAATTGTTGCTTGAGCACCACTTGTTTGTCCAATTAAAGTCATTCCACTTTCAATATATCCACTATATTCTCCTTGTTGTTGATTTGCAAGAGAAAATGTATCAATATTTAAAATATTTGATGTTGAAGAATAGGTTCCTTGTAAAATTTGGCTGGTATATGGGTTATATGCGAAGGTTGAAACTGCTGCATTATATGGACCTTCTTTATGGTTTGATTGAGCAACTCTAAAAGTTATTCCAGCAGAATTTGAATCTGTATTTAATCCAAGTCCAGTTTTTTGCGTTTTTCCTATTACCTTTTCTCCAACCTGGAAAACTCCAGAAATCATAGTAATTTGTAGTAGTTTTGGAATACAATACTTTGTTACATCTACTCCATCAAAGAACGCATAAAGTTGCGTAAGGGGTTTAACTTTTTTAGAAATGAATTGAACATTTCTTGATCTCATATATGCAACTAGATTTCTACTTACAACTTTATCTCCAACTGAAGTTTTATCCAATTGTTCTGAAACTATTGTTCTATTACCAGTTCTTCTTTCAATACCAGTATCTATAGTTTCTCTAAGATTATCCTGAATTACTGAAATTGTTTGGAATGTTCCGCCAGTGGTGCCACCATCTCCTTCAAACACCATTGAACCAGACCAATTACTAATTTCTCTTCTAGTTTCAGTCTTACTAATAACTTCTGTACCAGTCCAAATAGTCTGCCAAGAATTCCAAAGTGTTGGAGAAAAACCTGTTTGTGGATTGACATTTAATGTTCTTGATGCAATTGCAAGAGTTTCTGCATAATTTCCTTCAGTGTTAATAATTTTTGCCTCAAGACGAACAGTATCTACCCAAGTATCCGAAGAAGGAGATAACTCAACAGTTCCTTGCCAAAAACTAACTAAAAATGGAGTAACACTTTCAGATTTTGTTGCAAATGTTTGTTTAAACCACTCCACTTCAGCATAATCTAAAGTAACAATGTCTCCAGATTTACGAACATTGATACCTTCAATTGGTAAAAATTGTAAATCATCAGTTGGATCTATACCAACAACTGGACCTGGAATTAAATCAATAGAATTTGTATAATGTTGAGGTCTAATCTCCTTATTCTGAAGATCAATGCTATTTTTAAATTCAATACTGTTCTCTTGGGCAAGAAGAGATGTGAAATTATCCACAAAGAAACCTGATTTGAATCTATTAAGACCATCCGAATCTGGAACAAATAGATTTGCAGTATTAGTTTCAAGAAGTGATAATGTTGTGTAGTATTCAATATTTTTGATTCTATTCTCAAGTTGTTTAATATCAACCATTCTATATCTCTTATGCTCCAAAAATTCTATGGAAGCTTGAGATACTTTATACAGATATGGTGGAAGTGTTATGGTTGCAATTTCTAGTGCATCATCAACAGAAACTGGTTTTTCAAATTTTTCTGATGGAGTTCCATATTTAACTTGCATTTTACCATCTTTTGTTAAATAAATTCTATCTATTCTTCCAAGATAAAATGAAAATGAAGTTAAAATTGACTCATCGGAAGCAAGGATATTTGTAGCAGAATTTCCGGATCCATTGAAGGATCTTCCATAAAATTCTAAAGGAGATCTTGATCCTTCTGCTACAGAATAATCACTAGTTTTTGGTCTGATATCAATGATATCAGAATTTCTTATATTATTAACAGTCTGTATTTCTTTTTCATAATCAAAAGTGCTATATGAGTTGATTGTGGTAATATCGCCATCATCAGAAGATTCATAATATCCATTTGAAAAATATACTTTCAGTTTCTTGGTAATTTTTTCAACATCGGATTTTCTTGTTAAGAATCCGTAATTATAAAATGAAGAATTTTGCCCATTTGTAAAAGTAAAATTAGATGAAACATTTAAACTTGGTGAGTTTAATGTTACGACAATCGCACTTACTTTAGATTCTTCAAATATAATAGTCTCACCTTCTTTGAAACTGTTATTATTTTTTGAAACGAATGCAATTTGAGAATCTGTAAGTCTTTCGGCACAGATCCCAATTGCTCCACTTGTTTGGCCTGCAAATTTCTCTCCAATAATTAAATCACTTGTTTTTGTTGAAGGACCACTAATTGAAGATAATACTACAGTAGGCGATGATGGATTTGCAGTATCAAGAGATTCATAAATTGCGTGAACTTCAATAATATCAGAAACATTTAAAGAAATATTTTGGTCTTGAACTCTTGTGCCATATGGATAATTTCCATATGATAATCCATCATTGAGGGTAGTAGAACCAATTCCTGAAGATGAATAAATTGATTTATCAATCAGAATTGAATTGACTCTATTTTTTCTCTTTATTTTAGATTTTGGTTTAATCTTAGTTAAAGTGGCAATTAGAGTTGCCCCAGTGTTATTTGAACCCAAATTATAAATTTGTAACTGGTTAGAACCGCTTATAAATGAGAACTTATCTGCAGTCAATACTTCGGTTGTGCCATCAGATCTAATTAATGAATATCTTTCAGTGTCAAAAGGTAAAAATGTTTCATTTGTTCCAGCAGTGACTGGTGTTGATAGTTGATTTCCTGAAATGTTAACAGTAAATTTCTTTCTTACTACTAAAGATGCATTAGTTAAGTCAACAGAAGAAATATTATTTTTTGGTAATTTTGTATAAAGTGTGTTATCCGTTGAAGTTTCTAAATTTGTTGTTAAAATTTTAAAATCAGTTACAGATAATGATGTAATAGGAAGTGCTCCGTCACATATTCCAGAAACTGTTGCAATACCAATTGCAAGGTTTGGAAGTTTAAATCCACCAATAGTTATGGATGTTGTTCCAACAGAAACAACTTTACCATAAAATGGATCTGAAGTATTTGTATTTGAATATGAAACTACGTTATCTTTTTGAACTAAAGTTCCTGGAAATAATGTATTTGGTGATGTAACTGTACTTGTGTACAGTGGATTTGTGAAACTTACCGCAGCCCCAACAACAAGAGTAGATACATTAGAGAATGAAGCTGCAGTTCCGACAACCATTGACGAAACATTTGTGAATGATAGTGTAGATCCAATACCAATCGCAGATGATATTGTACTTGCAGTTCCAATGAATAATGAGGTTGATCCTATACCAATACTAACAACAGGTATTCCATAATTTACAAGTGAAAATGTTACTGCTGTTCCTGCAGTTAATGTGGTTGGTGAGGTATTTGCTGCGCCAATAAAGACTGATGTTGTACCGACAGAGACAATCGGTACATTAGTGATTGCTGCTCCAACACTAATAGAGTTTCCTATAGCAACTCCAGAAAGACTTGTGACAAAAATTTGAGTTGATCCTATACCAACAGTTTGTCCTGAGGTAATAGTCGTAACTAAATTTGGTCTTACTAGATTAAAAGAACTTCCTGCAGAGACTCCTGTTACGCTTGAAACAAAAAGTTGTGTTGCTCCAGCACTAACTGGATTATTGATTAAAAGACTTAGAGTGGCATTTGACGCTGATCCGGGAGCAATTGTGACATATGTACTTCCAATTCCTGTAATTGCTGCATTAGATATTGATGGTGAAACAGTAATTAGAGATTGTAAAGTAAGTGCTGGTGATACTTGACTTAAATAAATCGTTGTTGATCCAATACCAATATTTGCACTAAGAGTAGTGGATGTAGTTCCTACTCCTGCTGTTGATGCAGTACCAATAAAAACTGATGTAGAACCAACTCCAGTGACATACACTGTTGTAAGAGCAATTCCTGAATTAGCAACTGTAATAGAACTTCCTATGGAAACTCCGGTAACATCATTTACGAAAATTTGAGTTGAACCAACACCAACTGTTGATGTGAGTGTAGTATTTAAGATTCCAAAGTCTCTGTAAGTTACTGGAGTAATACTTGCAATACCAACAGTAAATCCAGTAGATTGAACTGTATCCGCACTAAAAGTTGATGCAGAACCTACAATTCCATAGACAGATTTAATATCAGAAATTCCATATGATGTTACTGCAACAGCAACTCTTCCATTATTAATTCCATTAAAACTGAATGATTCGTTTGGTATAAAATCTCCATTCTTTTCATATAAAACTAAAGATTTTGAATTAGAAACTGAGTCCTTTAAAAATGCTGTTGCTCCACTTGAATTTCCTTTTACGAATGTTGGAATTGTAAGTGTTGTTAATTCATTTAAAGTTACCTCTGTTGTTGTCTGAATATCATAAAGGGAAATATTCCACTGATTTAAGTTTAAATTTGCAGAATTATATGATCCAGACTCTAATTTAAAATCATAAACTCTAGCTACACCAATTTCCTTTCCTGGTGCTGTTGTAGAAGTAATTCCTACTCTCTCACTTCTCAAACTTAATACATAAGTATTGCCAATTCCAATAATTGGTGAACCATAAACTCTATTTAATTTTAGTGTTGGTCCTGTATTATAATTAACTGAATAATTTTCTAATGTTTTTGTTGTTCTTGGTTTTGGTGAATCTAAAAATGTGGGACTAATAGTTTCAATTTCATATCCCCTCACAAATGCTTTTCCAGGAGATACTTGATAAACTGCTAGATTATCCGATGGAGTTGATCCTCCATATGTAAACTGACCTACATTAAAAATACCACGACTACCTAAACCATCATCTAAAGAATTTTTTACAGAAACATCAAAAGGAGTTACATAGTAGTCTCCAGATTCTGCATAGGTTCTTCTTGCCAATTCATCAGTAATTGTATTATATGCAGTTGTTCTTACTTGCGAAGAAATAACACCATCCCTAACAGTCGCTAATTCTACAAAATTATTATCGTTAAAATCATCTAAACTTTTTTTAAACAATGAAACTGAAATCTTCAGTCTATCTGCACCTGGTGATGAATAATTGTTAAATCCCTGAGAGTTGTCATTTAATCCTTGATCCTGATCGGAATTGACAATTTGCTCATTAACAAACAATCCAATTCTATAATTTGGTTTATTGTTATATTGATCTAAAATTAATGTCTCACTATCTACATTTACAAATTGCCCACGAATAAAATATACGCCTTGAGTAATTGAAAATGCTGATGCAATAGAAGTTGAATTATTTGCAACAGTAATACCAAACGGTGATCCTGGATTTATTAAACTATTTCCAATAAGTCCAGAACTAATTGCTATATTTGATGTTAATGTTTCTCCGTCAGAAAATTGTTGAGATGAATTATTTTGCGTACTGGTACCAATATAGCTTACATATAAAGTTACATTTCCTCTTTCAGATTCATTTGAGGGCAATACTTTTTCAACTACTGCAGTAACTCCAGAAGTTTGTCCCGTAATTTTTGAACCTACAACTTGACTTATATAAGCAGATAAAGGAACCCCAAGATAAGTATTAGTTAATTGTACTGCATAATATACTGAATTGTATGCGGTGTTACCTGGAATAACTTTAGCACCTTCTTTAAAGAAATGCTGCCCAAACTTCTCAATTTGATTTTGTAGAATTGATTGTAAAGTTGTTAATTCTCTTGCTTGAACTGGATATCCAGGCTTAAAGAGAACTTTGTAGTAGTCATTATTCGCATCAAAATCGTCAAAATATGGCGATACGTTGAGGTTAGTTTGTTGGGACATAATTCTTTAGAACTGCAAAATGACTTTGATATCTTCTTTTTGGTTTGATGATCTTGTAATAGATGGTCTATTATCTACGTAAATTACGCTGCCACTATATTTTTTCACTTCTGGACTGGCAAGACCATTTGTAAAAGATTGACCTAAGTAATATGTTCTATTATTTATTGAGGTTGATATACCAGTAAAGGTGGAATTGATTGACAAACTAACACTACCACCAAGAACTGTTAAACTTCCTCCAGTTGATGGAGAACTGGTAAATTCTGTTAAATCAAATCCATATTGTGGATTTGATTGTGCGGTGCCAACCGTATTAAACCCTGCAAGAGTTCTGTCTTGCCAATATTTTAAAACTCCAGTGTTTTGATCATAACTAACTACTCTTCCAACAGCAGTCACACCTGTTCCCACAGTTTGTGTGACAAATGAATCAGCAGTAAAAGATGCAGAACTATAACCTATTCCCGTTAATCTAATTGCAGAAACTGCACTTGCTTTATCTAAACTTAATAATTGCGAAGATGCATAAGTTAATGGATTTCTTACAATTCCAACTCTAGCTATCTGATTTCCCGTAATAAAATCTGGATTTTCTACATCATTCTCTATTCGGGAATAAAGGAGAACATTATATGCACCAAGTTCTCTATAAATGTCTTTTCCATGGCCACCCTGAGGCGGAATAATTACATCAAAAGTTGGTCTTGTTGTTCCTGTAGGAGCATTTCCAGAAACTAAATCAACATTACCGTAAGTGTATCCAGATCCTTGATTTGAAATTGTAATAGAATCTACTTGCTGATCATTATTAATAATAATAGTACATTCTGCACCTGTTCCATCACCTTTAATTGGTACTCTTGTATATGTTCTATTTGCTGTTCCTACACCAACTCCCCTACCTGTAATAGTAATAACTTTAATTGATCCATCAACGGCATTATCTCTGACTGCAGAATTTTCTGTACTAGTTTCCCAATCTGCCGGAACTGGCATAAAATCTGTGGATTCAAACTTTATAATATCATTTGGTTTAATCGTGTACAAATATTTCCAAATATATCCGTCACCACTAGATCCAGCAGATTTTGGTTCCAAATCAGTAAATGTTGGTTCATCTAAAGAAGGTCTTCCATTCGGAGTTTCTGGAGAAGTTCCATTTTGGAGGCAAATATACACCTTATAATCACTATTTAAAACATAATATGTTGACGAATATAAATTTGTAGCAGCAGAAACTTTTGCAGTATTTGATCTACTGTAATCGTGACGGTACATATCATATGTTGTGCCAGAAGACCAAACTCTTTTTTGTATAACTTGTCTTACATCACTTGAATTTATTTTTTTCAAAGCAATCATTGTATCCCAATAATTGCTCTCCTCATCAAAATTATCCTTTGGTGCGGGCGGTGTGGTGTTCCAATCAGATTGAATATCGGTTGCATTTGGCAATCCAATAAATGAATAATAAGAATTAGTGGAAGAAGTAACTCCTGCCACAAAATTCTTAGCATTCAATATTCTAATTTGATCAGTTATAATTGCTGCCATTTTATAAGTTTTTTATCTATTTATCACAAATAATTTAGATACTTTAAAGAATTGGTTCTTTTCAAAATTGTACCGGTACTGATACCAGTAAATCCATTCGATGTATAAGCATTATATGAATTTTGTTTGACTCTAGATCCAAGAGTAATTTTTCCCCAACTAAATTCACCATAAAAATTACTATATCCAATTCCAGTTAATCCATTATAACTTGAAACACTTACAGTTACTTTTGCAACATATGTAATTCCAAAACCAACAGCAGATGTTTGTGCTATTGAAACTGCTGCTACTTGATATACATTATCTAAGAAAGTAGATCCTATTCCAACTGTTGATCTAGAAGAATTAAGTGAAGTTACTCCTCTACCAACATTTGAATTATAAACCGCAAAATAATAACCAGTTTGAATTCCACTAATTGTTGTTAATCCAGTAATTGAAGAGTTTCTAAGAAAAGAATTTTTTGAAATAACAAAATCAAATACAATTCCAGTTGAAGCCACTCCAACAGAAGTTGTTGCTATACCTGTTATAATACCAAAATCACCTTCATATGAACTGACAGTATTATCTTCGAATGTAAATGATGGGAATTCAATTAAAACAAGAGGTGTATCAACATAAGTATATCCTGTTCCAGGTGAAGTGATGATTATTGAAGTAACAATTCCAGAAGTAATTGATGCTGATGCCGATGCTCGTTGAGTAGTTCCAAGACCAACAGGATTTTCAATAGTTACAGAAGGACTGGTTGTATATCCAACTCCACCATCAGAAATAACCAATGAAGATATTGTTCCCGCAATAGATACAATTGCTGTCGCCGCAGCCGCAACTTTAGAATCCTGAGACAATATTCTAATATCCTTTTGGAAAGATAGAGACACATTACTTTCATTTATTGCATTGAAGAATGGTCTAATATTATCAACATATGCGATAGTAGAACCAATTCCAACAGATTGAATAAGATATGATGATGGATAAATCAAAGATTCATAAAGAATACGATCTTTTCCTATTTCTTTTTCATTAATAATTTTATCCTCAGATTGTCTACACCACACAACGGTTCTTACGAGAGTTGCATCATCAATATTTCCTGGTCCAAAATATGGATTTGTGGTTACTAAATTGGTAGAATTAATACTTGTAACAGTTCTTGCATCTTCTTGTAACGTTGAACTTTGCCCAATTGATGAATCATATCCAAGAGTCAATTCATCACCAATTTTCACAGTCTCTAAAATATTTCTTTCAACAACATCAATAGAACCACTTCCTTTGTAAAAAATAATTTTTGAAGTATCACCAACTTTTGGAGGTTCTGCAAATGTTATTGCACTTCCTCCTGGGAAAATATATCCCTTTCCAGGCTCTTGAAGTACATCATTAATAAAGACAAGAAGAGAATCTTGTACGTTAATATTGGATCCTCTCGAAGAAAGTATTGAAATTAAACTTCCAAGATATGTAATTGGGAAAACAACTCTTTCCCCATCAAATAAACTGTCAAGACTATCTAATGGTTGCAATTCACCAAAAGACCATCCAGTAAATTTGTCTGTAAATGTATTTTGAATACTAATTTGAAATTCTCTAAAACCTGAACTAGAAGTTGTTGGAATTCCAGTATTACCTCCAATTGGAATTGTTAAAGTTTCTGCTGCAATATAACAATACCCAGTATTTTTCAATTCAAAATCAATAATACTTGATCCCTGACCAACAACTATATCAATTGTTGCTTGAGTTCCTATTCCCGATGAAGAAGAACTGTAAATTAATGGAATGTCTGAATATGAAAGTGGATCATCAATAAACACATACGGTGGATTGGTTCTCGTATATCCAATTCCAGGATTTGTGATTGCAATACTAACAATATGGCCGTTAGATACGGAAGCAGTTCCAATAAATTGAATATTGGGTATTCCTGTTGAAGAGGTTCCTACGCCCACTCTGACGGTTTGTACGCCCACTCTATAACCAGAACCACTATTTCCTATACTAATGGATGATATTGTTCCTGCTGCCGATACTATCGCAGTTCCGCCCGCAGAAACAAGTGTCTGATATCCAAATCCTTCAGATGAACCAACCGACACAATAATTCCACCAATTGGAAGATTTGAAGTATTTGCATCATATGCAACCGAAATTCCAGTTCCAACAAAACTGATTGAAGTTATCCCAGCATTTTCTGATAATGTATATCCAGCGGATAGTCCAGGTGCTTGGAAAATGTCATTTACTAAAATGATAGCATTTTCACTAGAAATTCCAGTTAAGTTTGACTTATTTGATTTTAGTGTAAAATCTCTTTTGTTTCCATTAAAGGATGGTGAAATATCATCAAAAATATAGTTTTTATAATACGTCTCATTGGTTGTATTTGGTGTACCCGATCTTAAGAAACTTCTACCTTGAAAACTTGAAGAAGTTGAAACTCCCGACCAATCTTTTTCGTTCGGATCATCTGTAACTATTGGAATATTTCCATATGGTGCGTCTGCAAAGTTGAGAGTATTATCAACAATATTATAATTTCCAAACACTTTAGTAACCAAAGTTCCAGTAGAATATCCGGCAACAACAGTTCCTAACCAGGGTCTACTAACTCCAATAGCATTGGTACTACCAATACCAATACTATTGATTCTCATAATTTCACTCCCAACTTTAATTAAATCTCCGCCAAAAAATGAAGATATTCCCGTAAAATATAATGTATCATCTGTAGTATATGCATTAATTGATAAAGTCGTAGTCACAGCAGCTGCAACAACAGGGGATTGA
>Ga0114978_10003338_pt1 | contig 13141 bp, 12 predicted proteins | sample S_140212_EF_Meta_FD_87027 | JGI IMG/M metagenome (GOLD analysis project Ga0114978, IMG submission 87027) | Freshwater microbial communities from Lake Simoncouche, Canada to study carbon cycling - S_140212_EF_MetaG | ecosystem: Environmental > Aquatic > Freshwater > Lake | place: Lake...
AATTCAGCCCGGGGCAGTCACCACCGGACGTCAAGATGCCGATCTTCATCAGTGGCGCGGGCCTGAGTTGTTGAGATCTGAGTTCCTGAGATCGACACCACGTTGAATAACGGTGATGGCGTCTCGAGCCACGTCGGCTCCGGCAGCATAGGGCTCGCGCCAGATGGCCAGAATGTCTCCGAGGCCCTCTGGCAGGATGCTGCGCGCAAACGCCTCGATGCCGAAGCGGCCGGTGTAGCCCGCTTCGAGGGCGAGACGCACGATGCCCGGAATATCGACAACACCGGTGCTCAAAAGTCCGCGACCGGACTGGCCCAGTTCAAGGTAACCAAGTTTGGGAAGCGCGAGGCGGATGGCCGCCCCCATGTCCGCCTCTTCAATAGCCATGTGAAAAGTATCGAGATGAATGCGCAGGTTCTCGGAGCCACTCAACGCCACAAATTCCACGGCCTGGGCAGCCGTGTTGACCAGCGAGGTCTCGTACCGGTTGAGAACCTCGAACGTCATCATGATTCCGCGCTCGTGCGCGTAGTCGGCGGCGAAGCCAACTTCGACGGCCGCGCGCGCGAAAGCATCGGGAGCGATGGCGGCAGTGGGATGCCCGAAAAGACCGTAGGGGACACCGTTGACCTGGTCGCCGCCGAGCTCCACCGTGAAGTCGATGACCGAGCGCATGAGTGCCGCGCCGGCGGCCCGGATCGACGGATCGGCAGACCCGACATCCGTTGCCGGAGAATGACCGCCGACCATCGTGATGGGAGCAAGGCCACGCTCGGCCAAGAGCTGGCGAAGTGCCGGGATGTTCGTCGCACCAGGATCCATGGGGGGCAAGACAACGTGCGAGTACCCGAGGGAGGCAATGGTGTCGAGCGCACCGGGGAGAGTCTCAAGCGAGGCATCCGCCACCAAAATATTGGCGTGGCACGCCAACGCAATGGGGAATGTTTCTGTGGGTGCAGCGGTCATGAGACTCTCCTTTGCGGTGTTCTATTGGGGGCTAATCGGCAGTGCTGTGACAATATTCAGGTCTCACGGTCGTTAAAAGCTAGTGTGAGAAAGCGCTAAAGCACCGCCATCCACCGCGAGTGTCGCTCCCGTGACAAAGCTCGAGCCCGGGGCAACTAGGAACAACATTGGCGCTTGAATCTCGGCCATGGTGCCCATGCGACCGAGGGGAATCGTTGCCGACCACATGCGTTCGCCTGCGGCATCGAGAACGGCACCGCCACCAATTCTGGTGTCTTTGAAGGGACCAGGGGCGATGGAGTTCACGCGAATTCCGCGCGGCGCCAACTCGAGTGCCGCCTGGCGAACGAGGTTCAGGATGGCAGCCTTGGTCGTCACGTACGCGTAGCAGACCATAGGATCTGTCCGCAGCCCTGCCGTTGAGGACGTGACGAGAATGCGACCGCCGTCGGGCAGCACGCGTGCGGCTCCACGAATCGTCTCGAATGTGCCGGTCAGGTTCGTCGCCAGCACAGCGTCCCATTCGGCATCCGAATAGTTCGCCAAGGAACCCGTGGGCGTCAGGTAGCTCGAGCCGCCGGCAATACCGGCATTCGCCACAACCACTGTTGGTCGCCCAACTTCCGTGACGATTCGATCGAGTACCCGGTCGAATTCGCCCCGTGTCGCCATATCGACGGCATAGGAATGCGCCGTTCCACCGGCAGCAATAATGCCGTCACGAACATCGGCTAGTCGGCCCTCGTCGCGGCCCATGACAACAACGACCGCTCCGGCCGCTGCATAAATCTCTGCGGCAGCCTGCCCGATGCCGCTGGAAGAACCCGTGACAACGACGATGTCACCGCGCATCGAGAAAAGATCAACGATGCGGTTCTGTGCGGGCAGATCCGCCTTTTCTTGAGTAACTTTTTCCATTTTTTTCACTACCCTCTCGCGAAATTAAAATTCTCACGTGTTCTGCCCGGGGAGGGCTTCCACGGAAAGCCATCGGGGCCGGGACATCATCCCGACCCCGATGGTTACCTCACTAGGACTGTTAGAGCTTGTCCGAGGGGGTAATCGTTGCGGCGTTGCTCATGTCGACCAGGTTGACACCGACGGCGTCGTAGTTCTTTGCCGGCATCGTGCCATCCTTTTGGTAGGCAACCATTGCAGCAATGACCGTGTCAAAAATCGCTGGCCAAGGCTGCTCGATTGTTGCCAAGAAGTTGCCACCCTTTTGGATTTCGGCGAGGGCTTCGGCTTCGGCGTTCACGCCGACGACCTTGGCCGTGGATCCCGCTTCGTCGATTGCCTTGAGGGCGCCCATTGCCGAGTCATCCCAGCCAGTCCAGACAGCATCGAGCTGCCCAGGATTAGCCGTGAGGTAGTCGGCTACGAAAGCGAGAGACTCCGTACGACCGGTGGCAGGGGATGCGACCTTCTGGATTTCTCCCCCCGCAATGATGGCACCGGCAGCTGTCAGGGCCTTTTCGACGAGGGCAGCGCGCAAGCGAATACCGGGGTGAGGGTCGTGGCCGATCACCATGATGGTCTTGCCCTTGACACCGCCGAGCGACTTGTCGAGAACGGCAACGCTCTTGTCGGCAATGGCTTGCTGATCTGTCGTGATGTTCACGGCGAAAGCATCCTGAGCTGACGTAGCGCTGTCGATGGCGAACATTGGAATGTTTGCGTCCTTGGCAGCTGTAACGATGGAACCAATGGATGCGACGTCGGTGAATCCGTCGAAGACCGCGTCGGCACCTTGGCCGATAGCGCTCTCAACAGCGGGGTTCATCTTCTGGAAGTCGAAGTCACCCTGAATCATGGTGAGGTCCCAGCCGAGCTCTGCGGCCTTGGCCGTGAGGGCCTTGACCCACCAGGCACCGATGGGAACCTGGTTACCCGATGTGAAAGCGACGACCTTGAATGGCTTGGCAGCATCATCCGACGCGCTGGCGGTTGTTGAGCACCCCGTCAGTGCCAGTGCAGCCACCGCGGCAATAGCCGCAATCGCCACTATTCCTGTGAACTTTTTACGCATTTTCTTACTCCTTTGTTGTCAGTGCGTGTGTTTTTTTGGCGCCGAACGACGGGGGGAGCGTTCGGAGACACGTGAAAGGAGCGAGGGCTACCTTGCACGGGTATAGGGGGAAGAGAGTCCTAGGAGACTCTCAATATCGCGACGGGAACGGCTAGAACGACGGCAGGTCGAAACGCTGCTTGAAGGCCGAGTACCCGTCGTCGACGTGCACGACGGTGCCGTTGATGACGTTGGATTCGTCGGAGGCGAGGAAGGCAACCACGTTCGCGATTTCTTCGGGCTGCGTCATCTTGTTACGCAACTGCTCTGAGGCAAATAGTGCCTTCAACTCATCGCTGAACTGGTTGATGATGGGAGTGCCCACTCGACCGGGCGTGATGGCGACGGCGCGGATGCCATACTGGGCCAGCTCGTACGCGGCCGAACGGGTGAAGGAGATAACGGCAGCCTTGGCAGCACTGTAGCTAAAGGCCAACTCAGCAGCCTGCTCCCCGTAGATAGAGGAGGTGCTGATGATGACGCCGCCAGTGCCCTGATCGCGGAACTGTCGACCCGCGGCGAGGATGCCGTAGTAGACACCGTCTTGATCGATGCGAATCATGGGCATGTAGTCGACCTCGGGGTCGTGATCCAGCAAAGGCTTACCACCGGCGATTCCGGCGTTGTTGAAGATCACGTCGAGCTTGCCGAAGATCGAGACGGCGCTGGCGACCATGGCTTCAACGTCGGAGAACTTGGAGACGTCCACGCGAACGGCTGCGGTCGCGCCGGGGAAGCCCATGGCTTCGACCTCGGCTACGGCTACTTCAGCCTGGGCGAGGTTGATATCGGCGATAACAACCTTGGCGCCTTCGTGAACAAACTTTTTGACGGTCGCGAGACCGATTCCACTTGCGCCCCCGGTGATAATGGCGACTTTGCCTGTCAAACGCATGTGATTACTTTCTGCTGAGGGTCATGTGATCGGTCGAGATGAGAATTGTGAGGAGGCACTGCAGGGGCGAGGGTTGTCCTCACCCCTGCAGTACTCACTATCGGACGGTTAGAGCTTGTCCGAAGGGGTGATTGTGGCGGCGTTCGAAACGTCAACGAGAACGGTGGTGACGGTTTCGTAGTTCTTCGCAGGTAGCGTTCCATCCTTCTGGTACGCGACCATGTAGCCGATCACGCTGTCAAGGATCGACGGCCAAGGCTGTTCGATCGATGCCAAGAAGGAACCGCCTGCTTGGATCTCAGCGATTGCCTCGCTCGTTGCGTCAACGCCGGTTACCTTGGCAGAGGAGCCTGCCTCGGTGATGGCCTTTGAAGCACCAAGTGCTGCGTCATCCCAACCAACCCAGACGGCGTCAAGGCCGTTGGGGTTAGCGGTCAGGTAGTCAGCGACCAAGGCGAGAGCCTCGGTGCGACCGGTTGCAGGGGACTTAACCTTCTGGATAGCGCCACCAGCAATGGTTGCACCAGCAGCGATGAAGGCTTTTTCAGCGAGGCCGGCACGCATGCGAATACCGGGGTGAGGGTCGTGGCCGATAACCATCACGGTCTTACCCTTGAGGCCGCCGAGCGACTTGTCGAGGGCAGCAACGGTGCTGTCAACGATTCCCTGCTGGTCCGTGGTGATCTGAGCAACGAAGGCGTCGGTAGTTTCGGTAGCGCTGTCCATTGCGAAGATGGGGATGCCAGCATCCTTAGCAGCGGTGACGATCGAACCAATGGAAGCTACGTCGGTGTAGCCGTCCAAGATTGCGTCGGCGCCTTGGCCGATGGCGCTCTCCACAGCAGGGTTCATCTTCGTGAAGTCGAAGTCACCCTGAATCATGGTGAGATCCCAGCCGAGTTCCGTGGCCTTGGCTGCAACAGCCTTAACCCACCATGCGCCAACAGGCGTCTGGTTTCCGGAGGTGAAAGCGATGACCTTGAAGGGCGCCGCTTCTTCGGTGGTGGTGCTGGCAGTGGGCGAACAACCGGCCAGTGCCAGCGCGGCAACGGCGGCAACAGCAGCCATCGCCACAATTCCTGTGAACTTTTTACGCATTTTCTTACTCCTTTGTTGTGATTGCGTTTTTATTTGGTGTCCGGGCGACGAATAGGGGGGATGGAGGTCGCTCGGTTTTTACGTGAGAGGCGCTTGCGCTACCTTTCACGATTCTTGAGGGAGGAAAGTGTCACGGCCGCGATGATGATCAGGCCCGTCACCACCTGTTGGACATACGAGTTGACGCCCAAGATGTTGAGACCGTTGCTCATGACACCGATGATGGTGACACCGACCATGGTGCCGCCGAGGTTAGCCATGCCCGATCGAATGACGGTCATGCCCAAGAAGACGGCAGCGACGGAGAACATCATGTTGTCGCTTCCTTGAACGGCGCTCGCGCTACCCAAACGTGCGGCCAAGATAATGCCGCCAATGGCGGAGACCACACCGGCCAACGTGAAGGCGAGGAGACGCGCCCGGCGCACGTTGACGCCGGAGAGCCGTGCAACTTCTTGGTTGCCGCCGGTGGCGGACCAGCTGCGACCGAGCGTTGTGAACCGCAGGATCGACCAGATGATGAGCGAAATGACGATCGCGATGTAGACCGGGAGGGGAACGTTCAGGAACTTACCCTGACCGAGGTTGTTGAAGCCCTCGGGAAGGCTGAACAGCGTGGTGCCAGCGGTTACGAGGTACGCCAAACCAACGACGGAGGTCATGGTGGCCAAGGTCGCGACGAACGCTGACAATCGGAGATACGCAATGAGGAAACCATTGGCGAGGCCGATGAGCAAACCCACACCGGCGGCAACGGAAATAGCAATCCACATGGGCACGCCGCCCAGCATCAACGCAGCCGCGACGGCCCCGGCGAGGCTGGAAATTGCACCGAGCGACAGGTCAAAGTCACCCACGACCATGACGACCGTTTGCGCACTCGCAATGATCGCCAAGATGGAAACCTGGAAAAGAATGTTCTTCACATTGGTAAAGCTCAGGAAGACATCGGGGCGCATCGCGAAGAAGAAGCCAATGAGCGCGAGGAGCGCGATAACCGTTCCTCCCTGCAGGAGGGTTCTCCCCAGTGAGCGGCCTGGCTTGGCCGGCGCATTAGTTGTTGACATGAGAGTCTGCCTTTCCGTAGCAGTATGCGAGAAGAATTTCTTCGGTGGCCGTGGCGGCCTGGACTTCACCCGAGATCTGACCCTCGTGCATGATGATGATGCGGTCACTCATTCCCATGAGTTCCGGAAGCTCAGAACTCACGGCGATGATGGTCGTGCCACCTGCCGCGAGCTCACGAATCAACCGGTAGATTTCCGCCTTCGTTCCAACGTCAATTCCGCGGGTGGGCTCATCCATGAGCAACACCTTGGGCTTGCGCGCCAGCATCTTGGCCAGAACAACTTTTTGCTGGTTGCCGCCGGAGAGCTCACCGACAGGCTGCCGGGGACCACGGGCCTTGATCTGAAGATCGAGCATCCCGCGCCGTGTAATGTCGACGATGCGAGCACCCGACACCAACCCAAACGAACTCACACCGGGGATGTTAGCCAACGCAATGTTGTCTTGAATGGTCGCGCTGAGAATGACGCCCTGGCTTCGGCGTTCCTCGGGAACGAGAGCGATTCCGGCTTCCAAGGCGCGACTGACACCGGGAGACGGACGCAGCGTCTTGTCCCCCACCGTGATGGTTCCCGCGGTGTGCTTTTGAGCTCCCGCCAGAATGCGCAATAACTCACTTCGACCAGAACCGGCCAGGCCACCAATTCCGAGGACCTCGCCTTTGTGGGCCGTGAACGAGATGTCCTTTACCTTGCGGCCGTCGACCTTTTCCACGGTGAGGGCGACGGTTGATGTCGCCGTGCCACGCTCGGGGTACAGCTCCCCCGCCGCGCGGCCCACCATGGTGGAAATCACTTCGTCGATATTGGAATCGGCGACATTCTTCGTGATGATCGTTTCACCGTTGCGCATGATGGTGAGGCGATCGCAGAGCTCAAATACTTCTTCGAGACGGTGCGACACGTAGACAATGGCGACACCCTGGTCGCGAAGCTTTCGCAGCACGGCAAACAGATCTTTGATTTCAGTATCCGTCAGTGAAGCCGTCGGCTCATCCAGAATGAGAACCTGCGCATTTGTCGCAAGGGCCCGGGCAAAGGCAACCATGGTCTGCTGAACGGGCGACAGCTCTCCGGCAAGCTCGCCGAGGGGAATCTTCTGGTTGAGACGATCAAGTTGTTCTTGAGCGCCACGACGAAGAGTTTTCCACTGCACGAGGCCACCACGGTTGGGAGTTTGCTCACCCAACATGATGTTTTCCGCAACGCTAATAGAAGGAATAATCGACAGCTCTTGGTACAGGGCAACGATGCCCGCGCGGTTAGCCACGCGAACGTTGGCAAACTCAACGTCACTTCCGTTTTGAACGATGGTGCCCGAATCTGGAGTGTACAAACCCGTGAGGACTTTCACAAGCGTCGACTTTCCGGCGCCATTTTCGCCAAGCAACGCGTGAATCTCGCCCTTACGGACGGAAAGCTTTGCTCCGCTGAGGGCATGGACGCCGTCAAAGTGCTTGAAGATGTCCCGAGCTTCGAGAGCAATCGTGTGAGATGAATCTACGGTCGTCGTTGCGGCGTTCATTTCAAACCTCCTAGATCGGGCAGGTCGTTGCAGCGAAGAACAACCTTGGGAAAACGACCGCTGACATGCACCTCGAAGGCCTCGGTGGCGTCTTCCAAGTCAAAGATGGACTGGGTCAGCTCCGACACATCGAGGTGCGGCAAAATCTGCAGCGCCCGCGGGAAGGTGTAGGGCGAGATGAAGACACCCGTGACGGTCAGTTCCTTGAGGTACAGGTAGTCCGACAGGTTCAGGGGCATTTCGAAATCGTGCGGGTACATGGCCCCGTAAATCACGGTCGCACCCTTGGCGGCAATATCGAGCAGACCGGAGACGGCCCGAGGGGATCCCGACGCATCGATAACAATGTCGTACCCCTGACCATTCGTGATGGCATCGGTGCGCTCGCCCTGGTTTTCCCCAACGGGATCAATCACGAACTCGGCACCATGGCGCAATGCCATCTCGCGACGCTCCGCGATGGGCTCGATCAACGTGAGCGAGGTGGCGCCGTTCATCTTCATAAGCTGCAAGACAAGCTGACCGATGGGGCCCCCGCCACAGATAGCAACACGGTCGCCCACACGGATGTTGGTCTTGTCGGCGATGCGAACGGCCACCGACGTTGGCTCCAGCAAGCAACCCTTGAGCAGGCTCACGTCATCCGGAAGCTTGTAGACCTGCGATTCGTGCCAGGTCACCGTCTCGGCCATTCCCGGGCGGTTGTAGTCCTGGATGTTCTCGCAGAACTGCTGCGTTCCCGTTCGGCACGGCGTGCAGGTACCGCAGAACCGCAAGAAGTTGCCCGCAACGCGATCACCGACGATCAGGCCGTTGCGGGTAGCTTTTGCGCCGAGGGCTTCGATGACGCCAGAGAGCTCGTGGCCGAGTCCAATCGGCACATCTGTCCCAAAGAACCCCTCAGCGAGGTGAGGGTCGGATCCGCAAATCGCAGAGTAGGCGACGCAAATGCGCACATCTTCTGGCCCAAGGTCTTGCTCCGGGAAATCAACGACACCAATGCGACCGCGCGTGGCCTCGTCGGGGTCCCGAAGGCTTCCGACTTTCGTCACTGCGACTGTTCTCATGATGTTTCTCCGTTGATTGTCATGATGGATATGTGGAGGTGGAACGTTGGTTATTAAGGCTTGGCAGCGATTACGCGACGCGTTGCTGCGATGGTGGCAGCCAAGCCGTAGCCATGCTTGTCACGAAGTTGCTCGTCTTCACCGAAGCCGGCGAAAACCTGGGGGATCCCGAGACGCTCGAAAGCCGTGAGGTGCAGCCCGCGATCAGCAACCACATCGGCAACGCGTGAGGCAAGACCGCCATAGGCAAGGTGGTCTTCCACGATGACAAAGCGGCCACCGGTCTCTTCGGCACACTGCGCGACGAGATCCGCATCAATGGGCTTGAGGGTGAACATGTCGATGACGCGAACGTTGAAGCCTTCGACCGCGAGCTCTTCAGCGGCCTCAAGGGCTTGAGCAACCACGGTTCCGTGCGTGAAGATGGTGGCGTCGGTTCCCTGGCGGGCAACGATTCCTTTTCCAATGCGGATATCGTGCTGACCGGGCTCGTAGAGAACCTTGTCGCTCTTGCCTACAGCCAAGCGGATGTAGAGAGGCCCTGGCATGGCCATGGACTGGCGAAGGACTTCGCCCACCATGAGGGGGTCACCGATGGAGGTGACGGTCATGTTCGTCAGGGCACACATGAGCGCGAGGTCTTCGACGGCGTAGTGGGTCGAGCCACCGTTACCGACGAGACCGCCGTGCGTGCCAATGATCTTGACGGGCAAGTTGGGGTAACAGACGTCGCTACGAATCTGCTCGAGGGCACGCATGCTTAAGAAAGGAAGCATGCCAGAGACGACGGGGATGTTGCCGTCGTAGGCCAGACCGGAGGCGATGCCAACGCAGACCTGCTCGGCAAGTCCGACGTCGACGAAACGCTCGGGGTACTTATCGCGGAATTCCACGAGGGTCGCACCGATGTCAGGGGTCAGTACCCACAGGTTGTCGTGGGTCTCGCCGAGTTCGGCGAGGGTCGTTCCGATAACGGAACGCGCGGAGAGCATTTCTCCGAATGTGAATGTCTCAGCCATTAGACCGTCGCCTTCTTCCGTGTCGATTTCAGAGCGGTCATTGCCTTTTCAAGGTCGGCTGCTCCGAGGCGGCCGGCGTGCCAGGCGAGGTTCTTCTCCATGAAGTCCACGCCCTTACCCTTGATGGTTTCGCAAATGATGACGGTGGGGCGTTTGCTATCGGATGCGGGGAGGGCATCCACAGCGGCAACAAGTTGTCCCATGTCGTGGCCGTCGACCATGACGACGTTCCAGCCAAAGGCCGCCCACTTGTCGGGGTAGGGCTCGAAGGCAACGCGCTCTTCGGCGAAGCTCGTCATGAGTTGACGGTTGCGGTCGACGAAAGCGACGATGTTGCCGAGCTCGTTGCTGCGGGCAGCCATGGCGGCCTCCCAGACAGAACCTTCGCCGGTTTCGCCATCGCCCAGAACGCAGAAGACGCGGTGGGTGTCGCCGCGGCCGCGGGCACTGAGTGCCATGCCGACGGCGATGGGAAGACCGTGACCGAGCGAACCGGTAGAGCATTCGACGCCGGGAAGTTGAACCTTGCAGGGGTGCATGCCGTAGGCGCTATCGAGCTGCCCGTACGTGTCGACGATTCCCTCATAGGAGAAGAAGCCGCGCATCGCCATGGCAATGTACATGCAGACGGCCGCGTGCCCCTTGCTCAAGACGAAGCGGTCACGGGCAGGGTTCGCGATATCGGTGGGATCTACGTTCATGCCGTACTGGTAAAGCACCGTGAGGATGTCCGCTACCGAAAGGTCGCCGCCAATGTGAACAGCACCTTCATAGGTGCCACAGAGGTGAAGAAGCTTTGAGCGCAACTCAAAGGCGAGCTCTTCCAGCTCCGCAACGGTGTGGCGGGTTTCGCCCGTGATAAGGGTTGGTTGACCCATCACATGCCTCCTCATTGATGACATTTCGTAGTTGCTTGACGAACAAAATCTAAATTCTTTTACTGAATCAGTATCCGATGAAAGTACCGTAACACTTTCGTGTTTAGATGTAAACCAGATTGATTTCTGAAAACATAGCACACAGTGGTTTACAAGTAAAAGACTTTCTTGTTTACAAGTAAATAACAATTGTTCTATGCTGTTCCCACGATGCGAGCAGCGTAGTTCGCACGGAGAGACAAGACACAGAGAGGTGCTTGGACTTATGACCGAAAAACTAGAAACTATTCGTACCGGGTTGTTCATCGGTGGCGTGCAGCGCGATACCGACAAGACGATTACCATCGTTGACCCCGGTAAGGCCGGCGAAATCGTTGGCTACGCCGCATCCGCTTCCAAAGCCGATGTCGCCGATGCCGTGAAGGCGGCCCAGACCGCATTCCCCGCGTGGTCCGCGCTGTCGGCCGTTGAGCGTGCCGCCATCATGACCGAAGCCATCAAGGGAATCGCTGACGACCGCGACGCCGACGCCGAGATTCTCTCGCGCGAAAACGGCAAGGTTCGTTTTGAAGGCTGGATCGACGCTTTGGTGTTTGAGATCCGCTGGAACTTGGCCCTCATGCTGGCCGGCGACGTCGACACCGGCAAGACCCTTCCTGTCGTTCCCGGCATTCCCGTCAACACCGAAGTGATGTACCAGTCGCTCGGTGTTGTCAGCGTTATCGTGCCCTTCAACTGGCCTATTGCCATCCTGGGTGCAGCATTGCCTCACGCTCTTCTGGCGGGTAACACAGCCATCGTTAAGCCCCCGCTGACGGCCCCTCTGGCGACCGCTCGTCTCGTTCAGCGTCTCGCAGAAAAGCTTCCTGCGGGTGTCTTGAACATCGTCACCGGCGAGGACGCCAACATGGCCGCTCTCATCGAAGGCCCCGGCGTTGCCAAGGTCTGCTTCACCGGTAGCGTCAACGGCGGCAAGCGCATCATGCAGATGGCGTCGACGTCGCTCACGCGCGTCACGCTTGAACTGGGTGGCAACGATGCCGCCGTCTTCTTGGAGGATGCCATCATCGATGACACCCACATGGATCGCCTTTTCGCCGCTGTCTTTGACACCACGGGCCAGATTTGCATGAACGCCAAGCGCGTTTACGTGCATGCCTCCCGCATGGACGAACTCGTCGCTGGCCTCACCGCCCGCCTCGAGAAGACCAAGCTCGGTCACGGTCTCGACGCCGACACGACCATGGGGCCCCTCCACGCTCCCTCGCAGAAGGTCTTCGTTGATCAGCTGATCAAGGAAGCCAAGGATTCCGGCGCGGATGTTCGCGAGTTCTCTGAGCTCCCCAAGGGCGACCTCGCCGGCGGTAACTTCGTGCGTCCCGCACTGGTCATCAACCCTGACCCCACGTTGCGGGTTGTCGTTGAAGAGCAGTTCGGCCCCGTTATCCCGATCATCCCCTTCACGACCGAGGCGGAAGCAATTGCGGCCGCCAACGACACGTGGGCTGGACTGGGCGGTTCCGTCTGGAGCGCCAGCCCCGAAGCGGCACACCGTGTCGGTGCTCAGCTGGCCTGCGGTTACGTCTGGGTCAACGACCACGGAGCAGCTCGTCTCGACCTTCGCGCCCCCTTCGGTGGCATGAAGGAGTCCGGCTTCGGACGCGAGCAGGGCATTGAGGGCATCCGTGCCTTCCAAGACACCCGCGCTATCGCAACCATCGACGCTGCGGCACTCGCAGCTCAAGCTCACTAAGAACACACTGTGGTTGGTAGGTTCAGTTCACTGAAGTGGAGCTACCAACCACAGCCAATCCCTCTGGCTAACTCATGACAATTCTCAACGAATCCCTCGCCGGCTCGGAAGACGACTCGGCTATTTTCGTTGACCTCGGAATCGTGCGCGAACCGTTGGCAAATGTCATTTCCACGGATGAATTCACTCCGCGCCTCCTGGCGCTGATTTCCAACGCCCTCGTCTGGCGTGAGTCTTACCTCTTGCGCAGCGAATTTGACCTAGGAACGAACGACTGGCGTGTCATCTCCGCCCTTGCCGTAACCCCCGGGGCGACGGCAACGTATGTTTCGGATTTCGTCGCTATGAATAAGGCGGTTGTGTCAAAAGCCGTGACAACCCTCATCGCCCGCAAGCTGGTGGTCTCCAGTGACGGCCCGCGTGGCTCACGTCACCTTTACTTGACGGCATCCGGTGCGCACATGCACGACAAAATGAAGCCCATCTCTCTCAAGGGTGAAGAAATTATCTTGAGCGACCTCAGCGCCGATGAAATCAAGGTACTCAACGGACTGCTGACGCGACTCCTCCTGAAGACTCCGGATCTGTCGACCGTCGACGAGTCCTCACAGTAGCGAGCTCGTCATCAATTCGGCGTCGTCAGCAGGTAAAATTACCTCTAAACAGGGATTTTTTCCTCTGTCAATGTCCGCACGAGAGTCCCTATACTGAGTCCATGCCCAGCTCTTATGACGAAGATATCGCTCGCCTTCGCGCAGACTTTCAGGCATGGAAAGTTGCGGCAGGCTTCGCCGATGCTCCCGAA
>Ga0114978_10003339_pt1 | contig 13137 bp, 12 predicted proteins | sample S_140212_EF_Meta_FD_87027 | JGI IMG/M metagenome (GOLD analysis project Ga0114978, IMG submission 87027) | Freshwater microbial communities from Lake Simoncouche, Canada to study carbon cycling - S_140212_EF_MetaG | ecosystem: Environmental > Aquatic > Freshwater > Lake | place: Lake...
AGCCGGCGAGCGCATCCATTTTCTCGGCAACGAACTGCTTGAAGGTCGCCTCGGCATCGGCGGTGCGAAAGAGCGTTGCGTGCTTCAACGTGCGCGTGAGATACAAATCGTAGGCTGCCTTGCCTGTCACCGAAATGCGCACGCCCTCCCGATCCACTTCATCGACGGACTTGAACGCCGAACCGGGCGGCACGAGATAGGTCGCTTCGATTTCGACGTACGCTGCGGTGAAGGTGATCTCGTTCGCGCGCTTGGGCTCGATCGCGAGAAATCCGAGTTGCCATTCGCCTTTCGCGGCGGCCTCGGCCAGCCCGCCGGCGGATTCGTAATGCAGGATTTTGACCGGCACGCCCAAACGCTTGCCGAACTCGTGCGCGAGATCGAGCGCGACACCGCTCGGCGCGCGCGTGACGGGGTCGCGCGCGGTGAGCAGGATATTGGCAAAGTTGATACCGACATGCAGTGTGCCCGTGGGGGCGAGGTCGGCGCGCGCGGCGGAAATATCTTCACTCATGATGGCGGAATTCCTCAGGATGGCGGAGCGATAATGTAACCCATCCCGCCGTCACGCACCGGACGCGGCGCGCGCGAACTCAAGATCCCAGGTAGCGTGTCTCGAGATGTTTACGCAGATGCTGCGGATTCAGCGCTTCGCCGCTCGCGCGCCACACCAGTTCCGGCGTGTCCCAGCGGCTTGCCTGCGACCAGATATTTGCATTGAGCCACGCGAAAACCGGTGCGAGGTCGCCGGCCGCTATCCGCGCGTCGAGGTCCGGCGTGGCGCGGCGCATCGCGGCAAACCATTGCGCCGCGTACATGGCGCCCAGTGTGTAGCTTGGAAAATAACCGAACGCGCCTTCGGTCCAGTGCACGTCCTGCATGCAGCCGTCCTTGAAATTGCCGCGCGTATCGAGCCCCAGCAGCCCTTTCATCTTTTCGTCCCATAGCGCAGGTATGTCCTCGGCTTCGATTTCGCCCTCGATCAGCGCGCGCTCTATCTCGTAGCGCAGTATCACGTGCGCCGGATAAGTCACTTCGTCGGCGTCTACCCGTATGAAGCCGGGCTTTACACGCGTCAGCAGCTTGAACAAATTGTCCGCCGAGAACGCCGGCTGCGCGCCGAATTGCGCGCTCAGCATGGGCGCCAACAGGCCGACGAAACCGCGGCTGCGCGCGAGCTGCATCTCGAAAGACAGGCTCTGGCTTTCATGGATGCCGTACGAGCGCGCCACACCTATCGGCTGGCCCAGCCACTCACGCGGCAGGTTCTGCTCGAAGCGCGCGTGGCCGGTTTCGTGGATAGAGCCCATCAGGCTTTGCGCGAAATCCTCAGCGCGATAACGCGTGGTCAGGCGCACGTCTTCCGGCACGCCGCCGCTGAAAGGATGCGTGCTTTCGTCGAGCCGCCCCGCGGCAAAATCGAATCCCAGCAATTGCATCACGGCGAGATTCAACGTACGCTGGCCCGCGACGGGAAACGGCGGGACTGGTGCAATGTTTTTTTCATCGCGCTGCTTCGCCTGCACGCGCGAGACAAGGTCCGGCAACCATTGTTTAACGTCCGCGAATATGCGGTCGATATCCGCAGCGCGCACACCGGGTTCGAAGCGGTCCATCAGCGCGTCGTAGCGCGTGAGCCCGCTGTCGGCGGCGAGCAATTGCGATTCTTCGCGCGCGAGCTTCACGACTTCACGAAAATTTTCAAGAAATCCAGGCCAGTCGTTCGCCGGGCGCTGGCTGCGCCACGCGTGCTCGCATTTCGCGCCCGCCAGCGTCTTGGCTTCGACCAGAGCTTCCGGCAACGCGTTGGCATCGCGCCAGTCGCGCCGAATCTCGCGCAGGTTGGCGCGTTCGACGTCCGCGAGCGGCTCCTGCTCCGCCGCGCGCAACAATTCCGCCAGGCGCGGTTCCGTGCGCGTGCGATGGATCAAGGCGCTCAACTCCGCTTCCGCGGCGGCGCGCGCTTCATTGCCCTTGGGCGGCATCATCGCGTTGCGGTCCCAGCCGACGATGGAAGCGAGATGGTTGAAGCGGTAGAGACGCGACCACACGCGGCAGAGTTCGTTATAGCTGGGAGCGGAGACAGTTGCTGCAGACATTTAGATTTCACCGGCCCGCCGGCCGGTTACCTTCAAAGTTTGGGTATCCGCAACGTTTTACTGATCATCAGCGTGCCTGACAACAGAAACATGAGCGCCAGCGGATGCAGATCCCACGGCCCGCAGGTCCACACGCCGCCGTAAATATTCTCGCCCAGCCGGTCCTGCCACTCGAGCACCGCCAGCACCGCGACCAGCAATACGCTGGTGGGAATCGGTGTGCCTTCAAAATAAGCCACCTTGTCGCTGCCTTGCGACAGGCTTTCGGCGGTCACGTTATATCTGGCCAGTCTGCTAACGCCGCAACAAACGAAGTAAATCAACACCATCCAGTCCCAGCCACCGCGCAGGCCGGCTGCATAACCGAGCGCCGCGGGGGCGACGCCAAACGAGATGACATCGGCCAGCGAATCGAGTTCTCGCCCCAGTGCGGAATGCGTGTGCCGCCAGCGCGCGATGCGGCCGTCGAGGACGTCAAATACGAAAGCCGCCGGCGCCATCGCCGCCGCGGCATAGAAATGGGCCGCTGATGCATTGCCGACGTAGATCATGGCGAGAAAAATCATCGCGACCCCGCAGGCCGCATTGGCGAGCGTGAAAAAGTCGGCGAGATGAAAACCCCGCAGCATCGAGAAATGTTTGCGTTCTTTGAACGGCGAGGGCATCGACTGAAGAGTCATCTTTTTTAGTATAACCCACCGGCCCCGGCGCGGACCGGCGCGAGGTGTGACGGCTTGTTGTTGCACATATTGCGCCCCGACTGATCCAGATCAAAGCAAGCCGCATGACGCGTGCCTACTATTCATGAAAACGGGCCGCGGTGGCGGTTATATTCGCGCGCTCTCGTGCGAGCGACCCAACCGGCGGGTAAAATGCGCCCATAGCGGCAATGTATGCCTGTAGATATCAAGGCCCGAAAATGAAACCCGACGATTCCAAGCTCGCCCTGCCGCAACAACAAGTCAGCATCGATGTGCTGCTGGAAAAGTACGCTAAAGGCGACGAGAAGTCCGCTGACGACGTGCGGCGCCGGGTAGCGCGCGCGCTGGCCGCGGTCGAGCACGATCCCGCGCGCTGGGAGACGGCGTTCTTCGAAGCGCTGGTCGGCGGATTCATTCCGGGCGGACGCGTGAATTCCGCCGCCGGCACCGACTTGCAGGCGACCTTGATCAATTGTTTCGTGCAGCCCGTCGGCGACTCGGTTTCCCAATCGGTTGATGACCGGCCCGGCATCTACGTCGCGCTGATGGAAGCCGCGGAAACCATGCGGCGCGGCGGCGGCGTCGGCTACGATTTTTCGGCGATCCGGCCGAAAGGCGCGTACGTGCGCGGCACGCATTCGAGCGCCAGCGGCCCGGTATCCTATATGCGCGTGTTCGACCGCAGTTGCGAGACGGTCGAATCCGCGGGCTCGCGGCGCGGCGCGCAGATGGGCATATTGCGCTGCGACCACCCCGACATCGAAACCTTCATCCATGCCAAGGACCACGGCGATCTTTCGAACTTCAACGTCAGCATCGCGGTGACCGACGCGTTCATGCGCGCCGTCGAGACCGACGGCGACTGGGAACTCGTGCACAAGACGCCGCCCGACACGCGCGCCGACGAGCGGCAGAGGTCCCCGCGCGAGGACGGCGCCTGGGTCTACCGCACGGTGAAGGCGCGCGACCTGTGGCGGCAGGTCATGCAATCGACTTACGATCATGCCGAACCCGGCATAGTGTTCATCGACCGCATCAACGACGACGATAACCTGTCTTACTGCGAGCAGCTGGCCGCGACCAATCCTTGCGGCGAGCAGCCGCTGCCCGCATACGGTTGCTGCTGTCTGGGCAGCATCAATCTCACGCTGTTCGTCACCGACGCTTTCCGCCCCACGGCGAGTTTCGATTTCGCAGCGTTCGCGCGCGTCATTCACCCGGCAGTGCGCATGCTCGACAACGTGCTCGAAGCCACCGTGTGGCCGCTGCAGCAGCAGCAGGCGGAAGCGCACGCCAAGCGCCGCATCGGGCTCGGCTTCACCGGCCTCGGCGACACGCTCGTCATGCTTGGCCTCAAATACGATACTGGCGAAGCCCGCAACATGGGCGGCAAAATTGCCGCTTTCATGCGCGACGAATCCTATGCGGCATCGCTTGCCATCGCGAAGGAAAAAGGCGCATTTCCGCTGTTCGACGCGCAGCACTACCTGGCCGCGCCGCGCTTCGCCTCGCGCCTGCCGGCGGCGCTTAAAAAAGAAATCGCCGCGCACGGCGTGCGCAACAGCCACCTCCTGTCGATCGCGCCGACCGGCACCATCTCGCTGGCGTTTGCGGACAACGCATCGAACGGCATAGAGCCGCCTTACGCGTGGACTTATCAGCGCAAAAAGCGCATGCCCGATGACACGCATCGCACCTATGACGTCGAAGATCACGCGTGGCGCCTGTACCGACACTATGGCGGCGACGTGGAGAAACTGCCCGCGCACTTCATCACCGCGCTCGAAATCTCGGCGCTCGACCACATGCGAATGGTGGCGGCGATCGCGCCGTTCGTCGATTCGGCCATCAGCAAGACCGTGAACGTGCCGGAGAACTATCCCTACGACCAGTTCGCAGACCTTTACTTCGAAGCGTGGAAATCGGGACTGAAAGGCATCGCTACTTACCGGCCGAATGCCGTGTTAGGCAGCGTGCTCTCCGTCACTCCGGCCGCGACCGCCGAGCCCAACGACCTCGATACCTCCGATACCGACCGCCGCATCCGGCTCGATGCGGCGCCTGAACCGGCGCTGCTGAGCCTGCGCTGGCCCGGACGCCCCGTGTTGCCGGACGGCAATCCGTCGTGGACCTACATGGTTGAGTCGCCGTTCGGACGTTTCGCCATCTTCGTCGGCCACGTGGAAAACGGCGCGCCCTACCCGTTCGAAGTGTGGATCAACGGCAACGAACAGCCGCGCGGCCTCGGCGCGATTGCGAAAACGCTGTCGATGGACATGCGCGCTCTCGACGCCCAGTGGCTGCGCATGAAGCTCGACGTGCTGGCGCGCACCGGCGGCGACGCGTTCGACTGCGCGATGCCGCCGGACGGCAAACCGCTGCGCGTGCCCAGCATCGTTGCCGCGTTCGCGTGCATCGTGCGCCATCGCGTGGACAAACTCGGCGCGCTCGCCGAAGCCGGCGGCAAATCGCCCGTGCTCAACGCCCTGTTCGCCAGCAAGGAACCCAAGACGGGCACCGACGGCACGATGTCGTGGACGGTAGACGTCTACAACCCGAGCTCGGACGACGATTTCGTGCTGATGTTGAAAGAACTGGTGCTGCCCAATGGCCAGCGCCGGCCCTATTCGATGTGGATGGCAGGCGCCTATCCCAAGGCGCTCGACGGCCTGTGCAAGGTGCTGTCGCTCGACATGCGCGTGATCGATCCTGCGTGGATCGGCATGAAACTGAGAAAGCTTTTGTCGTACGACGAGCCGCTCGGGGACTTCATGGCGCGCGTGCCGGGCACCGAGCGCCAGGAAAATTATCTCAGCACCGTGGCGTATGTCGCGCGCCTCACCATTCATCGCTACGCGCTGCTGGGCATACTCGACGAACGTGGTTTTCCGGTCAACGACATGGGCGTGCTCGAAATGCCGGACGATGACCATAAGGCGGTCGATTTCGATTACCGTCCGGCACACGGCAAGCTGTGCAAGGAATGCGGCAATTCGGCGGTGATCAAAAAAGACGGCTGCGAATTCTGCACCGCCTGCGGCGCGATTGGAGCGTGCGGATAGGCTGCGCATGAAAACCGTCGCTCTGCCGGTCATGGTCGCGTGAAAACCGTCACCCTGAATACCGGCGAACGCGTTCCCGCGTTCGGCCAGGGCACGTGGTACATGGGCGACGACCGCGCGACGCGCGCGGAAGAAATTGCAGCGTTGCGGCTGGGCCTCGATCTCGGCGCCACGCTCATCGACACCGCGGAGATGTACGGCGATGGCCGCGCCGAGCAACTCGTCGGCGAAGCGATCGCCGGACGGCGCGCTGAAGTTTTTCTCGTCAGCAAAGTCCTGCCGCACAACGCGACACGGCGCGGCACCGTTAGCGCGTGCGAAAAAAGTCTCAAGCGTTTGAAAACCGACCGGCTCGATCTTTACCTGCTGCACTGGCGCGGCGACGTGCCGTTCGCGGAAACGCTGGAAGCGCTGATGGCTCTCAAAAGCGCCGGCAAGATCCGCCACTACGGTGTCAGCAATCTGGATTTCTCCGACATGCAGGAAATGTGGCCGCTCGCCGGCGGCGCCGAAGTCGCGACCAACCAGCTGCTGTATAACCTGACGCGCCGCGGCATCGAATGGGACCTGCTGCCGTGGCTGCGCGAGCGGCGCGTTCCGGTCATGGCGTATTCGCCGCTCGAACAGGCGCGGCTCGCCGGCAATGCAAAGCTCAAGTCCTTCGCACAGCGTCACGGCATGACACCGGCGCAGGCGGCGCTCGCCTGGCTGCTGGCTGCAGACGATGTCATCGTCATCCCGAAATCCGGGCAGCGCGAGCGGCTGCGCGAAAATCTGGGCGCGCTAGCCCACCCTCTGACCGCGGCGCAACTCAAGGAACTCGACGGACTGTTTCTGCCGCCGCACGGGCCGCGCGCGCTCGAAATGCTGTAGAGCGCCACCACCCCGCCAGAGCGTCAAGTCCTCGGCAGCCGGTGCCTGCTTTACGGCAGGCTTGCCCGGACTTTTACGGTCCATCATGCGCCTCCCCCCAATAAATAGCGCTTTGGATCGTCAAAACGCACTTTTAAGCCACTTATGCGCCTTGGCCCGAAACTTGCAGAAAGTTTAGACGGCCTGCGCCAGCCCGCAGGCTTGTACATAGACCGACATCGATCACGGCGGCTGGAGCGGCAAGGAGGCAAATATGCTGGAAGTGGATCTGCAGGATACCGACCCTATCGTCGAGCGCGCGATTACGGAGAGTTGCGCCGCTTTCGGCAGTGTCACGTCGGTCAAGGTGCACCGTGAACCATCGCCTTTTGCGCTGATTGAAATGTCCCGGCGCGAGCAGACCTACGAGGTAGCGGCCCAATATGGCGGTTCGGCGTTCGGCACTTCCGCGCTCATCCACCTGGCGCAAAAAGGCACGGGCGGCTGACACATTTCGGCGCGCCGCGTTGCGCGTCATCCATTCGCGGCACGCGGCGCAGCGCTCCTCGCCGCAGGCTTTATCCGCTATGATTCCGGCATCGACCATCTGAAGATTGCGGCCCCGCATCTTCCCGCATCAGGCGCCCTGAACATGGCAATACGTTCCACCGGTTTTTCCATGATAGAGATGTTGGTGGTGGTGGCGATCGTCGCCATCCTCGCGCTGATGGCAGCACCCAGCTTCCAGGACCAGATCATCCGCGACCAGATCAACGCCGCGCTGCCGCTCGCCGACATCGCGAAAACGCCGAACGCCGCGTCGTGGGCGATGCTGCAGACGTTTCCGCCGGACAATGCGAGCGCCGTGTTGCCGCCTGCCGACAAAATCGTCAACAATGCGATCAGTGCGGTGGCGGTGGAGGACGGCTCGATACACATCACGTTCGGCAACCGCGCGAACGGCGTCATCAACGGCAAGATCCTCACGCTGCGCGCGGCGGTGGTGGAAGACGCGCCCGTCGTGCCGGTGACCTGGGTCTGCGGCTACGCCGAAGCGCCCGAAAAAATGACCATACACGGCCAGAACAGGACCAATGTTCCGGCCGCCTTCCTGCCGTTCGCCTGCCGCTCGCGCACGCCCAAGAAATAGCTTGGTGCCGCAGCCGCGCTATTGCGGTCTTTCGCCCCTCACCTGAACGCGGTGCATCATGCGCCGCTCGCTGGCGTCGAAAGGGTCGCGCCGGTGCACGAGGCAACGATTGTCCCAGATCAGCGTGTCGCCGAGCTGCCATTCGTGGCCCCAGGTGAATTCCGGCCGCGACGCCTGCGCCCATAATTCGTCGAGCAGCGCTTCGCTTTCATCCAGCGGCAAGCCAAGGATATAGGCGTTGCGGCGCCGGCCGAGATACAGCGCCTTCCTGCCGGTGGCCGGATGCACGCGGAACACCGGGTGCCGCGCGCCCGGCGCCGCGCGCGGATCGCTGACTTCCTTGAAGCCTTTGCGCAACTGTCCACCGCTGTTGTACGACTCGTCGTGAATGATCATTTTGCCGTCGAGCGCGCTGCGCGTTGCCGCTGGCAGCGTGTCGCACGCGAGATACTGGTTGGAAAAATACGTGTTGCCGCCGACCGGCGGCAGTTCCAGCGCATGCAGTATTGCGTACGAAACCGGCACGTCCCGGTATGACATGTCGGTATGCCAGATCGCCTCGCCGGCACCAAGATTGCCCTTGGGCTGACCATCCTCGATGATGTTGGAGATCACCAGCACGTCGGGATAGGCGTCGATATAGGGTTTGCCGATGATGCTCATGCCCGGCGGCTCGAGTTCGCCGAATCGCTTGCCGAAGGCGATCAATTGCGGATCGTCGATCGGCTGCCCCCTGACCACCACCACCTGGTGGTCGTACAGGGCCTGCCGGATGCCGTCAAACATCGCGGCGGTGAGGTTGACAAGATCGACGCCGCGCACTTCTGCGCCGCACGCCTTGCCGGATGGAACAACTTCAACCACTGTGGAACGGGCGCCTGCTGGCGCGGAAACCCGGGCTGCTTGCATTGCTTCCTCCTTCAGAACAAACGTATGATGCGCATGACTGGTTCACCCATCCCGCATACCGACGACTGCACATGCCGCGCAAAGCTTTACGCACCCGGCTCGAAATGGACGCTGCCGCACCCCTGTACCGGCAGGTTGAAAAACAGATCCTGCAATGCCTGGCCGAGGGCGAATGGAAGCCGGGCGGCCAGCTGCCGACCGAAAGCCAGCTCGCCGAGCGCTTCGGCGTGGCGGTGTTCACCATACGCGCCGGCATTGCCGAACTGGTCGCCGCCAATATCCTGGTGCGCAAACAGGGTAAAGGCACTTTCGTTGCGCGCCACACGCGCCAGCGCCAGCGCTACCAGTTTTCGCATGTGTTCGGCAATGACGGCCTGCAGATGTTTCCCGACCGCGAGTTGATATCCTTCAGGCGCGAAACCGCACCGGCGCCGCTGCAGGAAATTTTGCGGCTGCGGGGAGAAACGCGCCCCGCGATATTCGAAATCGAATGCCTGCTTACCACTGGTCTGCAGCGTGTGGCGGCGATGCAAATCACGCTTCCCGCAAAAAAATTTGCCGGCCTCACCGCGCGCACCATTCGCGCCAGCGACGAGAACCTCTACGCGGTCTACCAGGACGCGTGCGGCGTCAACGTCATCCGCATCGAAGAACGGGTGCATGCGGCAGTTGCGGCGTCCGCCATCGCGCGCGCGCTGAAAATTGCACCCGGCAGCCCGCTGCTGCGCATCGAGCGCATTGCCTACACGTATAACGATGTGCCGGTCGAGTTTCGGGTTCGCCATCTGGATGCCGCCAAATATCACTATCGCCTGGGTGAAGGCGGTCTCTAGGCGACCGCCACGGGAGCAAAGCGTTCGCTTCGCGTCTCGTGCGCGCTCAGCACGGCGCGATCGACCTCCGGCCAATACCCAGGGCGCAGCACAATGCAACCGTCTTCGAACGGCAGCGGGTTTGCGAGCAAACGCACCTTGGGCTTGAGAAAACCGTTCATGTCTCCCGCGCGGGCGAGAAAGCCGCGCGATACGCAGGCTTCCACCCAGCACATGAGTTCGGTAGCGACGCCGTCGCCAAGACAGATATCGAGGCCGCGGCTGCGCGCCAGCGTCATGGCACGTATTGCGCGCTCGACGCCGCCGACACGCTTTAACTTGAGCTTTACCAGTTTGACCCCGTCGATGCCGGCCGCCCTGTTTATGTCGGCATCGGTGCGAATCGATTCGTCGAGCATCAGGGGCACCGTGGAAACTGCGGCCACCGCCGTATTCGCAGCCCATTCGTCCGCTTCGCATGGTTGCTCGAACAAATCGATGCCGTCCGGGTTGAGGCTGGATGCAAACCGGCATCCCTGCGCCTCGTCGTAGCCGCGGTTGGCGTCGAGCGTAATGCGCGCGCGCCCCCGTGCCGCCGCCTGGATCAACGCTATGCGCGCGAGATCGTCGTCGACCTGCCAGCCGACTTTCCCTTTGAACGTGCGGTAGCCCTGCGCAAAGCGGGCATCGACTTCGGCTTCGATGTCCGCCTGGTTGGCGCCGGCAATCGGCACCAGGAGCGGTATGCGTGTCTCCGCCTTGACCTCCAAAGCCGGGTGGCGCTCCAGCACCGCGAGCGCAGTCAAAATCGCACAGGAGGCGAACGGCGCGCTGTCAACTTCTCCGTCGACCAGCGACTTTGCTTCCGCCACAGTTTTGCCGAGCAGGCGCGCCGCGACTGTCCGGCAAAATTCCCACGCGCCGTCGGCGGTTTCAGCCGTGGAGCCGGCGGGAATATAAGCTTCGCCCCAGCCAGTATTGCCGTCAGTGTCGCGGACCTCGACAATGATGGGTTCGAATTCCGTGTAGGTGCGGAACGACACCCGGTACGGTTTGGTGAGCGGCAATTTAAGCTGGCGCAGCGCGATTTCCTGGATAACCATGGTCTCGTTGGTGCAAGTGGCAACAGTTGATAAAAAAGCTTACTTGCGTATCATACGTATGACTTGCAAGATACAACAAATACAACAGTCCGACAACCCGCAGGAGGTTTTTACGTGAGGTTCATCGTCAATGCGGCACTGCTCGCTCTCGCCGTGCTGCCCGGTCCGCTGCACGCCGACAACTACCCGACGCGCCCGGTACGCGTCATCATTCCGTTCGCCGCCGGCGGCACCTTTGATCTCGTTGGACGCGTCGTCGCGCAAAAGCTTGGCGAATTGTGGGGACAACAGGTGGTCGCCGATAACCGGCCCGGCGGCGCCACGCTGATCGCGTCCGAACTGGTGGCAAAGTCGAACCCGGACGGCCATACGATTTATTTGTCGCCCAATTCACTGGCGGCCAATCCGTCGCTGCACGCCAAGTTGCCTTATGCGCAACGCGACCTGCAGCCCGTCGTGCTGGTCGCCGCCCAACCCATGGCGCTCGGCGCCCATCCGACTTTCAAGGCGAAATCGATCAAGGAGTTGATCGACATGGCCAAGGCGGCACCCGGCGGACTCAATTACGGCACGGCCGGCATCGGCAGCGGCGGCTATCTCGCCGGCGAGATTTTCAAGCTGGCGGCCGGCATCGACGTCGTCCATATCAGCTACAAAGGCGGCAACGTGGCGATGATCGAGGTGATGGCCAACCAGATCAATCTGGTCATGACCGGGCTGCCCAACCTGCTGCCGCAATACAAAGCCGGCAAACTGAAAATACTGGCGGTCACCGACGGCAAACGTTCGGCCGTCGCCAAGGAGATCCCGGCCATCAGCGAAACGGTGCCCGGTTATGAATTCCGCAACTGGTTCGGCCTTATCGTGGCGCGCGGCACGCCTGCACCACTCATCCGGCGCATCAACGCCGACGTAAACCGGATTCTCGACACCGGCGATACACGCCAACGCCTGCTCGACCAGGGTTTCGAGGTGATCGGCGGAACCACGGAAGAATTCGATCGCGTCATCAGGGAAGACACGGTAAAGTTCGCGAAAGTGCTCAAGGGCGCGGAGAATCGTGCCAACTGACCCCGAAGTGCAGTCTAAAATGGCGTGATGCCCATCTTCGAAATTTTCAGCCTGCTCGCACTTGCCGCCATCGGGTGGCTGTGGCTCGACAGCCTGAAAGCGCGCGAAGTCGCCGTGCGCGCCGCGCGCGCGGCATGTTCAGCCGACGGCTTGCTGCTGCTCGACGACACGGTGGCGATCGCCCACCTGAAACCGGTGCGCGACGGTGACGGCCACGTCAAACTCCAGCGCGCTTACGGTTTCGAATACAGCGATACCGGCAACAACCGGCTTCAAGGCAGCATCGTTTTACTCGGCCACCGCGTTACCCTGCTCAACGTGGGGCTGCGCCTGCCGCCGGAAGTGCGCACTTTGCATTAGCGTTGCCGACAAAAAAATAGAAGGAAATCCGCCATGGCCAAAACCAGGCGCGTCGACGTACACAGCCACGTGTTCCCGCGCGAAATGTTCGACCTGATACGGGCGCGCCCGCACGACTACGGCATGCATTTCGCGAATACGCCGGCCGGCGAGAAGCTCCTGCGCGAAGACGGCCATGCGACTCCGCTATTCGACGAATTTTTCGATGCCGATGCAAAGGTCGCGGGCATGGACCGCAAGGGCCTCGACATTTCGGTGATCTCGCCGACGCCGATGATTTATTTTTACAATCTCGATGCCGACCGCGCGGCCACCGCAACGCGCGTGACCAACGACGGTGTGGCCAGCATGGTGGCGAAACGTCCCGACCGCTTGCGCGGCATGGCGACGCTGCCGATGCAGAACACGGACGCCGCGGTCGCTGAACTCGAGCGCGTTGTCAAAGAACACGGTTTCCGCGCAATTGAACTCGGCTGCACTATAGTCGGCGATCAGCTTGCCGAAAAGCGCTATCGCCCGGTGTTGAAACGCGCACAGGAGCTGAAGGTTTTTATTTTCACGCACCCGCATTTCACGGGCGACCGCTGCGGCCTTGAACCCTACTATCTCTCCAATCTGGTCGGCTTTCCGCTGGATACGGTGACCATGGCGGCGCACCTGATGTTCAGCGGCGCACTCGACGAGTTGCCGGACCTGCGGATCGTGCTCGCCCACGGCGGCGGCTACCTGCCGTACCAGATCGGCCGGCTTGCCCATGGCTACGCAGTGCGCAAAGAGCCGCACGCACATAAAGCATCATCGCCGCGCGACCTGCTGCGCCGCTTTTACTTCGACGCGCTTACCCACGACGACAAAGCCCTGGCTTTTCTGATCGAGCAGGTCGGCGCGGACCGCGTGACCCTCGCCACCGACGCACCGTTCGACATGGGCGAGGAAAATCCGCTTGCGCGACTCGATACGGTGCCGGATTTGAGCGCCGCCGACCGCGATCGCGTGCTCGGATTGAATGCCTTGGGAC
>Ga0114978_10003340_pt1 | contig 13132 bp, 26 predicted proteins | sample S_140212_EF_Meta_FD_87027 | JGI IMG/M metagenome (GOLD analysis project Ga0114978, IMG submission 87027) | Freshwater microbial communities from Lake Simoncouche, Canada to study carbon cycling - S_140212_EF_MetaG | ecosystem: Environmental > Aquatic > Freshwater > Lake | place: Lake...
GCGGCTGGAAAGGAAACAGGAATGATGCGAAAGATTACCGCCGCTATCAAATGGATCATTACCCATACCCAGCTGGATAATGCTGTGATTGATGCGCTCCGCTCTGGGCTCATGGTGGCCATATCGGTAAGCCTATCAATGGGCATCCCGCTGCTAGATCTTGGGGCACAGGATTTTAGGGTGATTGGATCTGCGGCCCTGGCCGCTGTATTGCAAACCATTGTGCGCTTTATTGATCCCGATATGAAAGCGTTTGGCCTTACCAAAAAGAGCTAAGAGAAAAGCCCTGGCTCCCTAATCGGAGCCAGGGCTTTTGCGGCTTACCGCTTAGCTAGGGCTTAGCCCAGCTTTATGGTTGAGAGCTTTGCGCCTTGCTCTGTTAGATACCTTTGGTAATGGGCCTTGCAATACCAGATCTTTGGATTGCGCCTTTCATTGAATAGCCCAGGCTTGCCACATGGCTTGCCAGATCCTGTACGCAATGGCCAAGGGTGGCCAGGCACTACCCTGGTTTGCCACACTAAGCTCTTGCAAATCTTTGCCTTCATCTTTACCCCCTAGGTTTGATCTTTCCCCATTTGGCCCATTGGTGTAGGGAGCAAAGCTGCTCTCTAGCGGCCCATTGGGTTGGGTGTGCTTCGGCTGGGCAGCGGCCATATTCGCCTTGCATCTTTCTGCATTGCTTAGGCTTTCCCTTTTTTGCCTTCATCTTTTTTCCTTCCTAGCAGATCCAACCGAATGGCTGGCTTCCTCTCTGCTGGGTATATGTTAGCACATTGCAAAACGGCCAAACCCCGTTTCTCTATTTCCTATGCTCAGCCCATTTCCAGGGCGTGCTCAAAAATTAAATGGTACGGGCCTTTTCGCTATTCCCAAAAATCATCATCTGAATCCAGGCCGCCAGCCTCTACAGCCAGGGCTATGCAATCAGCGCAGATCATCTCCCCAATCAAGAGGCGCACACCCTGGCCTGCATCCAAGATGCGCTCTGCGAAATTCCACACCCTGGCCTGTTTGCTACACCAGGCGCATACCCCTACGCCATCAGCTCTTGCCATCTAAGCGCACCAGGTATTCCGCAGAGATACCTTCAGGGTGCGCAAAGATAAGCCATTGGCTTGGCTCACCAGAGGCGGCCAGCGTTTCGGCTGCGTAGGTGTTTCCGCTTTCTGTAGAGCCGCTGCCCCAATGCGTAATGCCATTCAGATACATCCGCACAGGTGTATGGAAATGGCCGCTTACGCTGTAGCGGAATGGAGCCACAGAGAGCTGCCATGCCAAAAGCTTTTTACCGAATCCATACCAGGGGAATCCAGCGAAGCCACCGCCCACCTGATCACCATGAAACAGAAACCATTGCTGCCCCTGGATTTCCTCTGTGGCATACCAATGCCGCTCACCCTGGGTGAATGGCTCAACCCATTGCACCCGCTTATCATCACCCGCTGCCATCTTTGCAATGCGGATCATCATGGCATCTGCATTGCTCTCTGGCCGAAACACACCGCGCCGCGAAAGGCGGCCATGGTTTCCGATTACGGAAATCACCCGCACCGATTCAAAGGCCGCGCTCATTTTCCTTACCAGGTTTGCAAGGATCTCACCGCCTCTAAAAAGCTGGCTGTAAAGCCCAGCATCAATCAGATGCTGCTGGCCTGGAAAGATATCCTCACCCTCTACCAAATCGCCTACACAGAGGATGCGCAGATGGCGCACAGGATGATCTGCCCGCTGGATCTCAACCAGCTTCAATACCTTTTCTGCAAGCAGATCAATGCGCGCTGCTGCGATATCGGAATTATATGTGGGGGTTATCTTGCCAAGCTGCCAATCACCCAGGATGAGCACCGCTGTTTCATCTTGCTTTTTCCGCTTATCTGCTTTCGGTGCTGCTACCTGTGGAATGTGCATTGAGGCCGCAGCATCCTTTGCTGCGCGATATACCGCCTCTGCCATTTCATCTCTGCTCAGCTGCGCCTTATTCAATTGGCGCAGCACGCGATTATGTGCGGCGCGCAATTCAATCAGCGCATCATTCTCTTTAAATTCATCCTGGCTCATTGGGTGCACCTGCAATCCTTTCTACGATGGCGGCCAATTGATTGCGCTTTGATATCGGCAATGCCGCGCTTTGCCAGCCAAAGCTCAATGGCTTTCTGCGTAATGGTGGAATCAGCAATTGCAGATTCCAGGGCTTCCCATTCTGGGGTGAGGTTTGCCACATTTGCCAATGGGCATTTCACCTGGGCCGATTTACTAAGGCTGCGAAATTCAGCCAGCGGATCTGCTCCCATATCGTTTCTCCCTATACCTTCCTGGCGGGGGGCTTCCCCACCTGGCGGGAATGGTGCCAGCCCAGGGGGGTATGCGCAACCCCAGGCCCCCAGGATCGTGCTCAAAATAGGCCGCGCAACGGGGTTGCGGCGTTTCCCTGGGGGTGCTATCTTTACACCAGCAGGAAGGAAACCAGCCACCTGGCTGGATCTGCTGAAGGAAAGAGGGTAGAGAAATGGGATACACCAGGGGAAACATTGCAGCCCGCACAAAGGCCGCAAAGGAAAACGCAGCAAGCTTCATGATTGCTGGATTCCAGGCCAGCACCACCAATGGTTGCACAGGCATTGTGGCAACAGCCGCAACCATTGAGGATGCAGCCCAGGTGGTAGCGGTAGTGCAGCTCACACACACAATCCATTTTGCAAAATTCAATGAGGCCCGCCAGGTGGTAGAGATCACCGCGATTGCTGGCACAGAATCGGCGGTGCTCTAATGAAGGCAAATGTATTGAGCCGAAAGCTTGCAGCACTAAAGATTCAGCGCAGCACTAAGCAGCCAAGCTGCGTGCGCGGGTATTACACCTTCAGCGGTGGATTCTATGTGGAGCAATATGAGGATGAGGAAGGCGTGCTGATTATCGGCTGGCGCAATTCCAGGGCCAAGGCTGATGAGGATGTTTTGCCTTTCATGAGCAAGGCTGTGAATATGCCAATCCTCATTGAAGCTGTACGCGGCCTGGGCTTTGAGGTGTTGCACCTGGGCAATGATCGCGCGGTGATCAAGGCGGTGCAGGCATGAGCGAGGATCTGATTTGCGAAATCCGCAGCGGGCATAATGGGGTGTTTGATTGCACCAGGGCAGCCATTGGCACCTGGCAATTTGCAGATGATGGCACCGCCTTTTCTGAGCCAATCCGCGTATGCAAATGGCACACCAATTTTTTCACCAGGAAAGGCCATTGGGATTCTGCCAAGGCTTTTAAAGAGCTGGCGGCAAAGGCGGTGCAGGCATGAGCTTTGCGTTTTGGAATCTGTGCCCTACAGGTGGCAAGCGGCATGGGTATCTTTTGGTGGAGCGGAATGAGGCGGGTGGCTTATCGGCCCGCTGCCACATCTGCTTTCAGCCGCGCAAAAAGCGCGGGGAAGGAAAGAGGAAGGGGAATGGGTAAGGATATGAAATGTGAAATCCCTGGCTGCGGCCAGCCAGCAAAGCGGGTAAGGGTGCAGCTTCGCTGGCGGTGGTATTGCACCTGGTGCCTTAAGGGTTTGATTAGAGGATGGAAGGTAGGTATCTAATGGCAAAGGCTTATGAATTTGTGAAGGCTGCGCAGCGCAGCCAGGAATGGCTGGAGATCCGAAAGGCTGGCCTGGGTGCCAGCGATATTGCAGCGGTGGTGGGAGCATCACCATACAAAACACCATGGCAGCTATGGGCCGAAAAGAGCGGCATTGCCCAGCCGCAAAAGGTAGGCGCAGCAGCCCAGCGCGGGGTACTGCTAGAGGATGCTGTGGCCAAATGGTTTGAGCTAGAAACAGGAAAGCGCACCCGCAACAGCAATGGTGTGGTGCGCCTGGTAGATCACCCCTGGGCCATGGCCTCTTTGGATCGCACCATTGTGGGCAGCAAGGATTTGCTAGAGGTGAAAACCAGCAGCTCACCTAGGTGGCAGATGTATCCAATTCCCCCAGAGGTATATGCCCAAACACAATGGCAGGCCATGATTATGCAGGCCCCTGTGGTGTGGGTAGCGGCCTTGCTTGGCGGCCTGGTATTCCGCCTGGAGCGGGTTGAGGCAAACCCCGATTATCAGCGCAACCTGTTTGCAGCTGGTGCGGATTTTATGCGCAGGGTGCGGGAAGGTGATGCGCCAGAATTGGATGGCAAGGATTCATCCGCCTATGCGCTTGCACACCCGCAGGCATCTGAGCAAATGGTTGAGGCCAGCCCAGAAATTGAGCGGCTGTTTAATGCCTACAAAGATGCAAGCTATGAGGCCAAGCTTGCAGAGCAGCACAGCCAGGATCTAGAGGTGCAGATTAAGCAGGCCATTGGTGAGGCTGGTGGCATCTTTGGGCGCGGCTGGCTGGCCACCTGGAAGCAGAGCAAGGCAAGCCAGGTGGTGGATTGGGAAGCCATTGCCAATGAGCTGGGTGCCAATCCGCCGCTGATTCTGAAGCACACCAAAGAGCGGCCTGGCAGCCGCCGCTTCACCTGGAAAGAGGCTGGAGAATGAGGGTGATATTGAAGCCCTATGAGCTAGAGCTGGCGGCTGGTGTAGGTGTGCGTAGGCACATCAATGGGATGGCCAAAGGCATGGTGCACACAGGCGGATTCAATGGCATCAATGGATGGGAGCGGGATATTCATGGGGCCTGCGGTGAGCTGGCTGCGGCCAAGGCTCTCAACCTTTTGTGGGATGGCAGCTTTGGGGTGCTACGCACACCCGATCTGGTGCACCCCATTGAAGGCACCATACATGTGCGCACATCAATGCGGCCAGATGGGTATTTGGTACATAGGCCAAATGAAACCCAGGAAGGTATTTATCTGCTGATTACCTGTGATCCAAATGAGCTGGCGCGGGTGCCAGCCTATGAGGTGCGCGGGTGGCTGCCTGGTGGGGAATTCCGCCAGCATGAAAATTGGTGGGCTGAGCCGCGCAATGCGGATGGCTCCCAAAGGCCAGGTGCATGGTTTGCACCCCAAGCAAGCTTGAGGCCAATTGAAAGCCTCTTGCTAGGGAAGGTACAGGTGGAAGCATGAGCAAGGAAATTCTGGCGGCATTGAGCGCGCCATTCGCACCGCACCAGGTAAAGGAAAGGGTAGGCGCAGGCGGCATGAAATTGCGGTGGGTAGATGCCCGCACCATCAGCCAGCGGCTAGATGAAACCCTGGGGGTTTCGGCCTGGGATTTTTCAGCGCACACAGAGGCAGATGGGGTGGTGGCTGGCAAGCTCACCATCCGCCTACCAGATGGCACTACGGCCACCCGCCAAGATTTCGGATATCCAACGGGTGGTAGCGGTGAGCCGATTAAGGAAAGCACCAGCGATGCCCTGCGCAGATGCGCTTCATTATTTGGTGTGGCCAGATATCTCTACCAGGATGCAGGCACCCAGGCTTTTGTGGCAGCACATCAGCCCAGGCCTGTAATGCAGCCTGTGATGGTTGCACCTGGTGAGCATCCAGCACCACATCCATCAAATGATCCACAGCTGCTAAAGGCGGCCATGAATTTATTCGGAAACCTGAAGGGTGGCATCTGCCCCATTCATGGTGAGGCCTGGAAGCTAAAGCCAGCAGGAATTAGCAAGGCCACCAATAAGCCGTACAATGCGTTTTATTCCTGCGGTGTTAAGGATAACCAGGGATTCTGCAAAGCCAAGCCATCTGATACGCCAGATGGGAAGGAATGGCTGAAGGCCCAGCAGGGAGAGAGCGCACCAGCATCAGATGAAGGCGGCTTAGAGCAGCTCCCTTTTTAAATCATGGTGGGGTGGTGGCCTGGCCGCTACCCCACCGCCAGCAAGGAAGGTAGGAATCAATGGGTAAACGATGGCTGAAGGTAGCGGCTGAGATGCCGCGAGATGCAAAGCTGGTAGAGCTTAATTCGGATGCAGCGCGGTGGGCTTTTGTGGCCATCCTCTGCGCGGCCAAAGAGCAAACACCTGGTGGCCGCTGGGTAAATCGCAAACACCTGGTGGCCTGCATTCGGCCCAGCGAAGCCAAGCATATTGGCGCGCTGATTGGAGCTGGCCTGCTCTCTGAGGATGAAACAGGGATTGAGGTAAGCGGCTGGGCTAAATGGCAGATTGATCCAACGGGTAATGAGCGGCTAAAGCGATTCAGAGAAACGGAAAAGCAACGGCCAGGAAACGCTGGGAAACGGCCAGAGAATGATACAGATACCGAAACAGAAACAGAGAATCTTATTAGTAGGCCAAAGAGGTTTTCCACACCGCAGAGCATTGGCAATATTTTGGGGGTGAAGCCATGAGGCATTTGATTTTGATTGGCCCTATGGGTGCAGGTAAGAGCGCGCTGGCAAAGATGCTGGCTGAGCGGAAGGGGTACACCATCCATCCGATTGCGGGAGCTATCAAATGGCTGGCTGGTATGGCCTTCCCTGGAATCGGAAAGGAAACCCAGCACCTGGTGCAACAGGATTTCCAGGATGATGGGATGCGCTTCCCTGTGCGCTGGCTCAAAGGCAGAGAGATTTACCAGCAGCTGGGCGCGGCTGGCCGCCAAATGGATAGGCTCTTTTGGCTGAGGATTTGGAGCAATGCTTTGGAAAACCTTGGCCATGCGCCTGTGGTGGTGGATGATGCGCGGTTGAATCTAGAGATCTCTTGGGCGCAATCTGCCTTGGCCAATGCCTTTGTGTTGAAGGTGTACGCCAGCCAAGAGGTGCGAGAGCACCGCATTGGCGGGCCGCAGCACAGCGGTGATCCAACAGAATGGGAATGGGAAACCGCCATTGCGGATGCGCAGCTTGATACCTCTGGCATGGATCTAGAGGCTGCCTATGCGCGCCTGTTAGAGCTGGCGGATTTGCACCCATGAGCCTGCAAGATTTGGAATGCGCGGCCACCATGCTGGGCTATGGTGAGCCTGGCGTGCTGCCCACCGCTGATGGCTGGGTGGCTCTGGTGCATGATTCGGATGGCAGCGAAATCAAGCACAGCGCGGCCAATTTTGATGATGCGGTGGCGGGCCTCACAGCAAAGCTACACCGCTTCCTGGATAGTGTGGAAGGATAGGCAGATGAGCGCAGAGGCATTGCTAGGGATTGCATTGATTGCGGGTAATGGGATTCTGGGAATCCTCATGGCCGCATCCGCACCACAGGCCATTAAGCGCGGCCTGGGATTCACCGCGCTGTGGGCTTGCTTTGTGCTGCTCTCCCTGAGCAGCGCAATTTGGATGGCAAAGATGGTGGGCGGATGAGCGCGGCGAAGGTGGCCAGCGAAAAGGTGCAGCGCATCACCAGCTGGAATATGCAGCTCTGCCACTATTGCCAGGGCAGCATTGATAAGCAGGCAGAGGCCAGCCGCATCTTGCTGATTCAAATGCGCGAATCTGGCGGGAGCCAGCGCACCATGAGCTGGTGCCACCGCAAATGTATTCCAAGCGGCCAGGCAAAGCGGTGAGCCACATGAATGATCTGGCCATTGATGAAGCCAATGCAGCGCGATCCAGGCGCGGTAAAAATAGTAGGGCAAGAGGAAATGCTTTTGAGCGCACCATTGCTGCAAAAATTAATGGCACCAGGGTGGGGCATTTCGGCGGGAAGGCAGATGTGCAACACCCGCTGTATGTAATCCAAACCAAAAAGCTTAAGGCCTTCCCAGAGCGCATCTGGGGATGGCTTAAAGATCTCAACCCAAAAGCAGATCAGATCCCGCTGGTGATTATCGGTGATGCTCCTGGGCCTGGTGGCCGCACCAGGATTATGGTGTGCATGGATTTTGATGATTTCGTTGAAAGCTATGGCAAGCCAGAGGCTGAGGAATAATGCCGCTCTACACCTTTGCTTGCCGCACCTGCAAGGCGGTGATGGAGCTGCTGCTTCCTATTAAGGATGCAACCATGCAAACCAAATGCGCTGGCTGCGGCCAGGTTGCGGTGCGGATGCTTGATGTACCTGGTGTGATTTACAAAGGCAAAGGCTGGGCCAAGCGCGACAGAAAGCAGGGCACATGATCGGCGCGCTGCTGCTCTCCATATCAATGGTGGTGGCAGGGGTAGATGATTATAGGGAGCCCAGGCAAGAGCTTCCAACCATCTATGGTGTTGCCACCTGGTACGCGCCGCGAAATAATCCATGGTATCTGCGAGATGGCGCGGGATTTAAATTGGCCAATCAGAGAGGCGCGCCATATTTCCGCTATGCCGCAGCTGGGCCTGCGCTGCGCAACCTCATGCCATTTAAATGGGGTGGCAAGCCATACCGCATCCGCATTACATCCATGCGCACAGGCAAGGTTGCGTATGCCTGGGTGGTAGATACCTGCTCTTGCAATACCAAAGATCGGCCACACCTGGTAGATTTGGCCCCAATTGTTTTCAGCCAGGATCTAGGTGTGCGGCTGGGCATTGGCATTCAGCGGGTGAAGGTTGAGGTGATGCCATGAATGAAAAGCAGGATGCGCTGCGGATTGTGCCCATTGGCCTCAGAGCTGCAAATTCGTATGTGTTGCATCTGCATAGGCATCACAAACCCGCGCGCGGCCATAGATTCTCCATTGCTGTGGCAGATCAATTGGGCCACATTCGCGGTGTTGCAATTTGCGGGCGGCCTGTTTCCAGGGAGCTGGATTTTTTGCAGGTGCTTGAGGTAAATCGGGTTGCCACAGATGGTTGCCCAAATGCCTGCTCTGCTCTCTATGGTGCATCTGCAAGGATTGCCAAGCAAATGGGCTATGCCAAAATTCAAACCTATACCCTTATTGATGAGCCAGGAATTTCATTGAAGGCAGCGGGCTGGGAGCTTGAGGCCACCACAGCTGGTGGCCAATGGATACACACCAAAGGAAAACCGCGCCGCACAGATCAGCCAACAGATAGAAAAAATAGGTGGGCAAAAAACCTAAATGCTTTTATCAAAATTGTGGATACGATTCCTACCAGCATTGCTGATGATGCGGATGCAATGAATGGCCTATGGGCTGAGGTTTCATGAGCAGGGTGATTAAGCCAGAGGCGGTGCTTGCACGATTACGCCAAGAGCATGGCAGCATGGCGGTGAAGCGGCTGGCCGAATTAGCGGGCAGAGCTACGGGGTACAGCACCCGCGCGGTGCAGGCATACCTACAGCGAGAGCGCAGGATTACCCAGGATTTTTCAGAGCGATTTGCTGCGGCCTATCCAGGCATTGCAGATGATTCCTGGGAGAATGCCAAGCCGCGATCTGCGCGCGGTGCCAGCCCACAGGTAAGCCAAGATGGAGAGCGGCTGTATCGGAAGCTCATTAAAGATTTCTGCACCCAATGCGCTGGTGATCCACCAGGCAAAGGCACCTGCTTTGATGCCACCTGCATCCTGCGGCCTATAAGCCCTATGAAGCTGGCTGGCTCAGCCCATACCAAAGCCCCGATCCTCAGCAGCCAGGTGGATGATGCCTGGCAATACGGCCCCAAATGGGCCAACCCTACGGGTAAGCCAAGCACGAAATAGGCCAAATGTTTCAATCCAGGTTGGATAGAAAATATCCCGCGCAACGGGGTTGCGCCGTTTCACCAGGGGTGATACGCTACCCCCAGCAGGAAGGAAACCAGCCATTCGGTTGGATCTGCTGAAGGAAAGAGGGAAGCAAAATGAGCAAGGAAATTGCTAAAGGCCAGATTGATTTTGAGGATATGGCCAGCGAATTTTTGGCATGCAGCTGCGGCAACAATGTGATGGATTCTGGGTTTACCCAGGTGGAAGCTAATTGCGAGAATGCGCATTTCATGTGCAATTCCTGCAACGCGGCTGCCTGTGTAGATTTCAAATTTCGTTTCATCTCCAATGGAAGGCCAGCCAGGAAGGTGGCCCCAAATGCGTAAGCCGAAATTCAATGGCCGAAAGATGGCCGCTGGTACATACGCCAGCGGCCATACCTGGGCTATGTATTCGCACTACACATACCAGGATGGGATTGCCACCCCACATTGTGGCAAGGGTGGGAGCTACCAGCACCATATGAATTTTGCGGTGCTGCGTATGAATGCGAATGGGTGGAGCATTGATTTTGCCCAGGATCTAGATACGGCCAATGCAATGGTGAAGGCCGCTGGAAAGCGCGGCCTGGGAGAAAAGCATTTGATGGCATTGGATGCTGCTGCTGCGCTGAAGGATGCGCAGGGCTTTGAGCCGCGCTGCCAGCACCTGGAATGCCAGCAGGCCTGGGAGCGAAAGCACGCAGCAGCGGGCCGCCGCATTGCTGCCAAGCTGATGAAGGTAGGTGCATGATGAGCTTTGCTGTTATCTATCCAAGCCTTTTCAATACTAAGCCTGCGCGCACGCTGGATACCTGGCTTGATCTGGTGGCCATGCTGCAAGATCATTTGCCAAGCAAGAGCAAAAAGAGCCAGGCCATGTATAGCCCTGTGAGCCTGCGCAGCGGTGGCAGCCGCAGCAATGAAAGCGTGCAGCAGGTGAATGCGCTGGTGATTGATGTGGATGGCGGTACCGAATATGAGGCTGCCAAGGCTGCCCTGGTGGGCCGCCAATGGGTGGCCTATTCCAGCTTTTCTCATACCCAGGATGAGCCGCATTTTCATATTGTGGTGCGGCTTGATGAGCCTGTTGCGGCCAGCCAATGGCATGATGCGTATGCCGCGTTGAAGGCAGAGATGGGCGGCCTGGGTGATCATCTCAGCGCGCCATGCCATGCCTATTTCCTGCCACAGCACCAGCTGGGCAGCACATATTTTGTTGAGGTGAGCAAATGAATTACACATGGAAAGAGCTGCAAAAGATCCAGGCCGCAGAGCGAAAGCGCGCTAATGAGCGGCAGATTCTCACCGCCATATTCACCGCGCCATTCATTGTGCTGGGCATCTGGGCCCTGCTGGTGCTGTGGCTGAGCTTGCCTATTTGATACACAGCCAGGCGGTTGCATGAAGGTGGCACCGCCTCTATGATCCACAGATGCCGCAGCACCTTCCTGCGGCTCTAGGCCAGGCTGGAAATCCTCTCCAGCCTGGCCGCTCTTTTGCTACCATCCCGCCCATGTGTGTTGAGGTAATCATTCCCCCAGATAAGCCAGCCCAGGCGGTAGCACGCTGGCAGCCCATCATCCGCTACACCAAAAAGGTGGCAGAGCTTGAGGGTATTGATCTGCGCCAGATCATTCTGCACAGCCATCCAGCAGGCAGCCTGGCCTGCTACATGGCAGAGGCGGATTGGGAAGCCCACAGCATCACCCTCTGCGGTGGCCAGGATCGGCAAACCGCTTTGCATGAGCTGGCGCATTTGCTCATTGAGGATTATCACACCAGGTTTTGGGCACAGGAATTATTTAGGATGCACCGCCTCTACCTTCCAGCAAATCGCGTAGGCCGCGCAGATAAGATGGTGGCCAAAGAATATCAGAAAGCACGCCAGCTGTATCTTTCTGTGTATGGCACCCGCCCGCCCTGGTGGGTAAGATCTAAGGATTAGGCCAGCCACCATACGGCCCCTAATAGCGCACCGCTGGGCGCGTACCTGCGGGCCTATGCGCCTGGGTGTTAGGTGTGAGGCCGCTGGGGGCCTTGAGGATGCGGCTGGCTGTGGAGCTGCGCCACCCAGAAAAAATAGTGAGGTGCTATGAATTTTCAGCGGGTGTGCCTTGGCTGTGGAAAGCTCACCAGGGATGGCAATAGATGCCAAGATTGCCAGCGGGCCGCAGCCCGAATGCGCCAAGCGCAGCGAGATCCGCAACCCTATTCCAATCCTGAATGGCGGAAGCTCAGCGCAGCAATTCGGAAAGAGCGGCCCTATTGCCAGGCCTGTGGTGTGCCAGGTAATACACCAGGTGTGCGCCTCTCTGTGGATCACATCATGCCGCTGAGCCAAGGCGGGCCGCTGCTGCCAGGCCGCGATGCCTTACGGGTGCTATGTTTGAAATGCCATGGCAAGGCCACTAAACATACGGCCAGATGGGATGGGTGCTGATAGATGGGTGGCAAAGCGGTGGTGCCAAATGAGGTGAAAAAAAAGCGCGGTACCCTGCGCGCAGATCGCGCGCCTGTTATCAGCTTGAAGGGGAGCCTACCCAGCGTAGGCACAGCGCATCCGCCCATGCCGCTTGGCCCAATTGCTACAGAGGCCTGGCACCGAATCATTGAGCGCGCTGGTGAATGGATTGCCATTAGTGATAGGGATGCCCTGGCCATGCTGTGCCAGGCCATTGAATTCCATGCGGATCTAGGTGCTAGGATTGCCGCTGATGGGCCTGTGCTTTTCACAGAGAAAGGCTATGCCTACGCTCACCCCGCTGTGGGAATGCGCCAAAGCTGTGAGGATGCAATTAGAAAATGGATGGCAACCCTAGGCCTTACCGCCGCAGATCGCACAAAGCTGGGGATCGCAATGGTGGAAACCCAGAGCAAGCTGGAGCGGTACGCCCAGATGCACCAGGCAGCCAGCCAGAGGGATGGCCGCCGCGCTGGATAACACCCACAGGCCAGGCTGATTTAGAGCGCAGCCTTGGCCCGCTGGTAGCGGATTTCGCAGAGGATCTTATTCCCATTGCAAAGGATTCCATTGCTGGCCTGAGCGGTGAGCCGCTGCATTTACGCGGCTGGCAGCGGGAGCTGCTGCGCCATATGCTTGCACGCAAAGAGGATCTCAGCTTTGTGCACCGCTTTTTCATGGTGGGCATGGGCCGCAAAAATGGCAAAACCGCCCTGGCCTCTGTGCTGCCAATTTATTTTGGGCTGTTTGGTGATCGCGGTGGTGAGATTTATGGGGCCGCTGCGGATAGAGAGCAGGCCAAATTGATTATGAGCCATGCGCGCAGGGCCGTAGAGCTCACCCCTGAGCTGCAAGATAAGGTGCGCATCTACAGGGATGCCCTGGAATTCAAAGGCACAGGCACCACCTACCGCGCGCTGAGCAGCGAGAGCTTCACAAAGGAAGGCCTCAGCGCAACCCTGATTCTGGCGGATGAGCTGGCGGCCTGGCCGAATCGGGAGCTGTTTGATGTGCTGAGCCTCTCCATGGGTGCGCGCCGCAGCCCGCTCTTTGTGGCCATCACTACCGCTGGCCAGCGGGTAGATAGCACAGGCATGGATTCCATTGCCTACACCCTCTACCAATTGGCGCGCCGCAGAATTGCTGGGGAGAATGATGATGCCACCCTGGGCATGGCCTGGTGGGAAGC
>Ga0114978_10003342_pt1 | contig 13126 bp, 12 predicted proteins | sample S_140212_EF_Meta_FD_87027 | JGI IMG/M metagenome (GOLD analysis project Ga0114978, IMG submission 87027) | Freshwater microbial communities from Lake Simoncouche, Canada to study carbon cycling - S_140212_EF_MetaG | ecosystem: Environmental > Aquatic > Freshwater > Lake | place: Lake...
GATGATGCAGAGCTACAGAAGTACATCGCAGCTAAAGAATCTATCGGTGAAGCCTCTATCAACTGGAAGTTTGGTAACACGTTCGAGACCATCGATGCTGCTGGACTACAGAACGTTATCGACACTATCCGTGCATACGTACAATCTCAGTTCGACTGGGAAAAAGGTATCTATGACGCGATCGATGCAGCAGCAGACATAGCAGCACTCAAAGCAATCAACATCTTAGGCTAACATGGCATTAGGATCATTAACAAAGTATATCTTACTGACTTCAGGTACGTCCTGGACAGTACCATCCGACTTTACCACTGGAACTGTCCATCTCATTGGTGGTGGAGGTGCAGGAAATTCCGCAGGAAATAAAACTGGTGGTGGTGGTGGTGGATATGCTGCAATTACTTCTTTTAGCCCTACTGCAGGTTCTTCGTTTACTTATGCTATTGGTGCAGCTGGTACTTCTAATGGTGCTGGTGGAAATACTACGATTATTGTAGGTGGAACTACAGTGACAGCTGGTGGAGGAGGAGCAGGAACATCTGGAGCAGGCGGTACTGGTGGATCTTCAACTACATATCTATATTCTGCTGGGTCGTTGTTTCTACTTTCATCAGGTAGCAATAACGGAGGTTCAGGTAGTAGTTTAATATCTGGAGGCGGTGGTGGTGGCGCTGGTGGGACAATCACTAGTGGTGTTTCTGGTGGCAGTGGATCTACTGGTGGTGCAGGTAATGGAGGAGCAGGTGGAGCTGCTGGTTTACCTGGAACAGAAATTGGTGGATTATATGGATCAGGTGGTGGAGCGAGTGCGGGTGGTACTGCTGGTCTATATGGAGGAGGAGGATGTGGAGGAGTTGTATCAGGCGCTGGAGCACAAGGTGCGATCATCATTCAGTATACTATATCGTTCGACACATCCATCACAGGATTCAAAACAAAAGACCCAAACACCAGTAACTCACAAGACCTCAGTCAACGCTACATAACGAAAGACTACTTACTCGACGTATACCCGAACATCGTAGGACAGACAGGTAACAGGACATCACCTGGATTGTATGCATGGGGCGCTAATGCGATCTCTTTAACAAGTGTGCCTGGAAATCTAGGTCTTAGTGATATAACACATAGATCAAGTCCTGTCCAAGTAGGATCGTTAAATAACTGGAAACAAATAGATGGATCATACTATAGTTCATTTGCTGTCAAGACAGACGGTACACTATGGGCTTGGGGAAATAACACTCCTACTCTTGGAAATTTAGGCTTAGGAGATATGGTTCATAGATCGTCTCCTACTCAAGTAGGAGGTCTTACTGGATGGAAATTAGTATCAAGTTCAAATTATACTGTAGCAGCTATCAAGACAGATGGAACCCTATGGATGTGGGGAATCAACGACAATGGTCAACTAGGTGTGCTTAATGTAACTGGTAGATCCAGTCCTACCCAAATAGGATCATTGACTAACTGGAAACAAGTGTCACCTGGATTATATCATACTCTAGCTATCAAGACTGATGGTACATTATGGGGATGGGGAAAAAATGGTAGTGGTGCACCAACATTAGGTCTTAATGACTTAGTTCATAGATCTAGTCCAGTGCAAGTAGGATCATTAACTAATTGGAAACAGGTGTCATCAAGTGTAGATAATGGATATAGCGCAGCTGTCAAAACTGATGGTACATTATGGACCTGGGGAGGCAACTTCAATGGCCAATTAGGATTAAATAATTTGACTAATAGATCAAGCCCAACACAAGTAGGATCATTGACTAACTGGAAACTAGTCGCAGCATGTTGGTATCACTGTCTAGCTATCAAGACAGATGGCACATTATGGGCATGGGGACACAATGAAAGTGGTCAACTAGGCCTAGGTAATATAACCCATAGATCAAGTCCAGTCCAGGTAGGATCATTAACTAACTGGAAACAAGTTGCAACTATTAAAAGATCATCATCTATAGCTATCAAGACAGATGGTACCCTATGGGCTTGGGGAGATAATTCATTTGGTTGGTTGGGTTTGAGTAATACCAGCAATAGATCAAGCCCAACACAAGTAGGATCATTGACTAACTGGAAACTAGTCGCATCGGGGACACCGGCCCATACATTAGCAATCGCCGACGGAAGTATAGGAGCATAAGACATGGCAACACCATCAAACTATAAGTTCCCAATACTAAACTCAGATGGTACTGCGTCTACTACAACTGTAGACTTTGCAGACATGTTCGTTCGCAAGGAAGACTTCTTAGATGCAGGGTTATATGCATGGGGACAGAATGTTAATACCCAATTAGGATTAAATAATACGACAAATATATCAAGTCCTACACAAGTAGGATCATTGACTAATTGGAAACAAGTGTCTAATGGCTATTCATATACCACATCAATCAGGACAGACGGTAGTCTATGGACATGGGGTTATAATTTCTATGGACAACTAGGCATTAATAGTATTATACAAGTTTCATCACCTACACAAGTAGGATCATTATATAATTGGAAACAAGTGTCAGGTGGTTACCTCCATTCTGCCGCGATCAAGACAGATGGCACTTTATGGACATGGGGGTTGAATAGTAAAGGTGAACTAGGTCTTAGTGATATAACACATAGATCAAGTCCTGTCCAAGTAGGATCATTTACTAATTGGAAACAAGTATCAAGTTCAAGTTATACGTCTGCTATCAACACTACTGGCGCCTTATATGCATGGGGAGATAATACTTCTGGTAAATTAGGTATTGGTACTGCAACATTCAATTCAGTTGTATCTGCTAACCTTTCTTATAGCAGCCCAGTCCAAGTAGGATCATTAACTAATTGGTTTATGGTAGATTCAAATCCATACAACTCTGCATATACTACTACATCAAATACTCTATATGTAACTGGCTTCAATACCGCAGGTCAACTAGGACTCGGCGATACTACGCATAGGTCTTCTCCTACACAAGTAGGATCATTGACTAACTGGAAGATGGTGGCTTTAGGAAATGCTAATCAACTAGGTCAAGGATTTTGTGTAGCCGTCAAGAATGAAACTGATGGATTAGTTGGCACACTGTGGTCATGGGGGCATAATCTCTATGGGCAATTGGGATATTCTGCATCGCCTGGTACTTCATCTCCTCAACAGATTGGATCTGTTACAAATTGGACACAAGTCGCTGCTGGACCAACGCATGCATTTGCTATCACGTCTACAGCTGGTCTATGGGCATGGGGACATAATGTCTTTGGACAACTAGGACTAGGTGACACAAACAATAGATCAAGTCCTGTCCAAGTAGGATCAGACGGTGTTTGGTCAAAAGTATCTACTGGAGTAGCTCATACATTAGCTATAGGTACGTCCGGAAGATTATATGCATGGGGTAGAAATACTGATGGTGAACTAGGACTCGGAGATACAACAGCTAGGTCATCTCCAGTACAAGTAGGATCATTGACTAACTGGAAACAAGCTAGGGTTGGAATAAGTACCAGTTATGCTATCAACACTTCTGGCCAATTATTTGCCTGGGGAAGAAATGCAGGCTATGAACTTGGTCTAGGTGATATTACATCACGATCATCACCTACTCAAATAGGGTCATTAAGTAACTGGATGACAGTCAATACTGATCGAACTTCTGGTGCACCTGGCTCAGATAATAATTCATCGGTATGGGCAGTTAAGACCGACGGCACACTATGGGCTTGGGGATGGAACTATAATTTTCCTCCTACTTATGGTCCACTATTAGGTCTTAACACAAGCATCGCCACCGTCTCAGCACCTACACAAGTAGGATCATTGACTACATGGGCAGTTGCATCTAGTCCAGCATTCCCAACATACATAGTTGGTGCTACAGGTATCATATATGACAGAAATGCTTCTGGACTAGGCATAACTACTAGTGGAGCTTTATGGGCATGGGGAGATAATACTGCTGGTCAAAAGGGTATAACTGGAGGTACGATAACTAATTCTGCTGATGTAAGTAGTCCGGTACAAGTGGGATCGTTGACTAACTGGAGATTAGTATCAAATGGTTATTATCATACAGCAGCCATCAAGACTGACGGCACATTATGGACTTGGGGTAAGAATACTAGTGGACAACTAGGTCAACTAAACACGATAGATATATCAAGTCCCGCCCAGGTAGGATCGTTAAGTAATTGGAAACTCGTGTCAACTGGTCACTATCATACAGCAGCAATTAAGACTGATGGAACATTGTGGATATGGGGACATAATTCTGACGGAGTTACTGGCGGAGCGTTAGGTCTTAGTGATATAACACATAGATCAAGTCCTGTTCAAGTGGGATCAATGACTAATTGGAGATTAGTATCTAGTGGTAGAAATCATACATCCGCTGTCAAGACAGACGGTACACTATGGATATGGGGATATAATCCAGGTACTGCTTCTTTAGGATTATCAAATATAACTTCCTATTCTAGTCCAGTTCAAGTAGGATCGTTGACTAATTGGAAACAAGTCACATCTGGACAATCCCATACAATAGCTATATCTTCTCCAGATCTACCTTAATAATTGTACATAAATATGTAATCGATATATAATATTCTTAATTATTAGGAGTTTTGACTTGAAAAAATACCACTTCATCTCTGGTCTACCTAGATCAGGTACTACCCTTCTATCTACCATACTTAAACAAAATCCAAGGTTTGAAGCATCGATCTCTGGGCCTCTTGCACCATTAACGCTAGCAGTCATTGAGAAATCATCTAACCAAAGAGGATACAAATTTGAGTGCCCACCAGAAAAGCGTAAGAAGTTAATCAATGGCTTATTTGAGAACTATTATGATGATCCTACTAAAGAAGTAGCATTCAACACTAATCGTGGTTGGGGTTTACTTCTTCCTACAATCAAAGACTTATACCCAAATTCTAAGATGCTTTTGTGTGTAAGAGACATCGGATGGATCCTTGATTCTTTTGAAACTCTTCAACGTAAGAACCCATATGCATTTACTTCTATGTTCACAGCTAATGAAAATACAAATGTATACACTAGATGTGAGACGTTATTAAATCAAGGTAGGACTCTTGGCTTCGCATATGATGCAGTTAAACAAGCCATCACTGGAGAACATAAAAAAGATATCATGATCATAGACTATATACAACTTGCTTCTCAGCCAGAGATGACTATGAAGAATGTATATAAATTTATTGGTGAAGAGTATTATGCTCATGACTTTGATAATGTAGAGGCCTCATACGACGAGTATGATGATGACATACAATTACCTGGATTACATACTACACGTAAGAAAGTACAGTATATCCCAAGAGAAACAATATTACCGCCAGATATATGGCACCGAGTACAAAACATGGAGGTATGGAAATGAAAGATGGAAACTTAGAGATGTGGGAAGGCATAGCCAAAGGCTTGCCAGCTACTCCATCCGCAATCAATACTGTACCTTTACCTGAGATCCTTAAAGTCATACAGTTCTGTGCTAGCGATAAAGTAGAAAAGTTTGATGAGGCGATCGCACTACTAGATATCATATCTCCATTACGTAATGATATAGAGTTCCTTAATTGGAAAGCTATGGTCGAGTTTGATTGTAAGAAGTACGTACGATCATTTGAGACCGCAGAAAAAGTCCTCGACATAACCCGTAATTCAGGAACGCTATTCAATGCAGGTCGTGCCGCATATAAAGCTAATAAGTTAGAGCAGTCTGAGAAATACCTTCGTGAAGCCATGTCAATAGACCCTAATAGTTCTACTACACTCGACTATGCGGTGACTGTGTGTACCATGGGAGACTTTGATGGTGCACTTAAGATCATTGAAGGCATAGATAAGACTCAACTCGATGAAAGACATTCTAAGATAGTCGACTTCAATAAAGGTTGGCACTATATTCGTAAGGGTGACTTCAAGAAAGGTATAGACCTATTGCATCTTGGTCGAGAGATCAATATCTGGGGATCTGATTCATGTAAGTATGATAGACCAAGATGGGATGGCACCACTCACGAAGGTAAGACTATACTACTGGTAGGTGAAGGCGGTATAGGTGATGAAGTCATCAATGCACGATTTGCAAAGATTATCCAAGACAGAGGTATGAAAGCCGTCATGTCTACTGCTCATAAGAACCAAGTCATGTTAGGTTCTGTCAAACATTTAGACAAGGTCTTTGACTTTAAAGACATACCTAAAGAACAATGGGACTACTGGGCACCATGTATGGACTTACCATATATACTAAAGATAGACTCTACAGACATCCCATCCAAACCATACATATCTGTATCACAAGGATATAAAGATAAATGGAAAGATAAGCTTAAGACAAATAAAAAATTGAAGATAGGTATACGTTGGATGGGTAATCCAAGATATGAGTTAGAACTTGCTCGTACCATATCACCTGAATTGTTCGAACAATTTAATGAGTTTGACGTACAAATGTACTCATTCCAAAAGCATGATGGTCAGAGAGACCTTAAAGTGCCAGCAGGAGTCATAGACATATCAGAAGACTTAACGTCATGGGAAGATACGATGGGTGCATTATCTAATATGGATCTTGTCATCTCATCATGTACTTCTGTGCCACATGTGTCTGGTGCGTTAGGTGTGCCTACATGGGTCATAGTGCCTCTGTTACCATATTATACTTGGGCAGACATGAAGAAAGAATCATGTTGGTATGATAATGTAACTCTATATAGACAAAAAGTATGGAAAGATTGGTCAGATCCTTTCAAAGAAGTAAAGCAAGACTTAATTAAATTATTGGAGACAAAATGATAGTACCTATTAAAGTATGTGATGAAGAGTTTTCAATAGAGATATTCGATGAGAAAGAGACTGTATCTGACATCATACGAGAAAAGACGATCTATTCTATCAACGATTTAAAGCTGTTCAACAAGTTCCTTAACAAAGGTGACTACTTCATCGATGCTGGAGCAAACATCGGTTGGCATACACTGTTTGGTTCCAAGGTAGTAGGAGATAGTGGTAAGGTATTTGCGTTCGAACCAAACGATAAGAACTTTAACTTATTAGAGTCAAACGTTAAACTAAACGAATTGACTAACGTGAGTGTAGTAAAGTCTGCTGTCACAGACTATGTGGGTACAGGCGAGTTGTCATGCTCTAAGGTAAACTTTGGTGATCATGTGGCTAACACAGAGTTCTTAAATGAAGTCGAAAAAGAATCGATAAACTGTACGACCATAGACGAATACATAAAGAACAATGACATCGATGCTAGCAAGATTAAATTAATTAAGATGGATATCCAAGGATCTGAGCCAAGAGCTCTTGAAGGTATGAAAGACTTAATCAAAGAACATGGTCCTGCCATTATAATGGAATACTCTCCACATCATATGAAACTGTGTAGATCATCTCCATTTGACATACTATCATTTATAGATAAGAATGATTATATACCTTATCACATACAAGAAGATAGGTCTTTAACAGATGCCGCGATATTGAATCATGTTACAGTCTTAGATATAATCAATGCTACACAAGAAATATTTTCTAGTGGAGTATCAAATGGATTTGATTTACTATTAATTAAAGGAAAAAAATGAAACTAAACATCGGATGTGGGTATGCCCACAAAGAAGGATATATCAACGTAGACTCTGATCCTGAATGTAAACCAGATCATTGCTTTGACTTGACTAAACCCAATTGGCCGCTTGAGACAGACTCTATCGAAGAAGTCATAGCAGAACATGTGCTTGAACACCTTGAAGGTACAGAGGGTTTCATGACGTTTTGGAAAGAGTTATATCGAGTATGCAAGCACGGCACTGTAGTACAGATCGAAGTACCACATTGGGAACATGACACATTTCATCATGACCCTACACACGTACGCAAGGTAACTCCTATCGGCATCGCTATGTTTGACCAAAAAAGAAACAGCGAACAAGACAGAGAGACAAAGCTTGGTATCATGAATAAAGTAGACTTTGAGTTACAAGCAGTTAACTATGGTTTTGATAACCTCAACGGCAAACCTATGACATGTTATTATATTACAAAGGCGATAAAGCCAGCCCGTTATAAACAGTGAAGATAGCAATCGCATTAAGGACTTGCGGATCAGTATACAATTATTGGTCAGACAAGACTAGTCGTATAGTGGACGTAGACAAAGAGACGATCATATTAACTTGTCTTAATAGTCTGCTATCTTCTATACGTGCATGCAATCATGAAGTGGTGTTTTCTATCCATGATGACTCATCTTCTGATGAGTTGATAGCAAAGATTGGCGCTTTATGTGAGAAGCATGGTGTGCACGGAGAGTTAGTGAATACTAATAAAAAGGGTAACTTTAAGTCTCAATATGAATGGGTTAAGAAGCAAGATGTTGACTATGTATACTGTGTAGAGGACGATTATCTGCATACTCGATATGCTATACAAGATATGATGAACATGATATCACATCTTAAGGACATGAATCCTGGAGAGTATGCGATATTCCCATTCAACTGTCCACATCGATACTTAGCATTTGGAAACTTATACCCGTCTTATGTTGTGAAGGGCCTTACTGGATACTGGAGATCATGTCTACACAGTACACACACGTTCTTCATATCAAAAGAAATGTTTACCTACTATGATGATATCATGAGAGAACAAGCATACACGTGGGCTACCAATGCAGCAGTCGAAGACAGCACTATAAATAAGATATGGCATGAACAAAAAGTAATGATGTTTACTCCTCTTGAATCAGTGGCGTATCACCTTGCAGATAAGTCACAAGAAGATACATTTTATAATTGGAAACATATTTGGGATGAAAACTTAGATGAAACACGGTAAAACAGCAGTCTACACTATATTAAAGAACGAGAAGAAATACATTGAGAAGTGGTTATACTATGCAACTTCATTCGACTATCGTGTACTATTAGATACCGGATCTACAGACGGATCATGGGAATTATTACAAGAGTTTGCTGCAAAAGATCCTAACCTAATCATTGAACAAAAGATCTTCACTCCGTGGAGATTTGATACAGCGCGTAAGCATAATATGACGATGATACCCGAAGAAGTTGTATGGTGTTTGTCTCCTGACCTAGATGAATACTTCTCTATCAATACCCATGACGAGATGGAACGAATCATCGACTCTGTACCACACATAACTAATATAGCATGTGACAGACTAGACGTGTATTCTCGCACAGTTCGAGTAGGTCCACCTAATCATATCCCAACCAATAAGATCCATCTGAGAAAAGATTATACTTGGAACCAACCTATTTACGAACACTTATCTTGGATTCATAAAGATAGAAGCGAGTGTGAGTTGTATTCAGAAGATATATTCTTAGTGCACGATCAAGACTTTCAAAGTAAAGAGCGTCCTCAGCTATATATCAAGATGATGGAAGATGAATATCGAGATAACCCGACAAACACGTGGACTCTATGGTATTTGTTATGGCATTATCAAAAGTCATTACAACTTGAAAAGTATATTAAGGCTGGATGTGACTTCATAAGATACGAACCTAATAAGCAAGGCGATTGGTTTAAGCATGTAGCTGGTCAGTTGACTGAAATCTATAGGAATGCCACTATACCACGAGAGTCTAGAGAAGAGATATTATCTCTACTTAAAGGCATAACACTATGAAAACGTTTCATTTCTTATCAGGACTGCCACGATCTGGTTCTACAGTATTAGCATCTATACTCAATCAAAACCCATCAGTGTATGTTACTCCGACTAGTCCTATGCTAGATTTATTGATTGAGAATCAAAACGTATGGCATAAAACACCATCAGTCATGGCTAACCCAAATCCAGAACAATTGACTAATGTGACACGAGCAATGATAAACTCTATGTGGGAACATAGATCAGAGAGTATCATCATCGATAAGAATAGGGGATGGGGTAAAAACATGCCTGCTTCTACTATATTATTTGAGAAAGATATTAAAGTCATAGCTACCACGCGAGACTTACCTAGTATTATGGCATCATGGTTAACACTGCTGCATAATAATCCTAATAATTATATGGATGATAAATTAAGACAATATAAAGTAGAAGTCTCTGATGATAACCGTATGGCTGAGATGTGGTTTAATATGGTAAAAGATTGTATGGACGCGCTGAAAGTACTTAAGAAAGATGCTGCTGATAGATTACTATTAATCGATTATGATAATTTAATAAAAGATCCTATTAGTTCTATCAAGTCAATAGAAGAATTCTTAGGGTTGCCTGGACATGAATATGACTTTGATAATATAGTGTCAGATACTGAAGATGATGATCTTGTGGCATGGGGATTAAAGGGTATGCATCATGTAAGGTCTAAATTAGAAAAGATAAGTAAACATCCAAGAGATATACTTGGTGAAGATTTGTATAATAGATTTCTAGTAATGGAGAAAGAGTATGTTTAAAAAGCAATACATCATAGTAGATGACTTCTATGATAATCCAGAAGCCATCACCTCATTAGTCAATGATCTACCTACTGAAGAAGTTGCTGGTGGAAACTATGCAGGTGTCATGTCTGAACTACAACTATATACAGATACCCACGCAGAGATATTCAAGAGTATGTCTGGTGGTAACACAGTAGAGCCCGTCACACAGTTGAATGGTAAGTTTAGATACACTAATATCAACGACGTACCAAAACAAAAGATTCATTTTGATCCAGGTCAAAATCAAGTTTGGTCTGGCGTATGTTACTTAGGTAAAGAACCTGAAGGAGCCACTGATGAAGAACTTAACAGTTATGGTACCGATTTTTGGAAACATAATCGCACTGGATTGACAGACATTCCTATGACACGAGAAGGTATTGAAGAGCACGGTTGGAAAGGTGTGGATGACCTTAAAGTATTCCTTGAGACAGATGGCATGGATGAGTCGCTATGGACTAAAACATTTACTGTACCATATAAGTATAATAGATTAGTCTTATTCAGACCATGGATGTTCCATTCTCCAGGTAAAGCATTTGGCACAGACAAGTCAAATTGTCGTATGATCCAAACATTTTTCTTAGGAATCCCTAATTGAAGATCCTAATAATGGGTCTCTCCGGATCTGGTAAGACTACACTTGCTAGAATACTTGAAGCTAGTCTTAAATCAGCCGACAAATCAGTCACATGGCTTAATGCTGATAAGATCCGGTCATTATACCAAGACTGGGACTTCTCATATGAGGGAAGGATTAGACAAGCCAAACGACTAGCAGATCTAGCTAACGTATCAGATGATGACTATGTCATAGTAGACTTCATAGCTCCATTACAAGAGAGTCGAGATATATTTAATGCTGACTTTATTATATGGATGGATACCACAGTCATGTCAAAGTATGAAGATACTGATAAGATCTTTGAACCCCCTATAAATTATGACCTACATATCCAAGACCACAACTACTCAGTTCAATCTATTATAAATAGTATATAATAGAATAAACACTAGGAAATCATCATGGCCGTCACAAGCAGAGCAACCCTAACAGAATATGCATTAAGATCCCTTGGTGAACCAGTAGTAGAGATCAACGTGGATGACGTTCAATTAGATGAACGTATCGATGAAGCGCTTGATTATTGGAACCAATATCACTTTGATGGTGCAGAACGCATGTACCTCAAGCAAAAGATCACGGCTTCTACCATCAAGATTGTTGGAACAAACTCAGATGCATTCCCAGTAGGGACTACTATAACCGGTGCTACTTCAGGAGCTACAGCTTCTGTGTGTACAGAATATGGTAGGGATGCTGCTAATAATATCATCATATGTAAGAACGTCACTATAACAGCAGAAGACACTAAGCAACATCATGTCTTTAATGCTACTACGACTGGTGCGTTTACTGCAGGTGAGACTATCACAGGTAGTAATGGGGCTACTGCAGTAGTTCATGCAGACAGAGTCACTCTAGGCACATATGACCTTAAGTATTTCCCTATTCCTGACTACATATATGGTATCACAAGAGTCATACCATTCAATGCAGCATCAAGCTCAAAGAACTTATTCGACTTACAATATCAATTAAGACTAAACGACTTATATGACTTGACTTCAACGTCATTGATCTATTATAAGACGGTCATGTCGCACATCTCATTGCTTAACCTTGAATTAAATGGTTATCCGCTATATAGATTCAACCGTATGATGGGTAGATTAAGTCTTGATGTTAATTGGGATGCAGCACTCGCGCTAGGAGATTTTATCTTAGTTGAGTGTTACAGAGCATTAGACCCAACAGTATTTAGTAAAGTATGGAACGAGCCATGGTTTAGACGCTATGTAACAGCATTGTTTAAACGTCAATGGGCTACAAATATTAAAAAGTTCCAAGGCATCCAACTACCAGGCGGTGTAACAATCGATGGTGATAAGTTATACGCAGAAGCCATAACAGAGATCAAAGAACTAGAAGACGAGATGCTTAACAAGTCAGCACCATTGGAGTTCTTCCTTGGCTAGATCAGTATACTTCTCTAACGGAGTTCGTTCAGAACAGTTATTATACGAAGACATCATAGTAGAGTCTATCTCGATCTATGGGCAAGACTTCTATTATATACCACGCACATTAGTTGGTAAAGACGAGATCCTTGGTGAAGATCGTCTATCACAGTTTAAAAATGCATATGGCATCGAGATGTATCTTGAGACAGTAAACGGGTTTGAAGGCCAAGGTGCATTCATTCAGAAATTTGGTTTGATGATGGAACAATCTGCTACGCTAACTGTAGCACGAAGAAAATGGGAACAATTAATTGGTCAACATGGTAGATCTATCTTACCTAATCGTCCAGCTGAAGGTGACTTACTATACTTCCCTTTAACTGGTGGTTTGTTTGAGATCAAGTTTGTTACTCATCAAGACCCATTCTATCAAGCTGGTAAACTATACGTATATAAATTACAAGTTGAGTTATTCCAATACTCATCAGAACATATTACTACTGGTATTTCTTCTATAGATGTATTTGAGACTCTTAAATCGTTTGACGAGACTAAAGTCCCAAATGGTACTGTAACAGAGATCAAGATCACTAA
>Ga0114978_10003343_pt1 | contig 13126 bp, 11 predicted proteins | sample S_140212_EF_Meta_FD_87027 | JGI IMG/M metagenome (GOLD analysis project Ga0114978, IMG submission 87027) | Freshwater microbial communities from Lake Simoncouche, Canada to study carbon cycling - S_140212_EF_MetaG | ecosystem: Environmental > Aquatic > Freshwater > Lake | place: Lake...
GAACGTGGTGATTATGGTTACTATGTAATCCATAAAGAATCAAAAGAAGAAATTGTTTATCGTAAGATGACTGAAAGCCCATGGGTAGTTGCTCGTTATTCTAAAGTAGCTGGTGAGATTTATGGTCGCGGTCCATTACTAACAGCATTACCTGATATTAAAACGCTTAATAAAGTTAAAGAGTTATTACTCAAAAATGCATCACTAGCTATTGCTGGTGTTTATACAGCTGCTGATGATGGTGTATTGAATCCTAATACAGTTAAGATTATACCTGGAGCTATTATTCCTGTAGCACGTAATGGTGGTCCACAAGGTGAATCATTAAAAGCGTTGCCACGTGCTGGTGATTTTAATGTATCTCAAATTATCATTAATGATCTTGTACAAAGCATTAAGCGTATTCTTTTAGATGAATCATTACCACCAGATAATATGTCTGCACGTTCTGCTACAGAAGTTGTAGAGCGCATGAAAGAATTATCACAAAACTTAGGTTCTGCATTTGGTCGATTGATCAATGAAACAATGATTCCTATTGTTACTAAGACATTAAAAATTATGGATGATCGTGGCCTTATTGATCTTCCACTTAAAGTCAATGGTCTTGAAATTAAAGTATCTGCTGTTGCTCCGTTAGCTATGGCACAGTCAATGGATGATGTACAAAACATTATGCAGTTTGCACAAATTGTTCAAGGTGCTGGTCCAATGGCACAGAATACATTAAAAGTAGATGCAATGATGGATCTTATTGCTGAGAAGTTAGGTATTCCACAAAAGATACGTAACTCACCAGAAGAACGTCAAGTTGCTCAACAACAAGCTATGCAAATGGCTCAACAAGTTGCTCAACAAAATCCTGAGTTAGCACAAAATGTGGCAACACAAGCCATAAAACAAGGAGTATAGTATGGCTGATTATGGTATGCGTAATGATGGAAGCGCTCCTAAATATGAAGGATGGTTAGGACCTATTAAGCGTTCTGACGGATCTGTTTCTACAGAAATAAGTATTGGTATAGGAATTAATGGTAAAGAGCAAGAGATTCCATTAATGGTCCCAGGATTAACTAAAAGAGAAATAGATTATCTTATTAAAACAGACTTAGAAGATAAATCATTTATGGATAAAATGCCAAAATCTATTATGGATAAAGCTATTGAACATGCAAATCAAAGAATGAAGTCTGGTAAGTCACCATTTAAAAATGCAGAGGATGATAAATAATGGCTGGATGGGATGATTTAGAAGCATTACCATTAGACATAAGAGACGTAAGTCAAGCAAGAGAAGATTTAGATAGATTAGCATTACGTGTGTTAGGTAATGAAGATGGACAGAAACTAATGGCTTGGTTACGCCAAGCTATATTAGAGCAACCAGTTGCCTTGCCTGGTAGCGATTCAAGCTATGCTTATTATCGTGAAGGTCAAAATAGCATGGTAAGAGATTTAGAAGCAAGGCTAATTAGAGCAAGGAAAATGTAATGGACAACGTAAACGAGCCTAGTGTAAATGAGAATGATTCTCAAGAAGCTGGCCTACTCGATAGTGCAATAAATGAAGTGGCAATAGATACATCAGCAGAACCAGTAAAACAAGAGATTAGTCATTTAGCTTCTGATCCAAACGCAGAAGATACTGATCCACTAGAACGACCAGATTGGTGGCCAGAGAACTTCTGGAAAAAAGATGATGCAGAGCCAGATCTTGAGGCTATTGCTAAATCATGGACAGACCTACGCAAACAAATCAGTCAAGGAAAACATAAGGCTCCAGCAGATGGTAAATATGATACTGCTGCCTTTAAAGACATTCCAACAGAAGATCCCGTACGTAATCACGTACTAACATGGGCTAAAGAATATGGCGTAAGCCAAGGTGCTTTAGATGCGTTAGTAAGCCAAGTAGTTGAAATGGGTGGTGTTCAACAAGAAACCTATAAGATGAATCTTGAGCAAGAGAAGAAATCATTAGGCCCTAATGCTGATGCTACTATTAAAGGTATGGTTACATGGGCTACAGGACTTGTTCAAAAAGGCGTATGGGGACAAGATGACTTTGAAGAATTTAAAGTTATGGGTGGCACTGCTAATGGTATTAAAGCCCTCATGAAATTACGTTCTGCATACGAAGGTCGTATTCCAACAGAAAGCCTACCACCAGATGGCGCACCATCTAAAGAAGAACTTTATGCAATGGTAGGCGATCCAAAATATAAGACAGATGCTGGCTATCGTGCTAAAGTAGAAAGAATGTTCCAGGCATCATTTGGTTCATAGCAAGACTCCATAGTTAGTTTAGACCCACTTCGGTGGGTCTTTTTTTGTCTTAAACGCAAAATAACTTGCATAAATTTGCATAATATGCTAAAAATTGTCCAAGGCTCATTGCATTCGCAACCCTTCACGCAAGTCGTCTTGTCGTTTGGCTATCGTAAATAGCAAGCACTGGCCCAGATTTCTTGGCTAACCAAAGCGATAAACTTAAATTTTTTATCAATTCTAGGAGAATAACATGGCTATTGGATTATCAAGCGCTTTTGTAACGCTCTTTGATGCCGAAGTTAAACAGGCTTACCAAGGTAAGGCAGAATTAGTTGGTGCTGTTAGACAAAGACGCGGTGTTGAAGGCTCAGTAGTAAAATTTCCTAAAGTAGGCAAGGGTGTTGCTACTTTAAGAATCCCACAAACAGACGTAACACCATTAAATGCAACATGGTCACAAGTAACTGCTACGCTTGCAGATTGGAATGCAGCAGAATACTCTGACATTTTTATGCAACAAAAAGTAAACTTTGACGAAAGACAAGAGTTAGTGCAATTAGTAGCTAACGCTATTGGTAGACGTCAAGACCAAATGGTTCTTGATGCACTTGCTGCTTCATCAACATCATTAACAGTGTCTAACGACATTGGCACAACAGACTCTAACCTTAACGTAGCTAAACTACGTGAAGCTAAACGTCTATTAGACAAAAACAATGTTCCACCAATGGATCGTCATATTGTTTTACATGGCAATGGCTTGGCTTCATTACTTTCAGAAACAGCAGTAACTTCTTCTGACTTTAATACAGTTAAAGCACTTGTAGCTGGCGAAATCAATACATTCTTAGGTTTCACATTCCATGTATTGGGTGATCGTTCAGAAGGTGGTTTAGCAATTGATGGCTCTTTGGATAGAACAATGTTCGCATTCCATAAAGATGCTGTTGGTTACGCAGAAGGCATAGCTCCTCGCACAGAAATCAATTACGTTCCAGAAAAAACATCATTCCTTGTGAATGCAGTTTTCTCTGCAACTGCAACAACAATTGATGCTGAGGGTATCGTTCAACTCACTTGCCGTGAAACTTAATCTAAGGAGAAAATATTATGGCTTATTCATCAACAGGATTATCCGCTGCTGGCGGTCAATCAAAAGCTGGTAATGCTCCACAATTATGGACATACAAATCAGCAGATGCTATTGCTGACGTTAATACAAGTGGCTATTTTAATTCAGCTACTACATTATTAAAAGTCGGTGATATCATTTTTGTTTACGACTCAGCAACTCCAACATCAAGCATTGTGTTTGTAACAAGCAATTCTTCTGCTGGCGTTGTAGATGTAACAAATGGTTTAACTGTAACAGCAACAAACTCAGACTAATAACTGAGGTAATAACTTGGGTAAGGCGGGTGTTTTGCACTCGCCTTATTCTTACATTTGGAGATAACACATGGCTTCTGGAGATTCAGCATTATCAATTTGTTCTGACGCATTATTAATGCTAGGCGCAAAACCTATTGGATCATTTACAGAAGGTACAGATGAATCTAGTATCGCTGATCGTTTATATCACGATATAAGAGACCAAGCATTAACTGTATATCCATGGTCATTTTCCATGAAAAAATCTCAATTAGCTCAATTGATAGATGCTCCTGTCAATGAGTATAAATATGCATATCAATTACCATCAGATCGTTTAGGATCTCCATATGCAGTCACAAATTCAGTCGCATACAATGCGCCAATCATTAATGATTACCAAATTATGGGTGATCAATTAATAACAAATCAAGAAAAAATTTACGCTGATTATCAATATGCAGTACCAGAATCTGTTATGCCTAAGTATTTTGTTCAACTTATGAAATATATGATGGCATGGCATTTTGCATTACCAATTACAGATCAAACAGAAAAAGCTCAATATTGGCAAAGTGTAGCAGTAGGAACTCCAGGAGAAAATGGTCGCGGAGGTTACATGAGACAAGCTATGAATATTGACGGACAAGGACAGCCAGTAAACGCTATTAATGACTTCTCATTAATTAATGTGAGGTACTAATGGCTCGTTTTGTTACAGTACAAACAAACTTTACTACGGGTGAGATTGATCCTTTATTAAGAGCGCGTGTTGATTTAAAAGCATATGACAATGCTTTGTCAGAAGCTACAAATGTTATATGTCAACCACAGGGCGGCATCACAAGACGTAAGGGCTTGCGTTACATTAATTCTTTACCTTCAATATCTGATACCTTTGCAACAGGAACAGCACAGACTGGTGCAGCAAGTACAATTACATTAGCAGCAGCAGCAAGCGCATCTAATAGTTTTTATAGTTACATGTATGTCACAATAACTAGCGGCACTGGTTCTGGACAAACAAGACAAATCACATCATATGTTGGCGCTACTAAAGTAGCTACTGTATCAACTGCATGGACAACAACTCCAAATAACACATCTGTCTATAGAATATATAATTCAGCAGACCTTGGTGTTAGACTTGTTCCTTTTGAATTTTCAACATCTGATAGTTATATGTTGTGCTTTATGAATAACCAAATGTATATTTATAAAAGTGGAGCATTAATTACAAACATTAATGGCAGTGGCAATTCATATTTAGATACATCTGGAGTTAGTTTAACTGGAACCATTGTATCTAAAATGTGCTGGACTCAGTCAGCAGACACATTAATTGTTGTGCAAGAAGATTTGCCGCCAGTTAAAATTGTTCGTGGGGCTAATGATTCTTCATGGACAGCAACAGCAATTACATTTGATAGTTTTCCTAAATATCCATTTACTATTGCTTATAGCAATCCAGCTGGAACTATTACTCCATCTGCTATATCAGGAAAAATTACTATTACCGCATCTTCTGCCGTATTTTCTGCTGCAAGTGTTGGTCAATATATAAATGCATCCCCACAAGGTCGAGCTAAAATTGTTAGGTATACTAGCACTACATCGGTAGATGCTATTACAGACTTTCCTTTCTTTAACACAAGCGCAATTAATTCTGGTGATTGGGAATATGAATCTGGATATGAAGCTGTATGGTCAAGTACACGTGGATATCCAAGAACAGCAACTTTTCACGAAGGACGCTTATATTTTGGTGGATCTAGGGCTAGGCCGTCAACAATATGGGGTTCTAAAGTAGGAATATTTTTAGACTTTGAAGGAACAGAAGGTTTAGATGATGACTCTGTAGAAGCAACATTAGATACCAATACATTTAACGCTATTACAGACATGATCTCTGGACGAGATCTTCAAATCTTTACTACTGGTGGAGAGTTTTATGTACAACAATCTACCACAGATCCTATTACGCCAACTAACTTTTTTGTTAAAACTGTAAGCCGACATGGCAGTAAAGCTGGTGTACGCATCCAGCCACTAGAATCAGGCACATTATTTATTCAAAGACAAGGTAAAGCGCTTAATGAGTTTGCTTTCTCTGACACACAGCTTACCTACCTAACAAATAAGATATCCCTATTATCAGGACATTTATTAAACAATCCTAAAACAATGGCATTGCGTAAATCAGTTAATACTGATGAAAATGATTTGTTAATGGTAGTTAATTCTGATGATGGCACTATAGCAGCATATTCACTATTAAGATCTGAAAACATTATTGCAGCATCTAAATGGACAACTGTTGGATCTTTTGTAGATATTGGGGTAGATATCCAGACAATTTATAGTGTTGTTAAGCGTACGATTAGTGGTACGGATCAATACTATGTAGAGAGGCTTGATGATAATTTATTGACTGATAGCGCTGTTACTGGTGGAGTATCCTCTACAGCGTCAGTATCTCATTTAGTTGGAAAATCTGTTAATATATTACTTGACGATATTGTGCAAGCCAATCAAACAGTTCCAGGCGGTGGTACTGTTACATTTGCTAGAGCGTCTACTACTGATTATGAAGTTGGATTACCAATTAGCATTAGCGTTAAGACTATGCCAGCCGATATTAAATTACAGACTGGTACAAGATTAGGCTTTAAGAAACGTATTGTTGAAGTAAATGCTTTAGTATTAAAAACACAGAATTTAGTAATTAATGGCATTGAAGTTCCATTTAGATCATTTGATACAACAGGAACTTTAGATAAAGCTATACCAGAGTTTACTGGTACCAAAGTGCTTCATGGTATACTTGGATATAGTACAGATGCCAAATTAACTATTACACAAAGTGCGCCATTAAAGTTTACTTTGTTAGGTATGGAATACAAATTATCGGTACATCAGGGGACATAATATGGAATACGTAATGATAGCATCAACTGTATTTTCTGGCATATCTCAAATTCAACAAGGGGCTGCACAAAAATCTGCTTATCAATATCAAGCTAAAGTAGCTGAAGCTAGTGCATCACGCGAATCATTAAATTATGAAATTCGTGCTACTGAAACATTAAAGAAACTTAGATCTGCTAACTCAGCAAATGTTGCAAGAGGTTTTGCTGGTGGTGTATTGGGAACAGAAGGATCTTCACTTGCTATTAGAGATGTAAACGATAGAACAGCTGGTGTTGATTACATGCGTGATCTTGACAATGCAGCATTATCATTAACCATGGGTCAATCTCAAGCTAAACAACTTACTACTGCTGGAGATATTGCATATTCAAGTGGTGTTATGGGTGGTATTGGTACAATTGGCACTGGACTTTATAAATACAGTACAATTGGAAGCGCACCAACAGCAAAAACAGCATCTTATACTCCATCATTATTAGTGTCTAAACCAGCATAATGCCTACAAATCCAGTATATCAATCATCAGGAATCTTATATTCGGACATGCCGAAGGTTCAGCCATATGCGCTCAATGAATCTATTAAAGCATCTCAGTCATTATCAAGCTCATTAGATCGTATATCAGACTTTGCATTTAAAGGCGCTAAAGAGCAAGCTGAAAAAAAAGGATTGCAATGGGGCATTGATAATCCAGTATCAACAGAACAAATTGCAGAAGCTGTTAAGATGGGAATTAACCCTGGCACATTATTACCAGAATCTGGAACAACATTTGCTGATGCAGCTCGTAAAGTATTAGCAAAAACATCACGCGCAGACTTAGAATTAAAAGCAAGAAACGAAATTACAAACATTCGTCTACTATCTGAGATTGGATCGGATATAGATATGGATACTGCTGATGCTAAGTTAAGAGGCATTATAGATGGATATTCTAAAGTTATTGGTAACCTTGATCCAGAAGAAGGTGTTAGTGCAAGAGCATCTATATCATCATATGCTGTAGACGCTAGAAAACAAATTGGTGAACAACTTGTTAAGTTAAACCAAGTAGAAAATAAAGCTATTGTTGATGAAGCACTATCTACATATTCTGATGATGCATTGCGTAAATTAGAATTAATGGATATTAAAGACCCTAAAAAATTTAGTGAAGAATTAACTCCAACTAGATTAGCACTTATTAATAAAGCTCGTCAAACTGGTCCAGAAAACTATAGCAAAACAATTGATTTGATTAGGGAAAAAGATAATAAAGTTATTAATACAGCTATTGCAAACCATATAGCTAAACAGCCAAACTTTGGACAAGCTATTCTTGATTTAGATGCTGGCATTGCTGGTGACTATACAGCATTCTTTAAATCTGAAAATAAAAACGATATTATAAAAATGGCTACTGATGCTGCATCTAGCAAGTTTACTGCTATGGAAAAACAAGATCAATTACAGAATAGAGTTAAAGAAGATAAATATAGAACTATAGTTAATGATTATGCTATTGGAAAAATTAATGGCCCTGAAGCATATAGTCAAATGAAAGCTAATGGCATTCACATTTCTAATGATGAATATAAGGCTCTTATTTATGGTCAAGATGAAACACCAGCTAATCTATCTAAGTTTAATGAAATGTATAACATGGTTGAAGTTGATGGATTAAGTGTTGGTGCAATTCAATCAGCAGCTAAAAATAGATTGATTACATATAAACAAGCAGCTCAATTAAATAAAAGATACTTTGATAGAACAGATGACGATAGGAAAGCATCAAAGATTATTCTTACTAATTTAAATATTGCAAGTGAAACTATGATACCAAGAGATAAGGTAGTTATTGCTGCTACTGCATATAGAAAATATGAAGCGGCTAAAGTTTACGCAAGAAGCAAAGGATTGCCATTTAGCGTATCAGAAGCTGCAACTCAAGCTACCGCAACATCTGTAGGTGAGTCTGAAACTCCAGAGTATAAAGAAGCTATAGCTGCTATTCAAGGACTACAAACTAAATATGGTGGTTTTACATATAGTGAAGAATCTAACTTTACTCCAGAAAAAGTTGATCCACAGTTTAGAAAACTATGGAGATCTAAAGTAGACCCAGATATAGCAGAAGCAGACCTTGGTTTATTTAAGAAATCATTAAGGAATATTAAGAAGCATAAAGATAATCTATCTTCTCAAGCTGGGATTTTAGAAACACCAACACCAATATTAGAGGCTAAGTAATATGGATTTGGACGAAAGATTTAAACAGTACAAATTGAATGCATATATCACGGATTATAATCCTGATCAAACTGCACAAGAAATGCTTGCTCCTAAACAAGAAGTATTAAAGCCTGTTCCTCAAACTACATATGAGCAAGGTCTTGAAAGCGCTGGTATTAAAATAGAACAATTTGCTAAATTTTTAGAAAGTGTTGGATCAGTTAATATTGGTGGTATGGAGTTTACGTTAAGAGATTTATTGCCTGTAGATAGAGGCACATCTGCCACCCTTAAAGATTTAGGTAGTGGTATGGATCTAACTCATGGCCAAGGTATGACAACAAGTTTAGCTCCAGAGTTCCAAAAGAATGCTCTTAGTGCAGCAGTTGAACTATCATTAGCTGGTAAAGCTGGTGAACTTATATCTAAACCTATTGGTAAAATAGCTAAGAAAGCTAAAGAAAATAAAGCCGCAGTTGCTGGTGGTGTTGCTGCAATCACTGCAACGCAATCACAAAAACAAGAAAGTAAATAATGACAATTGACAATAGATCACTAGACAAAAGGTTAGACGCACTTGACTCTACAAGCCAAGAAGTTGATATGGCTTCTAAAGCTATAGATCCTACAGCTATTCCATCTGTTGATGTTGAAAGTCATATTCCCTATACTACTGGAGCTGATCAAGAGCAAGATCCACAATCTCCTATTATATCTGAATCTAAAGACTCAGTATTTACTGGAGAAAGCACTGATGTTGCTGGATTAAAAGACATTGGCGGCAAGATCATTAAAAAGATTATTGGCGGTACTGTTAAAGATATAGAAGAAAAACCAGGCATTATAAATAGCATTAATAAACCTATTGTATCTCCTGGAAAAGAAGTAGAGAATTTGAAAACATTTACTGTTGTTCCAGAAGCTCCAGCTTCAAAAGTAGAGAAGGTGCTTAAAGATGCTGAAAAGATTTATAACCCTGATGAACCAAAAAATATAGCATCTAAAATTATTGGGGATATTACTGACGAAACTCAGTTATTAAAATACAAAGAGTCTGTATCCTCTGCTTATGACATTGGCAAGTATAAAAAAATGTCATATAACGATGCTGTAGTAAGCCTTAATGAGCCAAAAATATTTGTTAAGAAAGATAGCTTAACTGTCAAAGAGTTTAAGACTCAAGAACAAGCTGATGCATGGCTTAGTAAACAAAAAGATCAAGAAGGATTTACCACTGTTACAGAGCCAGTATACGATGAAAATTTCCTTGCTAAGCTTATGGACAGGAAGATTGTTACAGAAGCTAATCCAGATGATTTAGCTAAGTTACCATATCTAATGAGAGACGTTAGTGAGCGTAATGAAAGTATACTTAAAAAATATATGGCAGCTAAAGAAAAAGATCCTAGTGGTGTTGAAACCATGGATCTTCTTGTTCAATTTAAAATTGGCTTGGCATTAGAAGGTAACTTAAATAAAGCTGCTACTGCACGTGCTAGGGATGTTGCTCGTTCTTTAGGTATATTAAATGTTGCTTATAAAAATGCAAAGACAAGCCCTAATCGAGCTAAATTATTACAAGACATTATTGACCAAGCTGGTGGTGTAGAAAATATTGATGATATTGGAACTCATTACCTAGCATTAAATCGTGGTGAAAGAGCTAACCTTGCTGAAAAAACAATTGGCGGAAGCCTTAAAGATATTTGGTATGCTACATGGGTAAATGGATTATTATCTGCTCCACTTACACATGCTAAGAATATTCTTGGCAATGCATCATTTACTGTACTTCATCCTTTTGAAAGGGCTACAGCATCTGGTATTGGGTTTGTAAGAACATCATTAGGCATTGGGTCTAAAGATTATATAGGAATGAGTGAAGTTGCTGCACAAACCAGAGGTATGGTTGCTGGCCTTACAGATTCATTTAGATTAGCTGGTCGCGCATTTAAAACTAACATGCCAACAGACCAAGCAACAAAGTTGGAATATGGCCGCATTGGTAAAGATGATTTTGATGTTAATCTTGGGGAAAGTTTGCTTGCAAGATCACTGTCTAATAGCATTAAATATTACGGACAAGTTGTAACATTGTCTGGTCGAGCATTGATGACAGAAGATGAATTTTTTAAAGCATGGGGCTATAGGATGGAACTTCCAGCCCTTGTTGATAGAGCTGGCAACAATAAAAGACGTGAGCTAATTGCTAAAGGAATGGATAAAGATTTAGTAGAGCAAGAAATCCTTAATTTTAAAGCAGATTTATATACAAATCCAACTGATGAGATACATCAGGCAGCATTGCAATTTGGTAAAACTATTACCTTTACTAAAGAGTTGGATGGCATGGCTGCTAAATTTAACGAAATGGTTAATACAGAAGTAAGTTTATATGGCATGGTCCCTGAGTTTGCTTACGGAAAACTATTTTTTCCTTTTGTAAGAACGCCATCAAATATCATCAATGAAACATTGGATAGAACTCTGTTTAAACTTCCATCAGCCTTATCAGAAACACTTAAAAATGGTGGTATTGAATCCGACATAGCATTAGCAAAAGTTACTTTAGCTGGCGCTGCAATGGTTACACTTTACCAATACACACTAGCTGACAAACAGTTTATAACTGGAGCTGGTCCAATTAAATTTAAAGATTTAGATACATTAAAAGCTACTGGATGGCAACCATTCTCATTTATATTTGAGAGAAAAAATATTAGCCCTGAGATGCTAAAGCAATTCCAAGACATAACTAATGTATCAATTGGTCCAGATAAGATATATGTATCATATGAGTCATTAGGCCCATTAGGATCACTTATAGGTATGTCAGCATCTGCTGCTGAATATTCAATGACAAATCCAGATAATGAAGGGTTAATGGCATTAGCTGCTAATGGTTCTGTAGGGTTATATTCATATATGAAAGATCTTGATATGTTACAAGGTTTATCAGATATCCATGATGCATTTGCTGGTAAGCCTGGAGAAATTGAAGATATGGCATATCGCTTATTAAAAAATAATTTTAAAAAATTATCAGAGTTTGGTATAGGAGGATCTCCAGCTGGAGCATATTCAAGCCTTAGCGCGTCATGGGAAAGATATAGTAATCCAGACAAGTCAAATACTATGTCCCCTGATATGATTACTAAAGCTAAAATAGCTTCAAGTAAAACAATGGAAAATATTTGGGATGAAGGTTCTGCTATCCATGATGGATTCTTTGAGGCACTAGGTAAATATAGATCACGCAATCCTTTAACTAGCGATGACTTACCACCAGCACTAGATCCTCTTACTGGAAATATTCAAACAGCTGGCAAAGGTGTTCTAAGAGAGATTTGGAATCCAATGATGAAGTCTACTGGCAAGTTTTCAGAAGGATATGCCACACTTATTGAATATAACATTGCAAGATATGTTCCTCCAAAGAACAAAGATGGGGTTACATTGTCTGCTGGTCAGTATAATAGATGGATAGAATTAGCAACAGATAGTGGTAATTTAGAAGAAAGAGTAGTAAAATTGGGCGATATGTATAAGAAGGTTAAGGGCATAGATACTGAATCTGCTCAAGCTGCAATTAAAAAAGAAATGTCAGATGCATATGGCCAAGCATGGATTCAGCTTAAACAAGAAGATAGTGAGTTGAATGATGCTACAAGCGAGTATTTGGAAAATAGAAAACAACAGGGTAGATAATAGGGAATAACTATGGCTGATTATGCAATAACAAACGTAGCAAGACGAGTCGTATACACAGGATCTGCGGGTGTAGGACCTTACTCATTTACATTCCCTGTATTAGTAAATACAGATATCGCAGTATACAAGAATACCACACTTCTTACTTTAACGACAGACTACACTGTAACCATTAGCGGAACTACTGGTCAAGGATCAGTCACATTAGTAGTAGCTGCTGTTTTAGCTGATCGTATTACTATCGTAGGTGCTAGATCTATTGAGCGTTCAACAGACTTTGTAACTGGTGGTGATTTCTTTGCTAATACATTAAATACAGAATTAGACTCAGATGTTATATTTGTTCAACAAGTAGCTGAAACAGCAGAACGTTCACTTAAAGCGCCTGTAACAGATCCAACTTCTATTAACATGACGTTGCCATACAATACAACTCGTGCTAATAAGTTTTTATCTTTTGATGCTGATGGTAATCCAACAGTAACTAATGCAGTAGGCACATATAAGGGTAATTGGGCTACTGCTACAGCATATGTTGTGTATGACATTATTAAAGATACATCTAACAATAACATCTATATCTGCTTAACTGCACATACATCTACAGGATCACAACCTATATCAAGTAATGC
>Ga0114978_10003347_pt1 | contig 13122 bp, 14 predicted proteins | sample S_140212_EF_Meta_FD_87027 | JGI IMG/M metagenome (GOLD analysis project Ga0114978, IMG submission 87027) | Freshwater microbial communities from Lake Simoncouche, Canada to study carbon cycling - S_140212_EF_MetaG | ecosystem: Environmental > Aquatic > Freshwater > Lake | place: Lake...
ATTCGATCACGTCGGATGCGGCCCTGCTGGAGATCCCGAAGCTGGAGCGCAATCTCCCAATTCTGTCCACCCTCGCCTACGTGACACCGCTCGTTGGCTTGCTGGGCACAGTCCTTGGCTTGCTGGATGCCTTTCTCATTCTCTCAGCCCATGGCGGGTATGCCACTGCCGCAGAACTCTCCCGGGGTGTTTACGAGAGCATGCTGAATGCCGCCGCCGGACTGGGAGTGGCGATCCCCGCCTACATCGGCCACAGCTACCTGACTTCACGCGTGAACGATATCATTCATGACATGGAGCGCGCAGCAATCGAGATCGTGAACCTGATTCTGGATCACCGGGATGGCCCCGCTTCCTAATGAGGCTTCCCCGCTGCAAGGGGGCCGGAGAGCCCTTCCTCCTGATGGCGCCAGCGCTCAGCACCCTGTTGAGTCTGGGGTTCTTTCTCCTCTTGGGCGGATATTTTCTGTTGCAGCCCGGGGTGTCGGTTAAGGTGCCCGACTCACCATTCCTGCTTCTTCCGCAGCATGACCCGCAGGTGGTGAGCGTCACGGGCGCCCCGCTCCCGCAGATCTATTATGATCACGCCGTGATCACGCCGGCCGAGTTGGAGAAGGCGCTTCGCAAGGCCCGCAAAACTGGAAGCCTCATCATCAAGGCCGATAGGTTGGTTCCCTACGATCTGCTTCTTCAGATCATGACGATTGGTGTGCGCTGCGGCTTCACTGTCGTCTTGGCCACAGGTACGGGGGCGTCCTAACGCAGGCACTCTTTTGTAGCGACGCCCATGTCCCCGCAGTTACCGCATCTGCCGAGGGTTCCCCACTCTCCCCGCGAGCTGGGAGAGCTGGTGCAGCTCCTCTTCGAGTGGCCGATCAAGCAGGCCCCGCGGCTGGCTCTCCCCTTCTTCATGCTGCTGGCAGCTATCATGCAGGCCACCGTGATCATTCTCTTTTCGATCGCCTACAAAGTGCCGTCGGAGAAATTACCGGCACCCCCGCAGGTGTATTTCCTCCCCGCAGACTCGGCGGCTGCAAGACAGCTGGCCCCTTGGCTGGAGGCCAATGACCCAGCCGTCTTTTCGCCCCTGCATGCTGCACGTGATGCCTTCCCCTCCCCGCCGCCGCTGAAGTACAGGCCCAGTTACGAGGATCCTGCGCCGCCGCTCCGGCCGCTCCCGGCGCCGACCCCTGAGGCCGTGGAGCTCCCGACGATCCCGACCATCGGAGGGTTGCGCCGGCAACAGATGAGTGAGCCGCAGGCAACGAATACGCCCACCCCGTCTCCGGTCTCCGCAGTAAGAACGATCGTGCGCTGGCAGGATGAGCTGGCAGACCGCATTCCTCAGGCAACACCACCGGGGTTGGGCACGCCAATGGCCCTAACCTCGGGGGTGCAGCCCCTCCTCTATCAAGTCGCAGTCAGCCCCGAAGGGCTCCCAACCCATTGCGTGCTAATCGACTCATCCGGGGATCCCGAAAGCGATGAAGCAGCCCGAGTCTGGATCCTAACCCAGCGCTTCCAGCCTGCGGCGAGCAGCTCGTGGGGCCGAGTGCTCATTCTCTGGGGTGCAGGGGCCTGTGCCAAGTCGACCAATCCCCCCACGACCCAATGATCCCCATTACCCTTTCCTGGTTTGTTTGCCTCTACCTGGCGGTTTTTCTCGCCGCTATTTTGATCCTTTGGATTGGCTATGAAATAATCCGCAAGCGCAAAGCCAATGAGACCACTCGAAACCGTGTTTTCTGTAGAATTTGCGGGTCAAGATACACCGAAACATCCACGGACGAGCTGCTGATTTGTCCCTCCTGTGGCAGCCTGAATGAACGCTCCGCCGAGGAGGGGTTCTAAGCTTGGGGCCAACACTCGACCTCGCCAGAGAAGATTTTATATGGAGCTCAGGGGAGGCGGCGTGGCTTGCCTCGCCAAACGCTGATGACAGCCCGCGCGTCGTTTTTCCGTTCCTGAGCTTCCCATTACTCACCGGACTCCGGAGAGCTGCCAGTCGCGGCCACCATCTTACCCCAACGCATCTCTTTCATCTTCGGAGTTCGGGTTTAGACCATTCTCGGCGCGGCTCATTGGAGGCCTGGAGGGCGGAAACGCTCAAACCGCTGCACCCGCAGGACGACAGTTGTGAATAACTTGTGTGTATCCCTGCGGATGTTGGTTCCCAAGCTCTGTGGAACAGCGCTCATTCCAAAGAGCGGCACCCCACTTCTTACTAGAGAGAAGAGGCTTTTTTGCGTGGAACATACTCTGAACAAGGGCCGATGAGGCCTGTTCAGGTGACGATTCCGTAACATCCGATGCAATCTGGCGATACGGCCGGTAGGGACGATTTTGCCAGTGATCGAAGGCCTGTGAATAAGTGTCTCTGGCTGCGATAAAAACGGTGCGGGCCGTATGGAATTATGGAAGCAAGAGGGCGACGACCTGCTCGCGCGTCAGGCCGTCAATCTCCAGGAGCTTTTTGCGTGAGGTGTCCCCCAGAAGTAGGCGAACCGAGCGCTTGGGGAGGCCGAGAGTTTCTGCAAGGAAGCTGCAGAGTTCTTCGTTGGCTTTGCCCTCAAGGGCCGGGGCATGAACCTTTACTTTCAGTGCCTCCCCCAGCCACCCGATCACCTGAGTCCGGGGCGCATTCGGCACCGCCTTGATCTCAAGACGGCATGAGGTCATGGAAAGGGCGTCATGAAGTTCAGGAGAGTGAGTTCAGCGTCAGCTCCTGTAATTGAGAAAAGGCACGCATGACCTCTTGGACTGAAATGGAGGCCACCTCCTTAGAGGGTGGCTGAATCACCACGTGAGGGACACCCCATGGGTGCCATTCCGCAACATGACTTGGCCCAAAGAAACACAGGATCGGCTTTCCAAGAGCAGCCGCCACATGCATAGCCCCTCCGTCACTACAGATCACTTGATCGGGGAGTGCCATCGCTGCAATCAGCTGGGTGATATTCTTAGTGGGGCAGGGGAAGACAGGGAGACCCTTGAGTTGAGCAAGAATTCGAGTTGCCTTCCCATCATCGCCCGGATGCATGGCACTGAATTCTGATCCGGGTGACCAAAAGAGGAGAAGCTGGAGTGATGAGCTGTTGATTAGCTCCTTGGCAAGAGCCACAAAGGATTCCACGGGCCAGCGCTGCTTCGGCATGCGCGCGCTGATATGGATGGCGCAGGAGGGCTTGGAGGGATCCCAACCAAGCGCGCAAAGGCGGGATTTCTCTTGAGAGAGAAGAGCTGCATCTGGGAAGAGCCAGGTCTGGGCCATGGAATGCTCGACTCCCAGCAAGGAGCCAAGCCTGGCCATCTTGGAAACCTCGTGCTCATCCATTCCGCCATGATGCAGAGCCATCCGATCGGGTTGACGATGATCTGGTTGGCCGGGCTCTCGAAAGCCGATCATTTCCCTGCCGCCAAGAGTTCGGGCATAACGCCACCCCCCATTGGCCAGAATGATATGGTCAAAGCATCTCTTGCGAAGAGTCCGAACCAGCCGCCAACGATTCCAAAGAGCAGCCAGACGTCCGTGGCCATGACTTTTCTGATGACGTTTGAGGAAGATAAAGACCTCGTCGACATCGGGATTTCCACGCAAAACCTCCGCATTGTAGCTGCTAGCCAACACGGCAATCACGGCGCGCGGATATTTTCTTCTCAAGCCGTGGAGCAGGGGTGTCGTGCAGATAAGATCGCCAATATTATCCCTGCGAATGACAAGAATCTGGAGGGGGCGTGTCACGGTGAGACGTGGCGTAGAAGAAATCAGCTCAGGCGCACTAACACTCTAAAAAGGCAGGGGCGCATCTTAGGCCAGGTTCTGCAGACCGAGGAGAAGCTTCTCGTGCAGTCCATCGAAGGCCCCGTTGCTCAGGACGACGATCACGTCGCCCTTCTGAAGTTGGGGGCGGAGCATTTCGACGATCTTGTCAGCCGAAGGTTCCTGGAAGGCCGACTTGCCGGACTTGATGAGATCCGCCACGAGGAGATCTGCATCGAGGCGATCTTCGGGTTTCAGATCGGCTGCGCGGTTCACCGCGCCGATCACCACGCCGTGCGAAGCGGCAAAGGCCGGAGGGAGATCATGCTGAAAGACGGCTCGGCGCGTGGTGTTCGAGCGCGGCTCGAAGAGGGCCCAGATCCTGGAGCCGGCATAGCGCTGGGAGAGCCCCTCCAGTGTCTGGCGGATGGCTGTGGGATGGTGGCCGAAGTCATCGATGATCGTGATGCCGCTCACGACACCGCGTACCTCCTGGCGACGTTTGATGCCCTCGAATTTCAAGAGGGCCTCGCGGATTGTCTTGGTGGGAACGCCGTAGAAATGGGCGGCAGAGACAGCCATGGCGGCGTTGCGCAGATTATGCTCCCCGATCATCGGAAGCTCGAATTTCTCACCGAAGAGCTCAAACCCGCAGTTTCCGTCCTTCTGCCAAGGATGAAGGATTCTGTTCGCGGCATTCTCGGAAAAACCGACCTCGACAATCGGAGCCTGACAGTTTTGCGAGACATCGATGCAGTTCTGATCATCCCCGTTGATGAGCACCATCCCCTCGGTGGGGACGACATTAAGCAGGCGGCGGAAGCTCAGCTTGATCTCGTCGAGATCCTTGAAGATGTCTGCGTGGTCGAACTCAATGTTGTTCACCACCACGAGCTCGGGAAGGTAGTGGAGGAACTTGGAGCGCTTGTCGAAGAAGGCCGTGTCGTACTCGTCGCCCTCGATCACGAAATGACGAGAAGTCGCCGCATCGCGAAGACAGGCACCCTGACCGAGGTTGGCGGGCAGGCCTCCGATCAGGTAAGAGGGATTGAGACCCGCATATTCGAGGATCCAAGCCATTATGGACGTCGTGGTGGTCTTCCCGTGGGTGCCGGAGACGACGATATTATGACGGCCGTGCAGGAAATGAGCACGAAGTACCTCGGGGAGGGAGGCGTAGTTCAACTTGCGGTTGAGGACCGCCTCCACCTCGGGATTTCCGCGGGAGATGGCATTGCCGACGACAATGAGAGCGTCCTCTGCGGGCAGGTTCTCGGGACGGAAACCGGAGAAGACCTCGATGCCCCGGGAGGCGAGGAAGTCAGTCATGGGAGGGTAGGCCTGATTATCCGATCCGGACACGAACCATCCCTGCCGCTTCATCGCGGCGGCCACGGCGCCCATGGCCGTCCCGCAGATGCCGAGGAAGTGGACGCGGCGGCCGGGGGATTCACTCACAGGGATGAAGGGGATAAACGGGATGGTTGAAAGAAGCCTGATAGACTAGAGGAACCAGGGCCCTGCCTTTTTTCAAGGCTAGTACACATCCTTGCGGTAGCGCTTCGACTTCTTGAGTTCCTCGACGTAAGCGGCCGCCTCCTCGGGAGACATGCCCCCGGCCGTCTCCACGACCTTGTGAAGAGCGGCATCCACATCCTTGGCCATGCGCGAGGCATCACCGCAGACGTAGAAACACGCGCCCTGCTCGAGCCACTCGAAGAGCTCCTGGGCGGCTTCCAGCATGCGGTGCTGGACATAGATCTTGTCGGCCTGATCACGCGAGAAGGCGGTGTCGAGACGGTGCAGAACGCCCTCGGCCTGCCAGGCCTCGAGTTCGTCTCGGTAGAGGAAGTCCGTTGCGGACTTCTGATCACCGAAGAAGAGCCAGTTCTTGCCAGTGGACCCAGTGGCTTTACGTTCCTGAAGGAATGCCATGAAAGGAGCAATGCCGGTGCCAGGCCCGACCATGATAATCGGGGTGGAGAGCTCCTCGGGAACCCTGAAGTGCTTGGCCGTGTGGACAAAGACGGGAACATCGGCGTTATCGGCGCGGTCGGCGAGGAAGGTCGAGCAGACACCCTCGCGCTTGCGGCCATGACTCTCGTAGCGTACTGCAGCCACGGTGAGGTGGACGGCATCGGGGTGGGCTTTTTGTGACGAGGCGATTGAGTAGAGGCGCGGCTGGAGCTTGCGGAGCAGCTTGACGAACTCTTCCGGAGTGAACCGTGCCGCAGGATGATCCAGCAGCGGATCGATCACCTCGCGGCCAGAGACATAGGCATCCAGCTCAGCTTTCCCCCCCGGGGTGACCATAGGAGTGAAGTGGGCGGCGGTCGGATCTTTCTCGGCGATCGCGGCGAGAAGCTTTTTGTCCTTCTCGGTGATCACATAGCTGCGGGTGAGGGCTTCACGGATCGACAACGGATTGCCATTCGGGTCGGTCACCGGCTCGTCTCCACTGAAGCCGAGAACCCCGAGCATTTCCTCAACGAGGGCCGGATTATTCGTTGGGAAAACCCCGAGAGAATCCCCCACTTCGTACGCAAGACCGGAGCCGACGAGGTCGATCTCGAAGTGACGCGTGTCTTTGGCAGAGCCTGCGCCTGTGAGACTGCGGTTGGTGCTCAGCTTGGCAGGGAAAGGGTTTTTACGGGAATAAAGGGCAGCGGGATCAGCGGACATGTCGTTAAAAATTAAAAGGGATGGCGATTCGGTTCAAGTATTCGTGAAGCAAAGGGCGGACCAAGAGCTCTATTCCAGCCCAGCCAGCCAACGTTCTGCATCGATGGCGGCAGCGCAGCCCATCCCGGCAGCCGTAATGGCCTGGCGGTAGACGGAATCCGCGCAGTCTCCGGCGGCAAAAACACCCGGAACATTTGTCCTGCTTCCCTCACCGAGGGTGAGGTACCCCGCCTCGCTCATGGAAAGCTGCCCCTGGAAGATCTGAGTGTTGGGTGTGTGGCCTACCGCCACGAAGACGCCGGCGCAGTCGATTGATCCCGTCTCGCCGGTCAGCGTGTTCTTGATCCGAACGCCGGTCACGCGGTCCTGCGCCACATCGAGCACCTCTTCGACCACCGAGTTCCAGACAGGGGTGATCTTTGGGTTGGCGAGCGTGCGCTCCGCCATGATCTTGGACGCCCTGAGCGAATCGCGGCGGTGAATGAGATACACCTGGGAGGCGAAGCGGGTGAGGTAGCTGGCCTCTTCGCAGGCGGAGTCGCCTCCGCCGACCACCACGAGCGGTTTGTTGCGGAAGACTGGAAGAGCCCCGTCGCAGGTCGCGCAGTAGGTGACGCCCTTGTTTTCGAGTTCATGTTCCCCGTGGACTCCGAGGTGGCGGTGTCCGGCACCGACAGCGACGATGACGCTCCGGGTCTCGATGATCTTGCCGTCGACGGTCAGCTTCAGTGGCGATGAGGAAAAGTCGACCGAGTCCACGCGGCTCAGATACTGGATGCGGGTGCCGAAGCGGACAGCTTGCTCCTGCATCTCGGTCATCAGATCGGTCCCCTCGATGCCGTTACGGAAGCCGGGAAAGTTTTCGACACTCGAGGTGGTCGTGAGGAGGCCGCCGGGCTGCTGGCCGGTGATCAGGAGTGGGTTGAGATTGGCGCGCGAGGTGTAGATTGCGGCGGTCCATCCGGCGCATCCGGATCCGATGATGACGACTTGTTCCATCCGCAGATGTTAAAACCTGAAACCTGAAACCTGAAACCTGAAAATACGATTTCTCTTCTAAATCTCAGGAGCAAAGGGGATGGGCCAACCCGCGGGGAGTCTGAGGGGGCGAACCTCAGGCATTTTTACAAAGGCGAGGGCCTGTTGACAGGTGATAAGCAGCGCTCCATCCCGCGGGCGCCTGATCTCGAAGTGGCACCAGAAGCGAGCGGGCGTGGCCTCACCCAGTCGGCCATGGACCTCAAGCTCGTCGCCCAGAACGGCAGGGCGCTTGTAGTCGATCTCCGTGCGCACAACCACGGGAAAGACAGAAGTGCGCGCCATGCGGGTCCAGTCCAAGCCGAGCTGCACGGCGAGTAGTGTGCGCGCCGTCTCGATGAAGCGCAGGTAGGCGATATTGTGGACGACGCCACCTGCATCCGTATCGAAAAACATCACCTGAACGGGAGTGACGATGGATGAAGCAGTCATGGAAGGATGAAAGTTGAGACCTGAAACCTGAAGAGAATTACGCCGTTTGATGAAGATGACCTTCCTTGAGGTAAAGCTGGCGGTCGCCGAGGGCCGCCAGGGCGGGGTCGTGGGTGACGGCGACAAAGGTTCGGTCATCCTGGCGGGTGAGCTCCAGCAGGAGATCGATGATCCCTGCGCCAGTGGCGGCATCCAAGTTTCCGGTAGGTTCGTCGGCGAAGAGGATGCTCGGGTCATTGACCAGCGCACGTGCTATAGCCACACGCTGCTGCTCGCCGCCACTCAACTGCGAGGGAAGGTGATCAAGGCGCTCGGAGAGGCCCACCCTGCCCAGCAGGGTCCGGGCCTTGGCCTCATTTTTCTTGCCGTCCAGCATCGCCGGGAGCATCACATTCTCAAGGGCTGTCAGTTCGGGAAGTAAGAAATAGGACTGAAAGACAAAACCCATCCGGCGGTTGCGCAGAAGGGCTTGCTGATCACTACCCAGCTTGAAGATCTGCTCTCCCTCAAACTCTATCGTCCCTTCACGCGGATGCTCGAGGCCGGCCAGGATATAGAGCAGGGTGGATTTGCCGGCGCCCGAAGGGCCGCGCAGAAAGAGCACCTCGCCGCGGACCACATCCAGATCCACGCCCTGGAGCACCTTCAGGTGAGTGCCGGCCAGATCATAGGTCTGGTGGAGGCCCCGGGCACGGAGATGGATGGAAGAGGTCATGGGAACAAAAATATGAAGGATGAGGGGTCAATGATGAAAGAGCAAAGGACATCCGCGAGCTCTGTGCCCAAGGCCGTTGGCAGTTTCAGCTTTCAGCTTTCAGCTTTTCAGCTTTCTCTCTCCTCATGGCCAACATCCATATTGCCCGCAACCATCAGTCCCTTGGGTCCTTCAGCGAGGAGGATGTTCGCGAGGGGATCCGCACCGGCCGTTTCTCATCCAGCGATCTCGCGTGGCGCGAGGGAATGGCGGAGTGGAGGCCGCTCGGCGACATGGCTCCGCAATGGGGAATGGAGCTGCCGCCGCCTTCCCTGGATGCAGACGAGCTGCCGACGGCGGGGGAGATGGAGATTCTCGGTGAGGGCGGCGAGCCGGCTTGGGAAGAGCGCGAGCAGATTGGGTTTTTCCCCGCGATCACCCGGACGGTGAGTGCCGTGCTCTTGAGGCCCACGCAGACCTTTGCCTCCTTGAAGCAAACCGGCGGCCTCGCCAACCCGCTCCTCTATTTTGTGCTGGTCAGCAGCATCATGTTCGCTGTCTCGGCCCTCTACCAAATGGCGGCCACGTCGCTGAATCCCGCGCTTTTTGCAGCAAAGCTGCCCCATGGCTCGGGCACTGCCTTCTCAGTCGCGCTGCTGGGCTCAATCCTAATCTCGCCGGCGCTCTATGTTTTGAGCGCCTTCATCTCTTCGGGAATCACCCATCTCTGCCTCAAGCTTCTGGGCGGAGCAAACAAGCCGTTTGAAACAACCTTCCGCGTGATCTGTTACGCCCAGGCCAGCGCCGCAGTTCTGAATCTTCTGCCGGTCTGCGGGAGCCTGATCGGTATCATCTGGGGAGCCTACTGCATCATCATTGGGTTGAAGGAGGCGCAGGGCATCACAGGTTGGAAGGCGACCTTGGCCATCACCCTTCCCGGGCTCCTCTGCTGCGGGTTGCTGCTCCTTCTCGGAACAGCGGCAGGACTCGGAATCGCCGAGTTAAGCAAAGAGTTTGGAGGAATGCCGCATCTTCCCCAGCTGCCCAATCTCCCTCAGGCACCCTGATCCGCCCCTGGCGAACCGCTGATTTAATCCTTAGAACTCGGTGAGCATTTTTGGCCTCCATTGGCGGCCACTCATTCCGGGAGAAAGGGATCCCGAGTTGATCTGGGGATCCGTTTTAGCAGCCAGTGGGCTGATCGCGTTGGGCTGGCTGGATCTCGGGCTTCCCACGCCGTTCTGCCCTCTTCATGCACTGACCGGCATCCCCTGTCCCACGTGCGGCATGACAAGAGGGCTTGGCTGCCTGCTCCAAGGACAGATCGAGGAAGCGCTCCTCTTTAATCCCCTGATGATGATGGCGCTCCTCAGCGCGTTGCTCTATCTCCTCTACGCTGGAGTGGTTGTCATCGGTCGGCTCCCGCGGCTTTGCTGGGAGCCACTCTCTCGGACGGCCGCGATCTGTGTCAGGATTGGAGTGGTGCTGCTGATTGCCGCAAACTGGATCTATCTGATGTGTGCCAAGATCTAAGAGAGCAAGGGTCTCTGGGTTTAACAAAGACGAATGCTCGGGCTGATGACGTCCGGACCGACGCAGAAAAGACTGATGGCGCTCGCGCCGAGTGATCTGTTCATCGCCCCGAGAGCAAGCTCCTCGCTGTTGCAGTCGCGACTGAGGTGACCGAGGAGGATATGACCCAGCCCATCGTGGCGGATCTGCGTGACGGCTTCCGCGGCGGCCGCATTGGAGAGGTGGCCGTGGCGCGACTGGATGCGCTGCTTGATGGACCAGGGGCGCTTGGTGTCCTGCTGAAGGAGCGCCTCGTCGTAGTTGGCCTCGATCAGCAGACCGTCCACGTCGCGCATCGACTCGGTGACCAGCGTTGTGGCATGACCGAGATCGGTCAGAAAGCCGAAGGAGTTTCCCCCGGAGCGAATCACGAAGCCGACCGGCTCGACGGCATCGTGAGGAATAAGAAAGGATCTGACGGAAGTGTCCTCGAGGGTGAACTCCGCTCCGCTTTCAAAAATCTTCCACCCGGCGAAGTCCGTCACCTTCTCGCGGAGGACGGTCGCAGTCTGCCTGTTGCAGAAGATCGGGGTGGCATGCTTCTTCGACCACTGCGTCAGTCCCTTGGTGTGGTCCCCGTGTTCATGGGTTACGAGGATCGCGCAGAGATCACGCGGTTCGACGCCACAGGTGGCGAGTCGAAGGGTCAGTTCTTTGGTGCTCAGGCCCGCATCAACGAGGAAGCAAGCCGTCTCGGTCCTCACCAGGGCGGCGTTACCACTGCTGCCACTGGCAAGGATGGTGATCTCTAGCATGGGGAGAGTGGATGCAGCCTTTCTTACAGGCGCCTAGGGTTGGGCGGTCCGGGTGAGACTGAGGAAAGCGGCGGCCACCTCCTCCACGGTGATATCTGCAACCTCCCTGCTTGGCTTGTGAAGGGTGACATGGGGCACTTGCCAAGGCCCCCAGTGCTCCGGATCCGAGTCGCCAAAGAGAGTAACCATCGGTTTGCCCAGCGCGGCCGCGAGATGCATGGTGCCTCCATCGCTGCAGATGATGGCATCGGGGAGGGAGAGAGTGGCGATAAGTTCCTCAAGCCGATGAGTCGGAACGGGGTGAACTGGCAGACCCACAGTGGCCTTGAGGACTTCCGCAGCCTTCGCATCATCGCCGGGGTGCAGGGGATTATCTGCAGAACCCGGTGACCAGAGGAGCAGAAACTTTGCGTCCAGTTCCGCATGGAGCCGCCGCGCCAAGGCCGCAAAGTTTTCGACCGACCAGCGCTGGGAGGGCTTCCTTGCGCTCAGATGCAGGGCGATGAGCGGACCCTTGATCTGACGCTTGAGAGACGGCTGTGGAGCATTCCATTCGACCGGGAAGCCCCTCCTGATGTCGGAGGCCAGATGCACGTCCGGAGCGAGGCGCGTGGAGGGGGTCTGGAATTGAAGGCCCATCCGCACAAGCTGGTGACAGCACTGCTCGACATGGTGGGGGCCACCTGCCGCATCTTCATTATCCCGGACGAGCACATGCTTGGCGCCGATCATTTTGGCAAAGCGCAGAGAGCTGCGCTGCGGCCCACCCGGCAGGAGAATCCAGTCGAAGCGCTGGCGCCGAAGCTTCCAGATCGTGACGAGGCGATCCCAGAGGATGCCGATCCTGCTTTCGCCGGGCTCAAGATGCTTTGCCTTGGTATAGGAGAAGAGGGCGTCGATATCGGGATTTCCCGCTAGCACGGCCATGTTGTAGCGCGTCACCAGAGCCGCAATGTAGGCTCCCGGCAACTGTTCCCGCAGGGCACGGATCAGCGGAGTCGTGCAGACAAGGTCGCCGATATTATCCCGTCGGATGACGAGGATGCGGGGGGATTTGGCCGTTGATTCCACAGTGTTTATTTCCTGGAGTGCTGGAGGGGTGAACGTGGTGATTGTGGAATCCAGAAGCTGAGATCAGGAACATGGTGCGCCCGGCAGGAATCGAACCTGCTACCAAGGGTTTAGAAAACCCCTGCTCTTTCCGATGAGCTACGGGCGCAAAGCGTTGACTATCAGTGTAGAAATGGACTCCCGAAAGGCTGGGGCGTGACTCTGTGCAAGGGATTGTGCAAGGGGCCTGTCGTGAAGGGTGCTGAAAGCATGGAGAGGATGGCTTCCAAGAATCATGCGGGGCAGTTTATCGCAGCCCGTGATTATCGCAACCGTCGAGTGAAGGGGATTAAGGAGAGAAACTGGCGATTCTACGCTGTGCTGTGGAGGGTGAAAGAGGATGGCAGCAAAGGGGCCAGACGCCTTTCTTTTCGCTCATCGATGAGAACAAAGACCATCTCAGAGAGGAAGCCGCTAAGGAATCGCATTGAGGCTGTTGCGGAAAGCCAACACAACTATCCGCCCCGCCCTCATAAGCCCTTACGCGATGCAGCAGGCGCCGTCGTGATATCCTGCCTGCAAATGCTGGGCGTAATCGGCGCCCCCCCGCGCCTCGATTGAAGCGATGAACTTATTCCTCTGCTCGACAGTCATCGGGTTGGCGACCAATGCGGCAGCGACAGCCTGCTGGGCAAAGGCCATGGAATCGATGCCGATGCATTGGGTGGTGACTTCAGGATAACTGAGCGCATAATTGACGACGTCGTTGATGGTGACCAGCCCATGCAGATTCGCCCGCTTGCTTCCGCCGAAGCCCTTCATGCCGATAGCAGCTATCCCTTTCTCCTTCATTAGGGGCAGCACAATGTTGTCAAAGTCCTTTGCTTGGAGTGTGTTGCCTAGAACGGAAACAGGAAGGAGTGAAGCGTCCCACTGGTAACCGCTCTCGATCATCCTGACATGGGCCTTGGGGCTGGAGTGACCGGTGAAGCCGACATAGCGTACCAAGCCCTTGCGCTTGGCCTCGTCAAAGGCCTCCAGGATCCCGTCCTTGCCGAGATGGAAATCAACGTCTGCGTCCTGGATCTCGTGGATCATCCACAGATCAATGTAGTCGGTCTTGAGCCTTTTCAGCTGGG
>Ga0114978_10003350_pt1 | contig 13118 bp, 15 predicted proteins | sample S_140212_EF_Meta_FD_87027 | JGI IMG/M metagenome (GOLD analysis project Ga0114978, IMG submission 87027) | Freshwater microbial communities from Lake Simoncouche, Canada to study carbon cycling - S_140212_EF_MetaG | ecosystem: Environmental > Aquatic > Freshwater > Lake | place: Lake...
AGGTCTTAAAGTTTCTTTTGAAGAAGGATATGAAATACAAGTTAGACCCAAAAGTGGTTTGGCAATTAAACAAGGATTAACTGTTCTTAATACACCAGGAACTGTTGACCAAGGATACACAGGAGAAATACAAGTTATTGTGTTTAACACCAACAACTATTCTGTAATGATTCCAAAAGGAATGAAAATTGCACAAGCGGTTTTATGTCCTGTGGTTAATGGGAAATATGTTAATCTTCAATTAGTTAATCAAGTGGAAGAAAAAGACAGGGGAAATAATGGATTTGGTTCAACTGGTTTAGGAATATGATAGAAGAAAATATAAGTCCAATCCTACCAGAAGGTGTTAAAAACTACCTAATTGATATTGACGGAACGATAACTGATGATATCCCAAATGAAGAACCGTGGAGAATGGAGACATCATTACCATATAAAGGTTCAGTTGAAATGATAAATGGATGGTATGATGAAGGTCATATTATCACTTTTTTCACATCAAGAGTTGAAGAACATAGAGAAGTTACTGAGAATTGGTTAAACAAATTTGGATACAAATATAATGGGTTATTAATGAATAAACCCAGAGGTGGTAATTACCATTGGATTGATAATCATATTGTTAGAGCAACAAGATATGATGGTAGATGGGGAGAATTAATAAAAGTAGAACATAAAATAGAAGTTTTTAAATGATAACAATAGGATATTCAACAAGAGAACATAACCCAAAATATATTGAGTACTTGAAAAAAAGTTCGGGGTATAAAAAAATTGAGGTTATTGAAAAGATTAACAATGGGGAGAAATCCCTTTCTCAAGTTTATAACGAAATACTTGAAGAATCAAAAACTGACATAGTAGTTCTATGCCACGATGACATTTATTTTGATACCACAGGATGGTTTCATAAAATTGAAAAGCATTTTGAAAAAAGTGATTATGGTATATTAGGAGTTGCTGGAACAACTCATATGTCAGAAACTGGTAGATGGTGGGAAACTAATCGTAGAAAAAATATGATTGGTATTGTTAATCATGAAAGTGGTGGAAAAAAATGGACATCAAAATACTCAGAAGAATTTGGTAATAACATTAGAGAAACTGTAATTGTTGATGGTGTTTTTATTGCTGTTAATAAACAAAGAATTAAAACTAATTTTATAGAAGAATTTAACGGATTCCATTTTTATGATATATCATTTTGTTTTGAAAATTATTTAAAAGGTGTTAAAGTCGGTGTTATAACCAATATTAGAATAACTCATAAATCAATAGGACAAACCAATGAAAAATGGGAAAAAAATAGGGAATTATTTGTTAAAAAATACGGTGAAAATTTACCAGCAAAATGTCAATTTGACCCAAATAGAAGAATTAAAGTTTTACTATCTTGTTTATTTTTTAGAGGGTTTACAGGTTCAGAATTATATGTTTATGAACTTGCCAAAAGTTTAATGAAACTTAATTGTAGTGTAACAATACTTTCACAAATTGGTGGACCATTAACAGATATGGCAAAAAAGATAGGGATTAAATGTTTATCTTTTGAGGAAGCACCAGGGTTTAAACTTGGTGATGGGGTATGGGAGTATCAAACACCAAATGGTGTACAAGTATCAACTCTTAATGTATTATATAAAACTTCCGAAGTTGATTATGATATTGTTCATATCCAACACAAACCTGTTGCAGAAAGAATTATTAATATGTACCCTGAATTAGATAAGGTTTGTACAATTCATTCTGAAGTAATGTCAAAGGAACTTGAAAATCCAATAATTAATGAAACCATTAAAAAATTCATTGCAATTAGACCTGAAATCAAATCACATTTAATTAACACTTTTAACGTACCTGAAGAATTAATTGAGGTTATTTATAACCCAATTGATAATGAGAAGTTTCAACCAAAAAACCTTCCATCTGAAAATTATATATTATTTGTTGGAACAATTGATTACTTAAGAAAAGAAGCGATATTAGATTTAATAGAATATACCAGAGAAATTGGTAAAGAATTATGGTTAGTTGGGGAAAACAATGGAAATTATTTAGATAATATTTTATTAGAATCTCACGTAAAACATTTTCCATCTACTTGGAATATTGAAAATTATATTTTAAAATCATCTGAAACCGCAGGAATTCAATTGGGAAGAACTACTATTGAAGGTTGGATGTGTGGTAAACCTAGTTGGATTTATAAAGTAGATTCTGGTGGATTTATCTTATCTAAAGAAAAATTTGACCCACCATCTGATATTGAAAAATATCATACATTAAATGTTGCACAAAAAATAAAAGACGAATATATAAATATACTATAATGAATAGAATTATTGATTACAAAAATTTATCAGAAAAAATTGAAAAGTGGATAAAAGAATACGTTGAGGTGAACGGAATTGAAACTCTTGTTGTTGGTGTTTCAGGAGGAATTGATTCAGCGGTAGTTTCTACCTTATGTGCAAGAACAGGAGTTCCAACTATTGCTATTGGTATGCCACTAAATTCAAAACCTGAAAACACAAGATTATCTGAAGTACAATTAGATTTTCTATCAAAATTAAATGTTAACACAATTGAGATTGAATTAAGTGAGACATTCAAAAAATTTGAAGTTAGTATACCTAACCATCTTAAATCTGATTTGTCAAACGCAAATAGTAAATCAAGATTAAGAATGATAACACTGTATCATATCGCAACATCCGTTAAAGGTATTGTTGTTGGAACAGGAAACAAAGTTGAAGATTTTGGTGTTGGGTTTTTTACTAAGTATGGTGATGGTGGGGTTGACATTTCCCCAATTGCTGACCTATATAAAACAGAAGTTAGAGAGCTTAGTCGTTATTTGGGTATTCCTGAAGAAATTATTAACGCAATCCCAACAGATGGTTTATGGGAAGATGACAGGAATGATGAACAACAAATTGGAGCAACCTATGAAGAATTAGAATGGGTGATGGAATATGGTTTAAATAAATGTTCAATTACAGAAAAAGAATATAATATCACTAAGATATTTGAAACTTTTAATAAAAAAAATAATCACAAAATGGTACCAGTACCAATTTTTGATTTAAAACAAAATGAGATTATATGAAAATAGGAATTATTGGTGCAGGAAGATTAGGATTAACTTTCGCCCTATTATGTGAAAAAAATGGATATGATGTAATCGTATCCGATGTTAGAGAAGATTATGTATTTAACTTAAACCAAAAAATTTGTTTAACAAATGAACCCCTGATTCAATCAATGTTACTTGAAGTTAAGAACTTCAGTGCAACAACTAATAATATTGATATCATACAAAATTCTGATATGATTTTTACATTTGTTGCAACACCATCAACATTAAATGGAAATTACGATACGACAAAAGTATTTGAAGTTGTTGGCGATTTTTACACAGCATCTTCATCAGGTATTCCAATTCACAACAAAAAATTTATTGTTGGATGTACTACAAATCCTGGAGATGTTGAACAAATACAAAATAGATTAGATATGTTTAATGTTCAGGTGGCATATAACCCTGAATTTATTGCGCAAGGAGAGATTGTTAAAGGACTTGAACAATCGGATATTGTTTTAATTGGTACGGAATATATTGAATTATCAAACGAATTAATTGAATTATATAATAGAATTCAAACAACAAATGTTAATGCGTATGTAATGTCTGCAAAGGCAGCTGAAATAACTAAAATAGGTATAAATTGTTTTTTAACCACAAAAATAAGTTATGCGAATATGATGGGTGATATTATGATTAAGGCGGGAATTCAAGATGAAATTGATATGGTTTTAAATGCGATTGGAGGTGATTCAAGAGTTGGTAAAAAATATTTAAAATATGGTTTTGGGTTTGGTGGACCGTGTTTACCAAGAGATAATAGAGCTTTAGGTCACTATTCAAAAAATCTTGGTATGGAATTAAACTTACCACTAACCGTGGATAATTTTAATAAGGAACATGCTAACTTTATTAAGGATTATTATATACAAAAAAATCCTGACAAAAGTATTCCATTTGTTATGAATTATATTACATACAAAAAAGGAACAGACATATTAGAAGAGTCTCAACAATACCAATTATGTATTGATTTGTTAACTGAAGGGTATTACGTTAATGTAATTGAAATTGATTCTGTTTCGAAAAAACTAGCACCAATTAGTGAAGATTATAATAACAGACTTAAGTTTTTTAAACCAGGGACAAACCCTGAAGGATATCAAATAACATTATAATGATAATTTTAACTACATCATATAACTGTGAAAAGTTTATTGAAAAATCTTTGTTGAGTATAATGAGTCAGAGATTTAGAGATTTTACTTGTTATATTACTGACGATTTATCCACAGACAATACCGTTGGGATAATTAAAAAAACCATACAAGATGATAATAGATTTATTTTAATTCAAAATAAAAATAAAATGTATCAGCCTGGAAATTATGACCAAATCATTAGAGGATTAAATATCCCTGATGATGACATTTGTGTTGAAGTGGATGGGGATGATTGGTTACCAAATTCAAATGTTTTAGGATTGGTAAATGACATTTATAATGACCAAGATGTTTGGATGACAAGTGGTTCTTTTAAATATACTAACGGAGCTCAAGGATTCTCAACACCACCATCAACATTTAACGATATTAGAAAACAAGGATTTACTCTCTCACATTTACGAACGTGGAAATCTTGGTTATGGAAAAAAATCAAAGAAGAAGATTTGAAGGATTCTGACGGAAATTACTGGAATGTTGCTGGTGATTTAGCCTTTATGTTTCCGATGTTTGAAATGTCAGGGGAAAAACATTATAGACATATTCCAACAATAACTTACGTTTATAATGAAAATAACCCTTTGAATGACCATAAAGTTAATATGCCTATGGTTAATTCAATTGTAAACATAATTAGAAATAAAACACCTTATGATAAGATATGACAAAAACAGTAAAAGATGTTAAAAATTATTGGAATGATAGACCATGTAATATTAAACACTCAAAAAAAGATATCGGTAGTGAAGAATACTTTAATGATGTAGAACATCGTAAATATTTTGTGGAACCTCATATACCAGAATTTGCAGAATTTAATAAATGGAAAGGAAAAAAAGTTTTAGAAATTGGATGTGGTATTGGTACCGATTCAATAAATTTTGTAAGGGCTGGTGCAGAATTAACTTGTGTTGAATTATCTGAAAAATCATTAGAATTATGTAAAAAAAGATTTAAGGTTTTTGGGTTAAATGCTAATTTTTATTCTGCAAATGCCGAAGAACTTTCAAAAATTGTCCCAATTGAAGACTATGATTTGATATACTCTTTTGGGGTCATTCATCACACACCAAACCCCCAAAATGTGTTTAATGAAATAAAAAAATATATGAACAAAGATACTGAAGTTCGTATAATGCTTTACGCAAAACACTCTTGGAAAACCTTTGAATTTTTTATTAAAAATGGGTATAAGTTTAATTTTAATCTTAGTAAAACAATACAGTATTATGCTGAAGCTCAATTAGATTGTCCTGTTGCATTTACATACACTAAAAAAGAATTAATAAACTTGTTGGAATCGGATAATAATTTTAAAATTACATCTGTTATAAAAGACCATATTTTTCCTTATGTAATTAAGGATTATATAAAACATAACTATAATAAAAAAACTATAATTAAACTTATACCAAAATCCATTTTTAGTTATTTAGAATCTATACTTGGTTGGCATTGGTTGATAACATTTAAAAAATAAATTATGATAACTTGCAGTAACATAGGCGACAATGGAAGATTTGGTAATCAACTATTCCAATTCGCGTCTTTAATTGGAATTGGGGATAAATTAAACTATGAAGTTTTATTTCCTAAAAAAAATTTAAAACAAATAAACATATCAGCAACAAGAGAAAACAAGACTTTTGTTGCGTATTTTGAAATAAATGAATGTTTTGATATTGACCAAAAATTTTTCACTGATGATTTAATAATTGAGAAAAGAGTTAGTGAAAGATTTTTTCATTTTGATGAAAACTTGTTTAATATTTCAGACAACACGGACGTTAATGGTTATCTGCAATCAGAAAAATATTTTAAACATTGTCCAGATAAAATAATTAACATTTTAAAATTTAAAGATTCTATTATAACCTCCGCAAAATCACACCTACCAAAGACAGATAAAACACTAGTATCAATTCATGTTAGAAGAACTGATGCCGCAGTACCTAATCCGTATCATCCGTTAACTGGGTTAGATTTTTTTAATACTGCAATTGAACACTTTAATAAAGATGAGTATCATTTTGTGGTTTGTTCTGACGATTACGAATGGTGTAATAATGTTTGGGGTAATGACGAAAACTTTACTGTTGTAAACTCAAAATCGCCGTATGTTGATTTATGTGTTATGTCACTATGTGACCACCATATAATCTCAAATAGCTCATTCAGTTGGTGGAGTAGTTACTTATCAAAAAATAAAAATAAAAAAATCATCGCTCCATCTAAGTGGCTTGGCGTTGGGTATTCAACATACATTACAGATGATTTATATACAGAAAATATGATAAAATTATAAACATTATGGAAAATAAATTAACTTATCCAAAATATCACGATATGGATGAAAATCAATATGAGGTAATTAAAGTAATTGAATCGTGGGATTTAGATTTCCATCTTGGAAATGTAATAAATCATATATCACAATCAAGTAATAAAGAAAATAATGAACAATTAGAACACTTAAAGAAATCGTTATGGTTTTTAGAAAGAAAAATACAAGTATTAGAAAACTCAAGTAATTTAAAACATTTAAAAGATTTAAGAGAAACAACTTTTATAATACCAGTTTGTATTGAATCGGACGATAGGTACAATAACGCCAAAAGTGTGTTAGGGTTTTTAAACAAACATTTTAAAACAAATATTATTATTCACGAATTAACTAAAGATGTAAGTAAATTAGATTTTTTAAAATCATTAAGTAATTTAAAAATAAATCATATTGTTGAGCAAAATTCTTTAGATTACTATCATAGAACTAAACAGTTAAATACAATGTTAAATATTGTAAAAACACCTGTGGTTGTTAATTATGATATTGATGTTATGTTACCAATTGATTCTTATGTAGAGTCTCAAAGACTAATTCTTAATGGTATTGCAGATTTTGTTTATCCATATGGGGACGGAGAATACCAAAGAGAAATATCATTGAGTTATAATCGTGAAAATTTTGATGTTAATTTTGATATATCAGATATTGGTGATGAATTTTTAAAAACAATAACTTCAAAATATGGTCACTGTATTTTTGCAAATACTAAAAAATACATGGAATGTGGTGGTGAAAACGAAAACTTTATTGGGTATGGTCCTGAGGATGTTGAGAGAGAATTTAGAATAATTACTTTAAAATATAGAATATCAAGAGTTGGTGATTTGGTTTATCATTTTGAACACTCAAGAACACCATTTAGTGATGGAAATAACCCATATTTTAATCGTAATCATGAACTATGTCAAAACATAATAAAAATGAATTACGAAGGACTATTGAATTATTATTTTAAAGTTGACTATAAAGAAAAATATAATAATTTTAAATAAATATTTATGAATAACTTAAATAATTCCATACAAAATTTTTTAGAAGAAGAATATTCTAAAATAATTGAATTAGGAAAATACTCAACCTATAGAATTTCAGATTGTGGTCCTCATTGGATTGGGGCTATGTTATCCCATATGATACATTGTAGTAATCTTTCATTTCAACACGGATTTGTTATGAATATTAGTACTAACGATAATTGGAAGATGGTACCAAATGGTAAATTTTCAAGCGTATTTAACTCAATTGGTGAGATAGACGATAATGATTTTGATGTAAATAATTTCTCAGAAAATAATAAAAATAATAGAATATCTTATACAACAAATAGACATTTATTAAATCAAAGTTTTCATAAAGAAATGGGGTATTTTTATCCAAAAGGTCTTGAAGATTTAGTAGAAACTAATGATATTATTATTTTGAATGATATTTGGAAATCTTTTCTTTTAAAAAAAATATACAAATTAAGTGGTACATACCAAGAGCACCTCAACGATAAGTTATTAAAAATTAATGGGTTGACAAACTACGCAGCAATTCACATTAGAAGGGGAGATAAAGTTAACGGTAGAATGAAAGAATCTCATTTAATAGAAACAAATAAATATTTTGAATTTTTAGAAAATAGTAATTATAAATTTGAAAATATTTTCATATCTACGGATTCTCCAGATGCATTACAAGAATGTATTAATTTATATGGTAACAAATATAATTTGATTTATGATGACACAGAAATAAGACACGATGGGTATCCCTGTAAAGTATTATACGAAGGATTAAATCTTAATGAAACATCCCAAGAAGAGTTAATTACCGCATTAAAAAACTTTGAAATTTTAAAAAATTCTGATGTTTTAGTAGGGACACCTGCTAGTTGGTTTTTTAGAATTTCTATGTTATTGAGACCGTACGATAAAATTAAAGATGTGTTATATGCTGAAAATTTAAGTAACATACCAGGTTACCCCGAAGCTTATTGGCACTGTTAAAAAAATATAATTATGGAAATTAATATTTGTTTTTACACTAATAAAAAATATAGATATATTGAATCTACTTTAATTGAAAATTTAACAACTAAAGGATTTGACAAAATCTTTAATTATAGAAGTGAGGATGTAAAAAATGGTGACTTTTATAATGAAAATAAAGATTTGTTAGAATTAGAAAGAGGTGATGGGTATTGGTTATGGAAACCAAAAATTATTTTAGAAACCATGAATAAAATGGAATACGGTGACGTTATTTTTTACATGGATGCTGGAGACTCTGTTTCAGATGAAATTTTTGACTTATCAAAAGAATATTTTAAAAACAACGATTATTATTTTACAAATTGGAACAATAATAGAAGACCTCAAATACAACACACCAAAAGAGATTGTTTCATTTTAATGGATTGTGATAATGAAATATACCATAATACAAAACAAATTGAGGCTGGATTTATCGCATTTAAAAAAACAAAAGAAATGATTGATTTACTTAATGAATATTTGTTTTTTTGTAAAAACAAATATATTGTTAGTGACCATGAAAGTATATTTGGTCCTGAATATGACCAATGGGAATTACATAGACACGACCAAAGTATTTTAACAAATTTAATAGTAAAACATAATTTATCATTTTCTAACGTGTTTTTTAAGCATGTTAGTCATAACATACACCCACCATTATAATATGAAAAAAAATTCTTGCATTTTAACCATTCATAATAAAGATTTTCTAATTGAACAAGTTTGTAATTCTTTAATTAATAATTTATCTAATAATACAGACCAACTTATAATTGTTTTTGATGGGTGTACCGATAACTCAATACCAATAGTTAAAAACATATTAAAAAATATAAACCGTATTAAAATTGACTACGTATATACTAACAATGTATTTGAAACGAAGGCAAATAATGCAGGATTAAAAATTGTGGATAATGACTATGTGATATTAATACAGGATGATATGGTTGTAAACGAAAAAGATTTTGATGTTAGAATGATGAAACCATTTCAAACTTTTAATGATGTTTTTGCCGTTACGTCCTTTGTCGCACATAATAACATTTATAATGAAAACACTGGTGAGATTAATTATATTGACATTGCAAGTAAAAAAGAGTCATCAAGGGATATCTTTTATGCTAGAGAATATGGTAATAGGGGTCCATTAATGTACAACTATCAAGATGTAGTAAAACTAGGTTATTTAGATGAATATTTTTCACCCCTACATTATGACGATATGGATATATCAATGAGGGCCTTTAAAGAATTTAATAAAGTTTCAGGTTTATATTGGATTGATTATACTTCTGAACCTGGTTGGGGGTCTACTCGTAGAAAGAACCAATCACTACATAATCAATTAATGATAACAAATGCCAAAAAAATATTAGAAAAACATAAGGACTTACTTTATGGTGATAAATTTATAGAAAATAGAAATTGTTAAGATGAAAATTTCACCCTCAAATGACTCCGAATGGAGAAGACAAAATGGAGATTATACTTATAGAATAAATTATGACTTAAATAATAATTCGGTAGTAGTTGATTTAGGTGCAAGACACGGTAATTGGTGTAGTCTAATTAGAAACAAATACAACTCAAAAATATATTGTTTTGAGGTTGTTCCTCAATTTTGTGATGAATTAATAAATTCAGGTTATAAAACGTTTTGTATTGCGGTTTCTGATAAAAAAGAAAAAACAAAATTAGGAATTTTATCTGGTGAAGCATCATTATTTTTTAATGAATCAACATTTGAAAGCGATTCAATTGCTGCTAACGAAATATTTGATTTAATTGGTGAAGAATCAATTGATTTAATGAAAATTAATGTTGAGGGGGCTGAATACCCAATATTAAAAAATTTAATAAACTCAAATAAAATATTAAAAATAAAAAACATTCAAGTACAATTTCATTTATTTGATGGAGAAGAAAATTCAGAATATGATTACATAAGTAATGAATTATCTAAAACACACGAATTATCTTGGAGATTCCCATTTGTTTGGGAGAATTGGAAAATTAAGTAAAAATGATAGGACTAACTAATACCGAAATATTGCATCATGAAAAAGGTAGATTTGGAAATCAACTTTTTAGAATTGGTGCGGTAGTTGGAGAATCAATGAAACGTAATGTTGAATATTACATTCCAAAAGAATGGGAGCACTGCGATTTGTTTCCCAATTTAAAAAATAAAATATCAGTAAATGATATCAAACATAATGTATCATCAACACACCAAGAACCATCATTCGTATATCATAACATACCTAACAATTCAGGTCTTTTGGAAATAAATGGATTTTTCCAATCGTGGAAATATCTTGAGGGATTTGAAGATGAGGTGATTGAAGAATTATCTTTTTCTAAAGAAAGGATTGACCAATCGTTATCTAAAATGTCTAAAGACACAATAAAATTATGTGTTCATGTTAGATGGGGAGACGTTTATGATAGAGAAACTGGAGGTGGCCATAAAGGGTTTGAAAAATGGCATCCAACAATGTCATTAAATTATTATGATAATGCAATAAGTTTTGTTTTAAATGAAACTAAAATTGATGAGATATTAATCTTTACCGATAATACAGATACTAAAGATTTTATTTTTGGTAAGTTTGAAAAATTTGGAGTTAAGGTTGTTTATTTTGATTACGATAGTGACTATATCACAGATTTTGTATCGCAAAGTTTGTGTCAACATTTTGTTATTGCAAATAGTACATTTTCTTGGTGGTCATCATTCTTAAGTAAGAATAAAAATAAAATAGTGTGTTGCCCCAAAGAAGAAGATTGGTTTGGTTCTGCGTATACTCAGCACGACAGAAGTGCATTATTACCAATAACTTGGAAAAGAATTAATCAATAAGAGATATGGAAGACTTTTTAAACCCACAAGAAAGGTGGGAACAAGATAGAGGAGATGAAATTAAAATTATTGATTATCCGTTAGATTCTACGTCCCAAGTAATTGAACTTGGTGGATTTACTGGAGTATGGTCTAAAAAAATTATTGATAAGTTTAACCCAAATTTAATTATTGTAGAACCAGTTCCACAATTTGTTAATGAATTAAAACATAATTTTGATAATAACCCAAAAGTTAATATTGAAGGGGTTGCAATTTCAACATCAAACAAAACAATAAATTTATATGTTAAAGGGTGTGCAACTTCAGAAACTATTAAAGTTTCAAGAAAGAAAATTAGTGTTGATTCATACGACATTAATTATTTTATATCCAAATATAATTTAACTAAGATTGATTTAATTCAAATTAACATTGAATGTGAAGAATATCCATTACTTTTAAATTGGGTTGAAACAGGATTTTTAAAAAATGTAAAATACTTACAAATACAATTTCATACCTTTTGTAAAAATTATGAGAAAAACTATGAACAAATATTTGAGGGATTAAAGAAAAATGGATTTGAAATCAATTATAAATATGACTTTGTTTGGGAGTCTTGGGTAAACAAAAATATATGAATTTAGATAAAAATATAATGGAAGTTATTGAAAATTGGAATTTGTCATACACTGTTGGTAATTCATTGTTTCACATTTTAAATTCAAAAAGTGAGGATTTTAATAATGTGGAAGAACTAAAAATGGCTTCTTGGTTTTTAAATAAAAGAATTGATTCTTTAGAAAATTTACCATCAAATAAGATTAAATTAGATAATGTAGATTTTAAATGTATTACTCTAAAAAAAAGAAATGATAGAAGGGATTGGATTAACTCTCATTTACCAAAGTTTAATATAAACTATGAATTTTTTGATGCAATTGTTGATGATAATGAATATGGTGTTAATTTTCCAAAATCGTATAATAAAGGTCAAAAGGGTTGTTTTCTTTCACACTATAAATTACTTAAAACACATGACAGTAATAAAATTTTAGGTATATTTGAGGACGATGTTGAATTATGTGAGGATTTTTTGGACAGGTTTAAGTATATTGAAGACAACTTTAATTTAGATTGGGATATATTCTTTTTATCATCGTACTACCATTTGAATGACCATAAAGATGTATGGAATAAATCAGGTGATTTTGAATTGACCAATACAAAATACATCCACAGAGTTTATGGTGCTTTTACAACACATTCTTATTTAGTTAACCCAAAATCAATTGATAAGATTTTAAAATTAATTGATGAAAACATTGCAGACACTTATGCAATTGACCATATATATTGTGCCAAAATTGAAAGTAAGTTAAATTGTTATTCTTTTACTCCAGGAATGGCAAACCAAAGAATTAGTTATAGTGATGTTGATGGTGGTAGTAAAGACCCTAATGTGTTTAAATCAATTGTTGGTGAACACTATTACGTGAATAACCTTAAAGATTTTGATTATGAAAAATATTTTTCAAAATATTTTTCATAATCAAAATCTTTAAGGTTATTCACGTAATAGTGTTCACCAACA
>Ga0114978_10003351_pt1 | contig 13118 bp, 16 predicted proteins | sample S_140212_EF_Meta_FD_87027 | JGI IMG/M metagenome (GOLD analysis project Ga0114978, IMG submission 87027) | Freshwater microbial communities from Lake Simoncouche, Canada to study carbon cycling - S_140212_EF_MetaG | ecosystem: Environmental > Aquatic > Freshwater > Lake | place: Lake...
AAAGTCTCTAGGATTGAAAATGATTTATAGGATAGATTTGGAAATTGAAAAATAATGAAAAAGAAATATCGAAGTTGAAGTGATGTAGAAATGGATAGAGCATTTTAGAAAGAGTCGTTAACAACATTACAAACACCCTCAAAATACCCACTGGCGTCAGTGGACTTACTATTTTTGGGGTAATATTGAGGGCCCCCGGCAACAGCCGACTGGCATCAACCGCAGTGCGTTGTAGTAGCCTAAAGATTATCGGAGTCTATAGTATAGAATGGCAACCCTCCGTGAATACACCCGACGCTTTGCTAACGATTCAGATGATTCCAAGTCCGTTGCCTCCACTTCATCCGCGGCACGTGTCGACAAACCGTGCCCTTGCTGCAGTAAAGAAGTTCAGGCCCGCGTCATGTTTAATCACCTGCGTACATACCATCCAGAGTTTTTGAAGGGAATGTATGGAGTTTGGAAGCCAGAGCAGCTGGACAAACTGATTGCGAACAATGACCCGTTTCCAGTTGAGTGGACAGAGAAGGACGACTTTGACGACAATATTACCATCACAATGTATGGGTGCCTCGGGTGCAACAATACCTACACAACGGATAAAAATGCTAAGAAGCACTGCCAAGGTAAGTGTAAGAAGGACCACAATAAAAATCTATGTAAAATCAAGAAGGAGGAGCAGCAGGATAAGGAGAAGCACGAAAAGAAGCTGAGTGCGGAGCGGAAGCGTTGGATGAACCGAACGGCTGCACAAATCCATTCGTGTATTCAGCAGGACATTGACCACTATAATGAGAAGTGGGGCAGGGTGGGTTCAAAAGTGGCACGCTACCTGTGTGCGATGAAGCACGAGCGTCCACAGGATTATATCTTCTTTGATTTGCCGTGCGTGGACTTCGAGGACGACAAAAAGAAGATGGAGCAACTAGAAATCAAGGTGGACAGGGAGTTTACCAAGTGGAAACGAATGTATGAGGATATTCTTCCTGTTCTCTGGGGAGCAACCGAGATTGTTTCGCATTCTGACTACGAGACATTGGAAAAGACGATTATGCACTTTCAGGGCTATGAACCAAAGTTCTAAGCAACCATATCAACGTATGGTGTCAATTTTGTATTCTCGTATTCTATATCAATGTTTCCGAGTCTATCGAGGCTAACTTTAATACCAAGATGTTTGAAATAGGATACAAAATCCTTTTTCAAATATTCTCCATATGGTCCGCGTGCTTTCGCTCGATTGAATAGTTTAGTGGCACATTTTTTATGGCCTATGATGAGTGTTTCTTTTGTAATGGGGGCGTACTGCATGTAGGCCTTCATGAATGGATTGTTTTCATTTATTGGTTTCGCACAACACATACAGGTGATTCCAAGTAGTTCTATTTCAAAACGTTTTACACACGACGAACCGATGGGGTCCAATATGGTATCATTGAAACGATTTCGAATCACATGGTGGTGGTAGATGTTTTCTTTTCCGCATAGGCATTTCAACCCCGCATCCACATCATAGGAGGATTGAATCACCATCCATTCGTCGCACAGGCGTTTATGGCTAAGAATAGATGGCTCTGAATAGCTCGAATGCTTCTTTAAGATTTCTGTTAGTTGTTTGTAGTGGTTTCCAGCTTGACGTGCTTCAATTAATTCGATGGACATAGTTGGCGACTAATAAAAAGACGACTCGCCTCGTCAATTTTTATTTTTTTGTCAATTTTCCTGTTGCGGATTTTTATAAGGGATTCTCATTAATGTACTGTGTGTAAGAAGCGAAGTTTGTGCAGTCATAGGTTTTCTCTTCCAGGATACAATACGCCATGTTGTGCGAAGAGGGAGCGTCCTCAAGCGGACCATTGTTGTAAATCATGAGCCGAATGGCCTTCTGGAGTCCATATTCCATGATAATCTCCTCCGCCATATAGGTATCCATACAATCATGGACCTCATCGGTGCATTCTTCACAGAGAATATCATAGATAATATCATCAAACTCCTCTTTGGTCATTTCTCCTTCGTGCTCATTTTGGATTCGCTTGAAAACGGCTTCTTGGACGCGGGCAACAGCTTCTTGGATAGTGTAGGACATGGTGGGGGTTCTCTTGGTTTGTGGGCGACTAAAAAGACGGCTCAGCCGGCCTTCAAATTTTATTTTTTGTCAATTTTCCTGTTGCGGTTTTTATTGGGAACGGCAGACCGCGGTAGATTTCTTCTTGTAGGTTATGTAAACCATGGAATCGTCCTCCACGTCCTTGTTCTCGTTGGAGTAAGGGAATCCAAGGAACGATACGACGTAATTCTTCTTGAGCAACTGCTCAATGATGTTCAGCATGACCGTTTCTTCGACGTCGGTGATAGGATATACCAGGCGAAATTCCACCATATCAATGCCAAAGTGTGTCATCTTGTCATCGGTGCAATTCTCCTTGAGCATATTGAATATCTCCATTGCATAAGGAAGAACACGGCGAGTCAGGACGGCGTATTGGAGGTTGGTAAGGACGACAGTTTTTGACATGATTTCGGGGCACCTAAAAAAACGGGTCGCCGCCTCGTCAATTTTTATTTTTTCGTCAATTTTCCTGTTGTGGTTTTGATAGGGAGCTTACTTGGACTGTTTCTTCTGCTTCTTGAGAAAGTGCTTGGCGTCCTTGGAGGTAAACCCAGCGAAACGGGCTGGTAGAACAAGACTCCCGTTGCAGTCATCGCAGCAACGCCCTCCTTTGAACGGGGCGGGATTGTTTCCATAGCCTTGGAACTCCTTGCCGCATAGACAGCAGGGGTCCTCGTGGACAAGGAGTTCATGGTACACCATCTGGGCAATATTAAGGGCAGACATTGGGGGTTCTGTTGATTTGTGGGCGACTAATATTTCTGGAAATTTGCGTGTCAATTTTTATTTTTTTGTCAATTTCTCTGTTGCGGATTTTTAACCAATAAATACATCTCTACAGCATGTAGATGCCTCAATTCAAAAAGGATTTGGCTTTTGGTAATCAATGGGAAAAACGCCTACTGGATTTCGTGGAGCACGATACGGCAGTTTTTTCACCAAAGAGCTGCAAAGAGTGGGACGTTGAAACTACCTATGAAGGCGAGGCTGTACGCTACGAAGTCAAAGCGGACCGCATGGCATTCCAAACGGGCAATGTCGCGGTGGAGTTCCAGTGCTCGAATAAACCCTCGGGTATTAGCGTTAGCACTGCAGACTACTGGGCGTACTTTGTGATACACCCAACCAACAGCCCTACCCTCCTATTGATACCCGCCGACGAGCTACGGCAGATGTGTGCAGATGGGAAATGGCATAAGAAGATTCGTGGCGGAGACGGATGGAAGGCAGAAATGTATCTGTTCCATCTTACGGATTTATCCAAGTACATTATAGAATGCTCAGTTGGTTGAAGTCATGGTGGTTTCATCCAACGTCTACTACAGCAAACGCACCTGTTCCTGTTCCAGAAGGTGAAAAACGAAAAATCATCGTGCTTCCAAGAGGGCGACACACACTAAGCCCTATGCGTATTCTCGAGTGGTGGGGACAACCCACACCCGAACAACTAGACCCTCTCCCTGCATATCCCGAAAGCCCTAGAAAATAATCTAACCATAAGGTATAATGGTTTTTGCTTGGTTGGATGAATACTTTGGAGTAGGTAAGAGCAACAAAGCAGCAGAAAGAAATCTAGAAACGAATAAGAAGTATCTACGGGACAGAGGCATTCCTATTCCAACAAATGCTACAGAAAACGTCCCTGATTTTTTTGCGTCTGACAATGACGCAAAGGGCTATTTCCAAGTGGTAAAGAGCCTGGATAATCAGAAAACAAAGGGACGGCTCTATAATCAGAAGTTTACTATTGGAACACGCGAACCGTTCTCCTATGCGGAGCGTAAACGAAAGTCGATTATTTCTCCAGATAATCCTTTTACCACGGAAGAAGGCGAGGGAGAGCAGATTGCACTTGATTTAATAGGACAACATAAGGATAAACTCACTGGTGCGGTTGGTCTACGTAAGGGTGGGACGGTTAAACACATAGGACAGCAGTGTTGCGGGGCATGTCGGTCAAAGGGCATTGGACGTTTTTAATTTCTTCATACGCAGTATAATGGGTGCATCAGTAAGCAACTTTTTTTCCGATTTAGGAAATGGTCTAACCACAGTTTGGGAGGAAACGCAGCGAGAATTCATACGTCCAGTGCTTGGCGATAGCATCTCCGAGGCACTGGGTGTGTTAAAGCCTCGCTCCGGGAAGGTTGGTGATTTTCCAGGTATGGCGATGGGTGGAGTGGTTCTTGATGGGCAAAAAGGCATCAAGGTAATTAATACCCCCGAACAACTCATTTCTCTAATTAAAAAGTTCCCCGAGGAGGCTAAGGCAAATGGATTGTCCGTTGAAATGGTTAAGGAGGAGGTCAAGAAGATGGCCCGCGGTGGTGTAATGGCCCGTGGTCGTGGTGGTATGGCCAAGGGAGGTATTGTTCCTGAGTGGAAATACCTAGTGGGACAAGATGTAAGAGTGCCGTTTTCTGATGAAGAGCGACAATTACATATGGCCTATGGTGGTATGGTGAAGGGTGCCTGGTGGCCGTGGAGCCGAGATGAAAAAGTAAGGGACATCGAGGAGGCCCTACGACAAGAAGGACGCATGGCCGATGGCGGAGTGATTCATAAGGGTCCACCACAGCGTCCCTGGTGGCGTTATTTACCGTGGATGCCGCAAACCGAAGAGATGCGACAGGATTCGGCAAGAGCCTACGAGCGTATGGAGCAAGAACGGGCTGCAGGACGTGGTCCAGCGATGGCCCACGGCGGTATGATGGGATACGGTCGTGGAGGTATGCCGCCTGCAATGAAGCGAGGTGGAGGGGTGCGACTATTTTAAAGTGGACAAATCGTCTAGTTTCTTTTCTTGTCATATGATATAGAAAGACGATGCCAAAGAAAACCTCCGCCCCCGAAGGAGAAGTAGTTTTAGTTAACAAGCCCGAAGTAAAACCAGAGCCGGCCATTAAGGAGATTACCCCAACGCAGTATAATGCACTTAAACCTAAGAAGGAACTCTCCGAGAAACAGCAGGCGAACTTAGCTAAACTCATCGAGCGGAACAAGGAGCGTGCGAAAGCCCGGCATGCAGTGGTGAGCGAGGCAATCCCCGAGGTTGTCCCAGAAGATAAGGTACTTGTTAAGGTAAAACCAAAACGCCAGTACAATAAGAAGCCAAAGAACGAGGTGGTGGAGCCCAGCCCTGCACCCACCCCTGCGACTTCGGAGTCCGAGTCGGAGCCGGAGCCAGAGCCACGTAAGGCACGCCCAAAGAAGCCAGTCGCCCCTAAGCGTGTGAAGGAGGCTCCGAAGCCGAAGAAGTACCGCTATGATACGTCAACGAGCGACTGCGAGAGCGATGACTCGGACGAAGACTATGAGGACCACAAGGTGCAGAAGTACGCGTACAAGGCACAGCGTCGACTGGAAGCGGTGAAGCACATTGATAATCGGCTGAAGGAGCTAAACTCGGGTAATCCGTATGCTGCACGTAATCTATCACTTTTCTAAAATATAACAGTGCGTTAACAATTAACGGCATGTTATTTTTATAGCCGATTGGTTCCCCTGGGAAAGCGACGAGTCGCAGACAATCCAGTTTCACTAAGGAACACAGCCGTGCGTTGTTGTTTGGCCCGTTCAAGAGGAAGACACTTTTTGCTAAGCGGTCGGCCGGAGCGAGAATAGACTTTATAAGCGTCTTGGTTCGGACATTTCCGAATGGTATAGGGCATTCTAACAACGCAGGGGAGATTATTCTGAATCTCCAGATAAGTCGTGGAATATTTTATAAGAAGAACGTGTTTATTTCCATAAGAAGACCTCTCCTTAACGGACAATTTCTACCGACCCGCTGGAGTCAATGAGCAATTGGTAGCTGGAAATAAATGTAATAAACAGGGTGTACGTGGCAGCCGTAGTCGCGAAGTTGAGACCAAGAATGGATACGGGCGAACCGCTAAAAGCCAAGGCCTCGCCGCAACGCTGTGCCGAGACACCCACCGCAAACGAGGTGGTCGGGTAGTTGGCACGGGTTGAAACGTCGGTGATAGACGCATCAAAGAGACGCGAGAAGCACTTGTTCAACTCGGCGAACACCAGTGCTGGGCTAACAACCGCATTGAGGGTATTCGAGTTCACGAGGCGACCGTCCAGCGAGACCTGGAACTGGGTCAGACCGTTTACCAGCGACGAACCCAAGTTAGCAATCGTGCCCAAATCGGCCGTAAGCATTTGCTGGGCGACGATGGCTTGAAGACTGGATACGTTGAGGCCATAGTTCAAGTAGCCCGTACCTGCAGCCGCGGCCTGGGCGGTGGACTGAAAGTTTGAATATGCAAGAACGTATTTGGCACCTGAGGCCATATCGCCACGGACCTTATCTACGAAGGCTTGCTCCACCGAAATCTTGTCATAAACCAGCTGGACGTTGGTAATCGCGAAACCGGTCGGGGCAGTGCCAACCACCGAGTAAATCGCACGACCCAGCGAATTGTAGTCCAGTTGTACTTGCAACGTGCCGTTGAGACAAAAAAGCGGCACTCCCTGCTGTGTACCAAGGGCACCAATCAGTGGAAGAATGAAGGTCTTCAAATCTGCAGCGGAGCCTGCAGCGTCGGCCGCGGCAACACCCGCCACGTCGCGGACCGGAGCACCCATGAGGCACTGTGCATCATGCACCAACCAGTCGTATGAAGTTGCATGGCTGAAGATGGTGTCATATACCTGGTCGGCGTTCTGGATATTATCAATTTGTACCGAGTTGATATAGGTAGAAACACGGTTAAGGAGCGACGTAGCACACTTTGAGGTACCCTTGAACAAAAACGTGGTATCGGCGTTTGACGCACCCGCCAGTGTCATGTCCAGACGAATGTAAGGGTTCATCATGATACCAGCCGAGGACCCGCAGGGAATCTGGATAATTGATGTGCCGGAGGCATTGGCCGTGCCGGTCAGTGCCGGAACGTTAACGGTCTGCATGCTCGAGGGCAGAGGCTTAGCCGACGAGTTGCTCTTCCATGCCGTTGGGACAGAGTCATACGACGCGGGCAGAATGTAGGAGTCGTGTGCGAACTGGGCCATTTCTTATACTTGTATAAAAGAATAAAAAATGAGCGTGAAATATCCACTCAGCGTTTCTTTTGGAACTTGGAGACCATGGGTTTCGGAAGAACCTCGCGGTCGGTTGTCCACGATTTTTTGATAGGGACGGGGTCTGGAATGGCCGGTAGGTTTGGAATGAAGGGTTCTTGTGGTTTAGTATAATCGACACGAATCGTAGCGAAGTGATTGGAGTTTGCTCGTTTCATTTACTGAGCACTTGGATTAAAAAACTCATTAATATGCTCAATCTGGAGACTGACGAGGCACCACTGAAAGGTTGCGGGCTGTGCACCCGTAGCATTATCTACGACTGCCAAACGAATCTGGCCCTGCAGGACAACATTCTGGAGGTTATACTCTTGGTATGCCGTATCGTAGTTCAACGTTGCAGAAGGATTGCTAACCATCGTAATGTACTTCAAAGGAGAATAGGGGAAGTAAAGAATATCCGAACGCAATTGGATAACTCGGGAGTTTATTGAAGCCTCCGTAGCATGGTATACCATGCTAAGAACCCGAATGGAGCATTTACCAGAAATAGGAATAACAAAGTTCGTGTCGTTGTTAGCTGTAGTGATGAGCACCTGGACGAGTACCATTTCTAAGGCATGACAAATTATTTGGGCAATGGAAGCGTAATACCGTTCTTCTTCAAATACTTTTCAACTGCAGGAGCGTGCTTTTTATTCACCACGTACTCGTTAGGCATAACAATAACCGGAGCTAGCTTGCGTTTATCCGTCATCTTTGGGCCAGTCAGGGGACCCCTATATCTATCCATGATGCCGGACTCCATAACGGGAACTGGAATGACCAGCGAGCCGTATTCAAGGAGCGAACTAATAGTATCCGCATCCTTATGCAGTATCTTCGGGTGGTCTTGAATCATCCCTCCTTGGCTTAGGTTTCGTGGCCGACGATTCAATATTGGTATCACCTGTCCCCTCTCGCCGAAGTAGAACATCGCTGTTCTTTGGTGCGATTTTCTTTTTGTATACCTCCAGCTTCATCAAGGCCTCGTTTCTCTGCTTCTCAAGTAATGCCTTCTCTGCATCGGAGGCATCGGTTTCTAACGGTTGATTATAGAAGGGAGCGTTGACGAATGCGGTTGAGAATAGGGACTCGTATACTGGTTCAAGGACTTCCGTTATGGTAAAGTAAAATGACCAGGATAGGAACTGTAGGATAATGGGTGTATAGGACAAATTGCTTGTAAGGTAGAAGTTCATTGTTTGAACGGTATCGTTAACGAGCCGGACTGGTTCTGATGAATTGTCGTATTGGATATAGGTTCCTACGTTCGTTGTAATTGGTACGCGATAAAGTATATCAGAGAATACATCTTTCTCTACTACCCACTCGCGATTTTTGTACTGGCGTAGGGACGGACTTCGGAGCAACAAATAATTAACGGGGTTCGCTACCGCGGGTTGCGTGCCGACCGCGTCGGAGCCAACAGAGAATACAGCATTTGCGGTAAAGCCAAAGAAGAGCCCAAGGGTAAGATTGGTGCTAAAGAAGAGGGTAATGGTGGAAGCAGGAGATGCCACCGTCATACTCAGTGTGTCGATACCGTTGGTGGTATTATAGGCGAACGCTAGTGTTGGTGTGAAGCTGGTACATGGGGAAATACTCCCTTGACAAAAGGCAATCAATTTTGAACTCAGCTCGGCAAGAACAGATACTGTCGTGTAATTTCCTGTACTTAGCGTAATCGAGCCATTGAAGGTATTGGCTCCTTGGACTACTCGGACGCTCAGTGCTGCAACATCCGAAGATAGTTGGTAAAACGAGAAGGGTATCGTTATCCCATGTATGGCGACTTGAAAGTGGCTTCCTTTGGCCAGACGAGTAATAATCTGGGATAATTGGATATTCATATCCGTATTCGTTCCACTCTGTCGCTGTGAGGAGGAAACGTGAAACGTGTACTTCGCTACCTCCGTCATCTTTACTGTTCAATGAGATTATTTGTTCCTGTCGTTCCGCAGGGTCCGATGGGTTCGCGTTCAACGTGGGCAACACCGACAGGACCGTCGGGGTAAACGATTGCATTCTCTTCTATTAGCTTTTGCTTTTCCATCTTCATTTTCTCCACCTCCTCGTTTGACTTGAGAGCATTCTGCCAGTACTCGATGGCACTTTGAGCCTGTGCGGCAGTGGTTCCCTTGTAGAAGTTCAGATTGAAGGCCATTCTATCATAAAGCAACATTTTATGCCGGACGCTGGGACGCGAGCTTCTGAACCAGGGCAGAGAGTTGCTCCTGGAGATTGGTGAGCTGTTTGGCCTGTGCGTCAATCTGCTTCTGTTGCTCCTGCACTGCCCCAATCAAATGAACGGTGAAATCATTATAATTGATTCCATAGCGACTTCCATCATCGTCATCTGTTTCTTTAATGTTATCGTTCTTCCAACCGCTAACACAGTGCGGATTTGTTTGTAGAACATCTTGGGCGAGTAATCCAATACAGATAGCGTCCTTTATAGATTGGGGAGCTGGTGTTGTATCTTTGCCGTCTTTATCTGTATCATAGTATTTGCGTTTGTAATACTTCGGCTTACATTTCATAATGCGTTCCAATGAACGGCTGGTTTTCAAATCATTGATATCTCTCTTTTCACGAGCATCACTAACATTTACCCAGCCACCACCCACTAAGTATGCAGCCATCGCACCATTTACATAGTGATAATGAACGGCAGCCCATACTTGTATATCCATCCAGCGAATGCCTGGTGAAAGACTTACGATAAAATTAGTGTTGTAATTGTTTGAAACTATACCCAGTGCTGCCTGATTACCAGCTGGTTGAGTAGTATTACAAAAAAGCGTGAAGCCATAAGGTGCCCAAGTACCAACGTTTCCTGTTCCAGCACCATTTTGATAATTTACAATTGCATTGGTGTATGTTGCCCCACCCGTTCCAATACCCCCATACGAAGAGAAACCACCATTCACGCCCATAAAGCGAATCCCTCCGTTGGTGTCATTGCGAATGGTGTAGCAGTTCTGTCCACCGTCCGCACTACGATTGACTGAATTAAGAAAATGATTCACACTATTATCATTACAATTTAAGATGAGATTGAAGTATGCCGAAGAACCTGAATTGGCATTTTGAAAAAATGCGTGAGCGTCCGCATTCACACCTGCATAATGGTATTGATAGCGTGTCCTATTTTGTATGGAATTACTGGCATAATTATACATACTTACAAATGTACGATAATAGCCAAGGTATAGGTCTTTTCCAGTCGCAGGGTCAATATGAATGTTGCCATCCGTGCATATCAATTGAGCTATGCCACTGTCTGTTCCTGAGCCGACAGTTAATGGGACGTTCCACGTTCCTCCAATTGGTTGAAATATGGTCTTTGTATTATCGCCGACTCCTTTCATGCAACAGTCCATATATTGAGCCGAAGCAGCGGGTGAATTAACGTATGGAGTGGTTGAACCGAATGTGCCTAAATACTGCCTAATACCATAAGTATCCTTGCGAACCATTAAAACATTTGTACCGCCACCCGAACTATCCGTCCAACCATTCATACCAATTGCATCGGCGTATGGTGCTCCACCATCATTGTTCCACGAAGCAAAAAAGAACTGTTCCGTCGCAGCGTTGATGTCTTTTGGTCTAAGACTTCTATCATCTAATCGTCCATATCCTCCCGATGGACTGATAAGAGAGCAATTCACATCACCAACTGTTGTTATCGTTCCTGTTGTGTATAATGTGCCTCCTATATTGATTTGACTGCCCGACTGATACATAATGCTATTCGCAAACACATTCGCACTGGATGCGTAAGGAATGTAAGTTGATGATACACTACCAGTAAATACAGAAGATACAGGATTCGCATACATTATCACCTGCGAATTCGCATCAATACCGAGCGTATATGTTGGTGTAGATGGATTATAGGAGAGTTGAAGTAAGCCGTTGAGTTGTGTTCGCCCTACCGTCATTGAGAAGCTGGTAAAAGTGATACTCTGGGCTACACCCGTGCCTTGAAAATAAAAGACGATTTTTCCCTGATAGGACGAATACGAATTGGCTTGAAACTCAGTACTAATGGTTTGCCCTGATGTTGTTAGGGCAATGCCTCCACCAATCGGCACATAGGCTGTTCCTGCTGTGTTATACTGATAGACATAGTATACGATGTTTGTCACCGAACCACTAAGACCTACAAAGGTAGGGTAATACATTCCATTGATTGCATAGGTGAAAGAGCCAAGATTCATACCCATCGCACCCGATGAAGCACCCGCAGTAAGCGTATAGGAACCAGCCAACGAACACGCTGGAACAGTTGATGGATTTCCTGATGTGGTGAAGGTAGCCGCTGTCGCACTGGTTAGGTTGGTATTCACAATCATCGTATTAGAAAAACTTGTCGTTAGATTCGTTGCAACTGTAACATTGCCCGATATGGTCCCACCCGAAGAATTAAACTTCGCGTTGATTTGCGTTTGTGGGTCACTCGTGAGATTGGTAAGATAGGTTGCAGGTGTGGTGAGGTAGTATAAGCCAGTTGTATCATATCCAGCGACACGAGCAGGAGTAGGGGCTGTTCCTGACAGTATAATTTGTGTTCCAGTGATAATGGAAGCAATAAGGTCTTGTGTGCCTAAATCCAGGTCATAGACTGCACCCACGTAAGGCACAAGGTCAGTGACATCCACCGACGCACTAACGAGTTGCTGAGAGCTATTAAACCTCGCAATCTTGTTGGGAGTGGCTGTTGTTACTGTGAGAGACGTGGCTGTCGCAGCACCAATGTTGCTGTTCGATGACGTAATATCCGTTAAACCGGAGATGGTAAAGGGAATAAAGGTGCTTGTCGTGCCGTTCAACGACATTCTATCTACTACGGTTCTCTTTTTCTTTTATTCTAAGCACAGAGTATAATGATTTCTGCGAACTATCGTGACCCGCGTTCCTGGGGACAACGAATGGAGGATTATGCTCAACAACAATATTCAAACCAGCATATCCCACCACACTGGGCAAAGGCCAATGGTGGAATGGTCGATGAAAAAAGATGGCCTCCGTTTGTGAATACTCCTTGGAATATGGAACAGGTTGAGTATGCTCTACCAATAAAGGGACGGAAGAAGAAGGGTGGTACGATTTTGGAAGAGGTAGAAGACGATTCGTGGTCCGCCTGGTTTCAGCAACTCTGGTCAGCACTAACCTCCGATGAGCATCTCCCTAAGCGTTTCCGACGATTCGTGAAGAAGCACGGTCGTGAGAAGATTACGGACATTAAGATGGTTCGTGCACCAGTAGGCACTCCTGGCGTAGTGGCCGTCCAACTCATTACTGCAGGAAAGTGGGACGAACTCAAGAAGAAGGCTGGATACGACGAGGTGTTCCACACAGGCCTCCTTATCAACAACAAGTATGTCATCGAGAAACTGGAGAAACTAGAGGCTCGGGAAGAACCTGGATATGCTTCACAAGGAGGAAAAGCCGAAACCTATGATTTGGATATGGGCGACAAGGAAGGGCAAATAACGATTGCGGAGTTGCTGGAGAATGGACGCAAGAAGATGAATAAAGCATTCTATCTTTACGATGCCTTTGGACATAATTGTCAATCATTTGTTCGCGATTTGGCTCAAGCCAGTGGATTTCTTGATGCGGAGGGTCTTACGTGGATTAAACAAGACATCAAAGAGTTAGTGGAAGAAATGCCGAATGTATCAAAGTGGTTAGGGGTGCAGCTCACTAATACTGCACGTAATGTAGGTAATCTCGTTGAAGAAGCAGTGGCGAAGAGAGGTGGACAGATTATGGGAGGCCAACGACGAATGGAACGTGGTGGTTTCTTTACACGTGCAGGATTCTGAAAATTGACGATTAGATAATCTATCGAATAGTTAGAATGGCTACTATCTACTCTATTACATCAGATAAGGGTGATAAAGTGTATATTGGAAGCACG
>Ga0114978_10003356_pt1 | contig 13112 bp, 10 predicted proteins | sample S_140212_EF_Meta_FD_87027 | JGI IMG/M metagenome (GOLD analysis project Ga0114978, IMG submission 87027) | Freshwater microbial communities from Lake Simoncouche, Canada to study carbon cycling - S_140212_EF_MetaG | ecosystem: Environmental > Aquatic > Freshwater > Lake | place: Lake...
AGCGGGTTGTGCCAGTCGAGGAAGTAGAGGGAGCCATCCGGCGCAAACTCGAGGTCGACCGGGCGGAAGTTGCCGTCCGTCGAGCTGAGCAGGGCGCCGTTGGCCTTGCGCACGAAGGCAGCGCCGTCGTCGCGCTTGGAGCCGAAGCTGATGCCTAAGAAGCCGATGGTATTGGACGCCATGAAGTCGCCTTGATTGACGTCAGGGAAGTGGCGTGAAGACACGAACTCGGCACCCGAGCTTGGGCGGGAGCGCTTCGGTACGAACTGCTCCACCTTCACCTGCTCGATACCGTAGGGCATCTTGGCGGAGAAGGGCAGGGCCCACCAATTCTCGCCCGGGGAGGCGTCGGAGATGAACGGCTGTTCCCAGGTGTCGAACGAGAAGCCCCAGGGATTAGAGATATCCACCTGCAGGCGTTCGAGCCGGTAGGACTTCGGGTCGAAGCGCCACGCCCCACCGTCGTTGCAGCGGCGTGGCCCGTAGGGGGTTTCGACCTGGCTATGGAGGAAGCGACCCTCCAGCAGGTAGAACGCCCCCGACGCATCGGCGCAGTAGGCCGAGATCGCGTGGTGGGAGTCGTGCGAGTCGAACCCGTGTAGGATCAGCTCCATCCGGTCGGCCTTGCCGTCTTTATCGTCGTCGATGAGCAGCGCGAGGTTGGGCTCCTGGGAGACATAAACGCCCTCGGGCGCCAGTTCGAAGCCGATCGGGATGTGGAGGTGGTCGGCGAAGACCGTCTGTTTGTCGGCCTTCCCGTCGCCATCGGTGTCTTCGAGGATGATCAGTTTGTCGTCCGGCAGCGGGTCGCCCGGGCGGTAGTGCGGGTAGGTCGGCGTCGTGGCCACCCAGAGCCGGCCCTTGCCGTCGAACGACATCTGCACCGGCTTCTTGAGGTCGGGGAATTTCTCCTCCGAGGCGAAGAGCTCGACCTTGTAACCGGGGGCCACCTTCATCTTGGCGATCGCGGCCTCGCCCGACAGGAACTCGGTCGGGTTGCCGTTCTTCATGTCCGGCTTGAAGTTGGAAGGCACCGGGGAAAGCGTCACGGTACTGGTATCGTCGACTTGCAGGTCTGCCCGCTTGCCCTGGGCGAGGTCATGGATGAGCGTGTCGCGCAGCGCCGTCAGCTGGCGGCTCTTGAGCACCTCCTCGGGGTAGTTCTGGGTGCCGAAGGGGTTGTAGCGTTGGCCATGGGTGTGCACCCCGTTGATGATCGCGTAGTCGGTGTTCCAGAAGTAGTCCTTCATCTTCACCGCGGCGTTGACGAGGCTCTCGTCGGCCTTCGGGGTCCGGGGGGAGGAACCAAACAAGCCGTCGGCGAGCAGCTTGGCCATCTCCCGATATCCAAAGTCCGTCGGGGCGAAGCCGTTGATGGTGTAAGGCGTCTTGGCTTGGCCGTAGGCGGCGAGGGTGGGGTGGAAGAGGTCGATGAAGGTGAGGCCATGTTTCTGCGCCACGCGCGCCATGGCGGCGGCGTAGAGCTCCAGGCTGGCGTTCTCCTGCTTGCCGTTCGGGAGGTCGCGTTGTTTCGAGAGGTCCTCGAAGGCGATCGGCGACACGAGGACCAAGCGTGGGGCGGCTTGGCCGTTGTAGGCCTTGGAGAGCGAATGGACGACGAAGGCGTCGACCTCGGCTTCGAAGTTCGCGACGCGGCCGGGCCCGTCGAAGGATTCGTTGTAGCCGAAGAACGCGACGATGGTGTCGGCCTTCAGGTGGTGCAGCCATTGGTCGGGTGTGGAGAAGAAGCCCTTGCCGTTGTGCTGGGCGTACTCGGGGTGGAACTTCTCGGCGCCGGGGAAGGCCCATTGGCTGGGGCGGGCGGGGTGCGGACGGAACGCCGGGGTGTCGCCTGAACGCCCCATATTGCGCACGATGAGGCTTTGGGTGGGGAAGCGTAGGTGCAGCTCGGTCTCGAGGCGACCGTAGTAGGTGTCGCGTTCGGCGAACCCATTACCGATGAAGACGACGCGCTCACCGGACGAGGGCGGGGCGACGGCCTGGGGGCGGGCGACGGTCGCCGCTGGAGGGTTCACCGCCGGTGCGTGCGGCGTCGGCGAGCCCTTGCTGTTGTCGGGCCAGTTCGCCGCGTTGGCCTTGCTCTCGCGGGTATTGAGCTTCGTGTAATCGTTCGGGCCTGGCTCGGCGGATGTCAGTCGGGCGCAGGCGAGCAGGAGGAGGGCGAGGGTGGCGCGGCGGGGCATGGCTATGGCGGCGTATCCTTGCCGGCCATGGGCGATAATCCAGCCCGTCCTGCGGGCCGGGAGGTTTCATTTTCAACCGATTAGTCCAGCGGTCACGGTCTACCCCTCGGACGAGGTGACGGACGCAGGGGCGCTCAACGTGCCGTCGGCTTGATCAGGTACGCGGGGTCCTTCGCCCAGGCGTCGAGCTGCTTTGGATCGAGTTTGGCCTGCAATATGAAGGGCGGCATCCCGCGACCGTCGGGGTGGTTCGGGTGGGTTGAGCCGGGGGCGAGAATCCAGTGACCGTAGGTCAACGCGAGTACTTGCCCGTCGGGTAAAAGTTCGACCCCCGAGTAACCGCAATCGCCGATGTTGCTGTTAGTCGAGTTGCCATAGTTGCGGCGCAGTCGCACGCGGTATTGCCCTTCACGCCCCGCCTCGAGGTCGGCGAACGTGCCCATCCAGGCGACCCAGTCGCCGTGGCTCGGGTTGCCTTTATTCAGCGGGCTGTAGTCACGCATGAAGACCAACGTCCGTCCGTCCGGAAGGTTGACCGACTCGTGGCGGTGGCCGGTCAGGGCGCCCGGTAGCTCGCGCGGGTCCGTCCAGGTCAGGCCCGCGTCGTCGGAGAAAGCCACCATCGAGTTGGTCAGCCGTTTCTCTGGGCGGAAGAGCAGGGCGATTCGCTTGCCGTCGGGACGCGTCACGAGGCCGGCTTCGCAGAGGCCGGCACGGTTGGCGGCGCTCCGACCTGCGGGGGTGGAGAAGTCCATCCGCCGCAGGTGATCGAAGCGCAGGGTGGGGGCCCCCTCGGCCGTCGCGTCCAAGCGCAGGTCGACGGTCCAGTTATCAAAAGCGAAGTCATGGAAGACGCCGCGCCAGCTAGGCTGGTCGCCGGGCACGGGCCAGAGCGAGGCCAGCGCGACGATGATGCCTTTCGGGCCTTCCAGTTTCCACTGTTGGCGGGCCGACCAAGTGTCGCCGCGGTCGTCGCTCCACATCCATTCGAGGATGCTTTTGCTCGGCTGGCACGTGACCAGCAGGATGCGTTCGCGACCCGCAGGTAGGTCGAGCCGGTAAAGCACGGGCGTTTCCTCCACGCGTTGGGCCTTGACCGGTAGCGCTTGCCAAGAAGCCCCTGCGTCGGTGCTGCGGCGTAAGATCAGGTTGCCGCGACCATGGCCGTCCGGGTAGGCCACGACCAACGTCTTGCCATCGCGGAGCAAGACCGTCGAGGGGTGTCCCAGGTAGGTTGGGCGACGTTCAACCGTGGTGAAGAGGCTGTCTTCCTTCATCAGGTCGACCATGGGGACCGAGTAGTCGCGCCGCGGTTCTTGGGCGGAGGTGACGCCAGCGGTCAGGCCAAGCGCAAGGAGGGTGACGAGGCGCATCGGTCCATCGTCACCCTCGGGGGTGTCCTGCCAAGCATGAAACCTGCCTTAGGCCTGCTTGAGCGAGGCCATGTCGATTACGAAGCGGTAACGGACGTCCTGTTTGATCATCCGCGCCCAGGCCTCGTTGATCTGCTGGATGGGGATCAACTCGATGTCGGAAACGATGCCGTGCTGGGCGCAGAACTCGAGCATCTCCTGGGTCTCGGCGATACCGCCGATGCAGGAGCCGCTGAAGTTGCGGCGGGGCATGATCACGCTGAAGGCGTGGACCGCGAGCGGCTGCTCGGGGACGCCGACAAGCGTGAGGGTGCCGTCGAGCTTGAGGAGGGCGAGGTAGGCGTTGAGGTCGTGCTTCGCCGAGACGCAGTCCAGGATGAAGTCGCAAGACGAGGCGTGCTTGGCCATCGCGGCTGCATCGGTCGAGACGACCACCTCGTGCGCGCCGAGGCGGAGGCCGTCGGCGACCTTGGAGGGGGAAGTCGTGAAGAGGACGACGTGGGCGCCGAACGCGCGGGCGAACTTCACGCCCATGTGGCCGAGCCCGCCGAGGCCGACGATGCCGACTTTCTGGCCGGGGCCGACCTTCCAATGGCGGAGCGGCGAGTAGGTCGTGATACCGGCGCAGAGCAGCGGGGCGGTGGCGGCGAGGTCGAGGCCGGCGGGGACGCGCAGCGTGAAGGCCTCGTCGACCACGATGTGCGAGGAGTAACCACCGAAGGTATGACCGCCGAGGTGCTTGTCGGGGCTGTTATAGGTAAACGTCGCCCCCGTGAGGCAGAACTGCTCGAGGCCCTTTTGGCAACTCGGGCAGGTGCGGCAGGAATCGACCATGCAGCCGGTGGCGCCGATGTCGCCCACCTTCAACTGGGTGACCTTGGCGCCGACCTTGGTGACGCGGCCGACGATTTCATGGCCCGGGACACAGGCGTAGTTCGTGCCCGGCCATTCGCCGCGGGCGGTATGGACGTCGGAATGGCAGACGCCGCAGAAGAGGATCTCCATCTCGACGTCGGTCGGGCCGGGCGCGCGCCGGTTGATGGTCAGCGGGGCGAGGGGGTTGGCCGGGGCGGAGGTGCCGAAGGCGCGAGCAGTGGTAGTCATGGGAAGGTGGCCCCTACCGATAGCCGGAAGGGGGACGTAGGCAAGCCGGGGGAGGGTTTGCGACGGTCGGCCTCAGCGTAGTGCGCCCGCGAGCGGTTTACCCTCGGCGTTCAGTAACTGGAACTCGTGCACGCCGAACTTGGTGCCGTCGCCGTAGGTCCAGACGACCTGCTTGTCGCGGGTGATCTCGACGAGTTTGGGTTGCGGGGCGCGGGCGGCGTAGTTGCTGAAAACGACGTTGCCGTTCGGTAGCCAGGCTAGGGCGGTGGTGCGGTTCACGGCTACGCCGGCCAGGTCGCCGTCCTTAAGTTCCCAGACGACTTTGCCCGCGGCGTCGACCTCGACAACGTGGTTGCCGACGGTCAGGCTGATGAGCGTGTGGCCCGCGGCGTTGCGAACTGCGCAGAAGGTACGGTTATCCAGCTTCGACTCCGGGGCTTGGTATTCCCAGACGACTTTACCTTGGGCGTCATACTCGCGCACGAGTTTGTCTTGGGGTACCAGGTAATGGCCGTCGGGTAGTTTGCGGGCCATGCGGCTCTGGAAGTGCGGGTCCTTTGCCGTGCAATGCAGCGGAATCTCGACCAGGATACGGCCCGCGGCGTCGACCTCGAGCAGGCGGGGGTTGGGGCCGGACTCGGTCAGCATCGTTCGCCCATCGGGTAGGCGCTGCGCCGTATTCACCTCGGCCTGCGTGCCCTTGTATTCGAAGACGACTTTCAGGTCGCGGGTCACCTCGACGACGGCCCCGCCCGGGTAGGCCTTGGATTTGGCGAGGGCGAGCAGGACGTTGCCATCGGCGAGGACGGACCCGTCGCGGGTCTCCGCCGGGTATTTCCAGACGACCTTACCATCGGCGTCGAGGATCTGCGTGGCGCCGCCGAGCATGAGAAAGGCTCGCTTGGTCAGCGGCTCAGCCGCGGGGACGGCCAGCGAAGTCAGAAGCAAGAGGAGGTAGGGGCGAAGCATGGGAACGCGGTGAACTTAGCCGCCCTCGCCGGGCGGGACAGCCAATTCTCCGAAGGGGCTTGGACTCCCGGGTTGTCAGCGGCCGGGAGGGGAGCATAGTTCGCTCAACCCCGCCCCATGAAGCTCCTGCGCTTGCTCGCCTGCCTCCTCGCCTCCACCGTCCTCGCCTCCGCCCAATCCGCCGAGGCCCTCGCGGGTAAACGCGTAGTGGTCCTTGGTGATAGCATCACCCAAGCTGGCACCTATGTCTCGTTCATAGACTTCTTCCTGCAGAAGTCCCGGCCGCAGCTGCGCTTCGAGGTCTACCCGCTCGGCCTTTCCAGCGAGACGCTCTCCGGTCTCAGTGAGGCCGGTCATGCCGGTGGCAAATTCCCCCGGCCCTGCCTGTTCGAACGTCTGGGCCGGACCTTGGAGAAGGTAAAGCCCGAGGTAGTCTTCGCCTGCTATGGCATCAATGACGGCATCTACCAGCCGCTCGATGAGGGGCGCTTCAAGGCTTTCAAGGACGGCGTGAACAAGTTTCTCGACCAGTGTCAGGCTGCGGGCGTCAAACAGGTCTACCTGGTCACCCCGCCCATCTATGATGCCACCACCAAGCCGGGCGAGTTCAACTACGACTCCGTGATGACGGCCTACGCGGCCTGGGAGATGGAACTGAAGCGCCCGGGGCTCACGGTCATCGACCTCCACTCGGCGATGCGCAAGGCCCGCGACGCCCGGACCGAGGTGTTCTCCCGCGACCGGGTCCATCCGGGCGATGATGGCCACCTGCTGATGGCGCGCACGATCCTCGCGGGGGCCGGGGTCGCGACCCCCGACGTCACGGCCAAGGACGCCATGGCCGAACCGCTCTTCAAGACGGTCGATCAGCTCCGCAAACTTCGCGCCGCGAAGTGGATGGTGCACGTCGGCTACACCCGGGAGAAAGTCGTGGCCCCGACCCCGTTGGGCGATACCCAGGAGCAGGTGGCCAAACTTCAGGCCAAGATCGACGAGCTTCGTCGCGCGAAGTGAGCGGTTCGGCTTTTTGCGCCGGCTGGTCTGCGTTCTGTTTGCTGGTCGCCGTGCCGGCGGCGTGCGCGGAGCCGATCCCCGCCCCGAGCCTCGAGCACCTCGCGGCGCTTTCCGATATCCGTGGGGTCAGCGAGTTTGCCCGCGGGCGGGTGCCCTTGCGGGAGCGCTTCTGCCTCGAAGACACCGCCCGCGCGTTGGTCGCGGTGTTGCGCGTCCATGCCGCCGGGTCGGAGCCGCGCGCGGCCGAACTCGCCCGCGGCTACTTGCGGGCGATCGTCGGCCTGCGCGACGCCGAAGGCCGCTTTCGTTTTGGCTTTCAGGGTTGGGATGGGCCGATGGAACGGCTCGCCACCGGCGACCAGTTAGGCCGCTTGCTCTGGGGGCTGGGACACGCGTCGGCCCAGGGCGTCGACGACCCGATGAAGCTTCAGGCTGGGGCCCTCTTCCGCGAGGCGCTCGTCGCGTTTCACCCTGAGCGGGCTAGTCCGATGGAGCTCAGCTACGCGCTGCAAGGGTTGCATGCTTACGTCTCGACTCATCCCAGTGACGCCGAGGCGCGGGCGACCCTGCGTCTCGCCGCCGATCGACTGCTGGCCCGCCTGCCGGTCGCCGCAGACTGGGTCTGGCCGGGAGACCGCGTTACTTACGACAGCGGGCGGCTTCCGCTGGCGTTGCTGCTCGCGACGGAAGCCCTGGGCGACGTCCGGTATCGCGAGGGGGCTTTGCGCGTGCTGCATTTCTTGGAGCGGGCGAACTTCCCCGTCGCGGGCGGGCCGTTGCACGTGATCGGGAATTCCGGCTGGTGGGAGCGGGGTCGCGAACCGGCCGCGGACGACCAGCAGCCCATCGACGCCTCCGGGTTGGTCGAGGCCTACGCTGCGGCCTGGCGGGCCACCCGCGACCCGCGCTGGCTCGGGCGGGCGGAGGTCGCGGCGGCTTGGTTCCTCGGTCGTAATGAGGGCTCCCTGGCCTTGTACGAGGTGTCGACCGGAGCCTGCCATGACGCCCTCGGCCATCGGACGCTGAACGGCAACTGCGGGGCGGAGGCCACGGTCTCCGCGCTGATCGCCTTGGCGGTAGCGCGGGAACTGCCGGCGGCGCCCGCCGTTGCGCACCCGCCGGTCTGGGCTTTTTATTACGCATGGTACGGGGTGCCGCAGGGGCCGCGTCAGCGCTGGGAGTTCTGGGCCGACCGTGGGGAGCCTGCGGTCGGCGCCAAACTGCGGGTCCCATGCCGCCCTCTGGTCGGACCTTACGATAGCGCCGATCCCGCGGTCGTCGCCTGGCATTGCCGGCTCGCCGAGGCCGCCGGTATCGACGCCTTCTTGGTCTCGTGGTGGGGTGGGGCCAATGTCAGCGGAGAGGCTTTCGAGCGGGTCATCCTGCCCGCCGCGCGCGCGACGCGCGTGAAGGTCGCCCTGAACTGCGAGCTTGCCCAGTTCCATGCGGAAGCCGGTCCCTTGATCGAACGACTCGCGGGCGTCCTCGCCCGCTGCCAAGGCGACCCGGCCTACCTCCGCCGGGCCGGCCGGCCGGTCGTCTACCTTTACCAAGTGCCATTCGACCCCAAGCTCACGCCGGCCACTTTCGCGGAACTGCGCCGAGGCGTGGAGGCGAAGGTCGGTCCGGTCTGGTGGGCGATGGACAAGATCCGCCACGACGCCGGGACGTATGGCGTGCCGGCGGCCTGGCGCGCCACTGAGGGGGTCGACGCCTTCGGCTTCTACGGTACCTTCAGCGTCCGCCGGATCTCCGAGCGCGCGGAGCTCGGCCCGTTCTTCGCGCGCTACGCCCGCGACGTCCGCGCCGCCGGTCGCGAGCTGTTGTTGCCGATGCACCCGGCCTTGGATAACCGGGTGATCCAGCCGAAGGAGGGCTTCGCGATCCCGTTCCGCGAGGGGGAAACCTTGGAGGGGTACCATGCGGCGGCGCTCGCCGCGGGCGCCGACGTGCTGCTCCTGACTAGTTTCAACGAGTGGCCGGAAGGCACCGTCGTGGAGCCTTCGGCGGATTGGCCCGATCCCTACCGGCACCTGCGACAAATCGCGCGTTGGAAGGGGCGGGAGTTCGTCCCGCCACCCTTACCCGCGCGTTGAGGTCCCCGACTACTTGTCGGTGTCGACGGTCTTGCCCTTCGCCTTGGCCTTGGCGCCGGGCGTGTTCACCTTCTTGACCAGTAGGATTGGGGCGTCGTTCGCTTGGGCGGGGCCCGGCGTGCTGCGGCCTTGGGCGATGATCGCCTCGAGGGCGGCCCGCATCTTCGCCGCGCGTTCCGTCTCGGTCGCCAGCAGGTTGCGCGTCTCGCCCAGGTCCTGCGCGAGGTCGTAGAGCTGAAACTCGGGGAGTTTCGCTTCCTCCGCGCTGCCAGGCTTGGGCGCGCTCCAGCCGCCGGACCCGCGGCAGAGGGCCAGTTTCCAGTTGCCTTCACGGTAGGCGAAGCTGCCGTTGATCGACTGACTGACCAAACTCGTGCGCGGGGAGGGGGTCTCGCGGTTGCGCAGCACCGGCAAGAAACTTACGCTATCTTCCCCGACGTTCGGCCGCGCCGTCGCCCCGGTCAGCTCGGCGAACGTCGCCAGGAAGTCGAGTTGACCGACCAGTTGGCTGGCGACTCCCGGCTTCACCACGGCGGGCCAGCGCACCATGAACGGCACGCGATGACCGCCCTCAAAGAGGTCGGCCTTGTGCCCGCGCAGCGGTCCGCTGGGGTGGTGGCCCTTGGCGATGAGCTCATCGATGTCCGCTGCGGGCGAGCAACCGTTGTCGGAGGTGAAGATCACCAGCGTGTCGCGGGCCAGCCCTTCACGTTCGAGCGCGGCGAGGATGCGGCCGACCTCGGCGTCGACCTGTCGCACGAAGTCGGCGTAGGCGTTGAGCCCGCTCTTCCCTTGCCATTCCTTGGTCGGGACGATCGGCGTGTGGGGGGCGGGCAGGGGAACGTAGGCGAAGAAAGGTTGGCCTGCCTTGGCCTCGGCCGCGTGGGCGCCGACATACGCGATCACCTTATCGGCCAAGGTCGGCAGGACGTCGATGGCCTCAAACTTCGGGCCGGCCGGACCGCTGCGCAGCCATTTTTTCGTGGCGGTCGGCAATTCGGTGGCGAGGCGGTCCTGGATCCAGACGAATGGCGGCATGTCCAACGATGCGCTGATCCCGAAGAAGGTATCGAAGCCATGGTCCAACGGGCCGTCTTTGATGGGCTGCGTGTAATCGAACCGGCCGATGGTCCCGTCGGGCGGGTCGATCGCGTCGCCCGCCCTTGCCGGTGCCGCCCCATGCGTGGGCCATTCCATGCCGAGGTGCCATTTGCCGAAGCAGGCGGTCCGGTAGCCTTGGGTCTTGAGCAGGCCGGCGAGGGTGAGTCGATCCGGGGCGATTAAAGGGGGTGACCACCCGCCGAGCACACCGCTCTGCAGTCGGGTGCGCCAGTGGTAGCGGCCGGTCAGCAGACTGTAACGCGACGGGGTGCAGACGCCGGAAGTGGTGTGCCCGTCGGTGAACCGCAAGCCCTCGGCGGCGAAGCGGTCGAGGTGCGGCGTCGGGATTTTGCTCCCGGGGTTGTAGGCGCCGACATCGCCGTAGCCTTGGTCGTCGGTCAGGATGATGAGGATGTTGGGGCGGTCGGCCGCCAAGCTCGCCCCGAGGAGGCAGAACAAGGCGCAGAGGGAGGGCAGGGGGCGCATCGGGGTGCTTTTTCCTAGGCCAACCAGGGGCCGAGGACAAGGACCGACGATTTGACGGGGTGCTTCGGGAACATTTTCCTCGAAGCCCCCCTCTGGTTACTTATCCCCAATCCTGCGACCCGGCTTCCCCTCCGGTCGCCCCCCCCCTCTTTGGCTCCCTCCTTGCTGCAACCCCTGCTTGCCGCCGCCGTCGTCCTCCTGCTGACCGCGGGGGCGGAGTGGTTGCATGCCCGGCGGGTCCGCCGGCTCGCCCGGCTGGCTTTCGGCCCCGCCGCCGCCGCGCGGGCGTGGACCCTGGCCGCCCCCTTCTTGCGGGTCGCCGCTTTGACCGCCTTTGCTTGGGGGCTCGCGGTTATGATTCAGTTGCATCTCGTTGCGGAGAAAGGTGGTAAGTCGGAGGGCAAGGTGTCCCCGCGTTTAGTCTTCGTGGCCGACCTTTCCCCCAGTATGAAACTTAAGGATGCCGGCCCCGACGGGAAACTGACCCGGCAAGAGCGGATCCGCGAATCCGTCGAGGGCGTTCTGATGCGCGTCGGCGGCGACCTGCGTTACGGGGTGGTCGGCTTTTATACCGATGCCCGTGCGGTCGTGATGGAAGCCCGCGATCCCGAGTTGGTACGTAATGTTTTCAACGGCTTACCCGTGCAGTTACTCATGCGCGGGGGTAAGACCGACCTCGGGACGGCGATTAACCACGCGTTAAAGGAAGTCGCTGACCTGCCCGAGGGCTCCGCTCGACTCTTAATCTATAGCGATGGAGACACCATCCCGCTCCAGCCCATCTCGGCGCTACCGAAGTCCGTCAAGCAAGTGCTGGTACTGGGAGTCGGGAATCCCAACAAAGGGCTCTTCATTGATGGCCACCAATCGCGGCAGGATCCAGAATCGCTGAACGCCATCGCACGGTCGTTGGGCGGCACCTATTACGATATCAACGAGAAGCACCTTTCCACGGAAGCCCTCGGTGACCTGGTGGTGAAGTCGCCTTTACCGAAGTCCGGCCTCGACCTCGAGCAGTGGGCGATGCTCGCCATGCTCCTGGGGTCGCTATGCTTAACCTTTGTACCGGTAGCGTTGCAGTATTTCGGCACCGATTGGCGGGCGCAAGATGCCTTGGAGGGCGTGAGCCGATGAGAAAGTATTTCGTGTTGCTGTGGCTGCTCTGTCCGGTGGCCGTGCTGACTTACCATTTCAATTATGGGCAAGCGGAATTGGCCCGCGAGCTGGCCCGTGAACGGCTCGTCCATATCCGTGAGCTGGAGCAGGCGAAGGACCCCGATTGGGATTTGATCTTAGGTGAGTATGATAAGGTCGTCGCACAGCTGCCCCCCAACGATCATCCCCGTGCCCGCCATCAGGTCCGCTTAGCCAAAGCCAAGGCCCGGCTGGAGATGCTCGACGTCGCGGGCACCTTGACGGACCTGACCCAATTACTCTTTGAATCGGCCGCCGCGAGTGGCGAGGACGCCCCGACGACCCGGGCCATCCGCGAGACCCAAGGTAAGGCCTTTTATTACGCGACCTCGCTCTTGCGCTCCAGCGGTGCCACCGAGGACGAGTGGCGCCCGTTTGCGGAGCGGACTCGGCAAATCTTTCGTTACCTCGCCGAACACCAAGACGAGAATGCGTTGGCTGAATATGAACAACGCGTCGAAAAAGAATTCCAAAAATCCGTCCGCACCCATCTCTCCCAATGAACCGCGTCCTCCTCGCCACTAGTTTCCTCTGCGCCGCGGCCTCTGCCCAAGAGGCCGCCCCTGCAAAAGTCGAAGGCGTCAACGGCGTCGAACAGCGGGGCGCTCCTAGCGTAAAGCCCGTCGATCCCACGCAGGCCAAATCCGCCCAGTCGGTGCCGCAGCAGGCGCAGCCCATCGCTCAGCCCGTCAAGGCGGCACCGCAGAATGGTCAAGCCGTTGAGCAAGCCGCTCAAGCTGCTGGTCAAGGTGGTAAACCCGTTGAACAAGCCGCCGCAGCCGCCGGGCAAGGTGGTAAGCCTGTCGAGCAAGCTGCCCAAGCTGCCGGGCAGGGTGGTAAACCCGTGGAACAAGCCGCTCAAGCTGCCGGTCAGGGGGGTAAACCCGTTGAGCAAGCCGCCGCAGCCGCCGGGCAAGGTGGTAAGCCTGTCGAGCAAGCTGCCCAAGCTGCCGGGCAGGGTGGTAAACCCGTGGAACAAGCCGTTCAAGCTGCCGGTCAGGGGGGTAAACCCGTTGAGCAAGCTGCCGCAGCCGCCGGGCAAGGTGGTAAGCCTGTCGAGCAAGCTGCCGCAGCCGCTGGCCAAGGTGGCAAGCCTGTCGAGCAGCAAGCCACGGCCGCAGGCCAAGGCGGCCAAGGCGCCCAGCCCGTGGCCACGCCTCCTCCCGAGGGAGTTGGCCAAGCCGAAGGCGTGAAGGCCGGTGCCGCGGGCGGTGTCCGTGCCGTCCAGGGCGTCGGCGGCATCGATGCTGAGAAGCTCCGTAACCTTGAGGCGGCGCTCCAAGCTAAGCCGCAGGATGGACCCATCGATCCGAAGAAACTGCAAGCCGCGGCCCAGCTGCTGGGCGGTATGAAGCCTGGCCCCTTGCCCAAGCCGGTTGAGAAGACGGACGCCCGCTCGTCCCTCAACGAATTTAAACTCCCCGAAGGTTCCTAATCCCCCTTTCTAAAACAAAAACTAAGCCACCATGCGAACCACGCTCCCTTGCGGTCTCCTCCTTGCCTTGCTGGCGCTCGCGCCCCTGGCGTCTGCGCAGACGGCCGCCGCGCTCGACCCGAAGGTGCAGGCGCAG
>Ga0114978_10003359_pt1 | contig 13108 bp, 5 predicted proteins | sample S_140212_EF_Meta_FD_87027 | JGI IMG/M metagenome (GOLD analysis project Ga0114978, IMG submission 87027) | Freshwater microbial communities from Lake Simoncouche, Canada to study carbon cycling - S_140212_EF_MetaG | ecosystem: Environmental > Aquatic > Freshwater > Lake | place: Lake...
AGTGCGAGCAGTTCGTCTTCTGCGTCAAGAAGCGACAGCTGGCAGCCATCGCGCGAGGCGAACTTGAAAACCGCTAAACGTGGTTTGCGTCGCATTAAAGTTGCTCCACGAAGAGGAAGGGCCGAATCCGATCATAACGCAGGACCGGCCCATCTTTACAGAGGAATTCAGGCCCCAGCTGGCAGTGTCCGCATAATCCCGCAGCGCACTGCATGTTTCGTTCGAGCGAAACCCAGATCTGCTCGGGGGTCATCCCCAACCTCAATCCGCTCAGGGCGGCGTATTTCATCATGACTTCGGGACCACAAGTGACCAGCCGTGTCTGCAGCGGGCGAGGTAATTTGAGTCGCTCGATCAGCAGCGTTACGACTCCGACCTGACCATCCCACTCGGCGTTCGGTCGATCAACCGTCAACAAGACTTCAATGCCTCCTTGCCGCCAAGCTTGGTATTCGCGTTGATAGAGCAATCCCTCGGGAGACCGGGCACCATTGATCAACCAGATCCGCCCGAACGATTCTCGCTGATTCAGCAGGTGGTAAATCAAGGGACGCAGGGGGGCGGTTCCCAGTCCTCCCGCCACAATCAGGACATCGTTTCCGAGTAAGTTTGGGATCGGCCAGCCGGTCCCAAAGGGGCCTCGTAAACCGAGTGTGTCCCCGACACTTAATCCTGCCAGGGTTCGAGTCACGTTTCCGGCCTCGCGGACGGTATGCACCCACCCGCCCTCTTCCGCTGGATTGCCACTCATTGAAATCGCCGACTCGCCGACACCAGGAAGATACAGCATATTGAATTGTCCGGGGATGAACGGATCGTGGTGAGAACCACCCTCATCGATCACCGCGAGCCGATAGGTCGCGACGCCGGGGATCTCATCGACCCGATCAACAATCCGAACGGTCTGCGTATGCCAGGGATTGCGATGTAATTGATTTCCTTGTAATGGATGGCCATGCAAGGGGGCAGGGGGAGCGGTCATGGAAGGGGTTCCTTTCTGATCGCAGCGACTTCTTCTGTCAGGTCAATTCCGACGGGACACCAGGTGATGCACCGGCCACAGCCCACGCAGCCGGACGAGCCAAACTGGGTATGCCAACTGTCCAGTTTATGCGTCAGCCATTGTCGGTATCGTGCCGCGGTGTCATTGCGAACCAAGCTGCCACCAAGATAGCTGAAATCGGGATTAAAACAGGAATCCCAAGTTCGCTCGCGCTCGACACGATCCAGGTTCAAGTCAGGGACTTCGGTGACGGAAGAACAAAAACAGGTCGGACAGACCATCGTGCAATTCGTGCATGACAGGCAACGTTCACCGACTTCTTTCCAGCGGGGGTGGTCTAAATTATTGAGCAACAGTCCGGGCAAATCATCGGTTTTCAGGTGTCGCTGAATCTGATCCACCGCCTGTTGCCGGGCCACCTCGGCGGCCTGAAGTTCGATGTCCGTCGCTGCTCGGAGGGAGGGCGCTTCCGCAAATGGCAATTCCGGCTGTGGTTCCGCCTGCTCTCGAGTAAGGCTGACAGAAGGGGAATCAGATGTGCCGAGTGCGCTTTCGAGAATCTCGCGTCCCTGTTCCGAGCCAATTTCACAGAGGAAACCGTCTTCGAGTTCGGTTAATGCCAGGTCATAATCCCGCTCACAGCGAGGCCCGGTTTTCATCGAGGTGCAAAAGCAGGTGGTGGCCGCCTGAGTGCAGTTGACGGCGATGATCAGTAATTGCTCTCGACGTTCGCGATACAGGGGGTCCTGATGAGGTCCATGCAGAAAAACCTGGTCTTGAATGCGAATCGCGGCCAATTCACAGGCGCGAACCCCCAGTAACGCATACTTGGTTGTGTCGGCGGAACGAGGAATAAATTGCCAGCCTGACTCGGTCTTTTCAGCACTCAGCAATGTGGACTTGGAGGGGAACAGGTACTTTTTCCAGGAATGCGGCCCGACGACAAACCCAAACAATTGCTCATCGTTCCGCCGTCGCAAACGATAAACCCCAGGAGCTTGCTCGTCCGTCCAACCGCAAGGCAATTGTTCGACGGAATTGAGCTCTTGATAGACAATCGCCTCTTGATCGATCGTCGGGCCGACAACCAGATAGCCACGTTTGCCAAGTTCATCGATCAGGGATTGCAGCCGAGGTTTCGCAAAAAATTGGGGTCCGGATTTGAGGGCCATGCGACAAATATCCAGGAGAAGGGGGGGGGGAATGTGGTGAGGGATTCCTGACAGGGATTCCTGACAGGGAACCATCACAGAGATCAGGAAAACGGCAACAGGATCAGGCTCACAAACAAGGCCGTTGCCCCCCCCTTAACATTCAGGATCACCCGGGCGTCCGAGATTCGAGCGGAGATCGAGGATCGGTGTCTGGTTGGCAAAAAGGTCCAGCATTTGTAATCGAGTGGCCAAAAGCCGTCGCGACAGGGCGGTGGCTAACTGACGCATGATATGATAGCCGATCTCATGGTTGATTTCACAAAGTCGCTGCAAATCCTGGCCAGGAAAATCCACCGTCTGGACCGCGTCGAGGGGAATTGCCGTGGCGGTCATTACCGAATTTCCCACGAGTGCCGACCAAGCCAGGACTTCGCCCGGCCCTGCGGTCAGGATTGCGACGCGCCCCCGCCCCGGTACGAACATTTCTAAGCGAACATGTCCCTTGGCGATGACTGAAAAATGGTGATGTGCTGCTCCTTCGGAAAACAAAACTTCACCCACGGCGTAGTTACGAGACTTGGCAATCTCTTCCAGACGCACCTCGAGCTCCGCAGGAATCCCCCGCAGGAAATCAGATTGACGAATGAGCTCGAGTCGCGACATGGATGACTTTCAATTCAATCAGAGAGCGGTTTCAGCGGGAGGGCATCCCCAACTCACCAATGAGCTGCATTTTTCGTTCCCAAAAAGGTTTGCAGCGAGACCGCACCGAATTACTTGCCGAGGTTCTCAAACCAATAGAGACCTGACTTACCGGGACAGACCAGATCGATGTCCCCGTCACCGTCCATGTCGACGGCGGACATTTGCAGGCCGGTCCCTGCAGTCCCCCGAGGAAAATCTTTCAGGGCCCATCGGTCTTTGGCCTCTTGCGGGGCGTTGGGGGCGGGGTCGCCATGGAAAATCGTGTGCTTGTTCCAGGCACCCGTCTTGCGGTCAAACTGATAATAAAAGACGACAGACGCATCGGTGGCTCCCGGCTCGGTTTCGTGGGCATAGACCCGCTTGCCCGTGATTAATGCCGGTTCTCCCTGTCGATCCAGCTTGGCAAAAACCAGCGTATGAACCTGCGAGAACGTCTCGTCAATATTGTGTTTGGTCCAAACTCGCTGACCGTCACTCCCCTGAGACTGCTTCAGCCAATGCAGTCCAAATCCATGTCCCATTCCCCAAATAATATCAGTTAAACGGTCCCCATCCACATCGCGACCATGAATGAAGACTCCCGCTGCACCCAATTCAAACTCCGCATGAAACACCCATTTCCCGTCTCCTTTGAGCGGTTGTTCGTACCATCCTTTCGGAGTGATCAGATCGATTTTTCCATCGGCATTCACGTCACCGACGCCGACGCCATGCCCCGCCCCTTCGCTCCCCAGATCATGTTTTTTCCACGTGACTGTCGGTTTTTGTGCAGTCAATTCGTACCAGACAACAACATTTCCGGTATTCGGCAAAAAGTCGAGCTTTCCATCACCATTGATGTCGACCAGTTCCCCTGTCTCCATGTTTCCAGGGGTGTCGATCTCGTGTTCGATCCAGGGCTTTGTCGCGTCCCCGCCCGGATTTTCCACCCAGCCAACCCGCTTGCCAAAATAGTTGCAGGTGACGATATCAGGGCGTCCATCGCCGTTGACATCAAGCGGCGAGTCGGAAAAATCTTCGTAGTAGTGCGGATTCGGTACACTGGCCGGAACCTGCCGTACCTGATGGCGAACCCAGTTGGGGGCCTGATACCAGGAATCCCCCGAGAAAATATCGAGCTTTCCATCACCATTAAAATCGGCAGTTCCACACGCTTCGTACGGTGATTGATCATTGACCGTATGCATTTTCCATCGCAGCCCGGATGGTGGCTTGGGTTTCTCGTCTGCAATCAGGCAGGCCCCCACAGCCAGCAGGCTGAACAGCGAAACAAACTTCAAACCAGTCATCATTCGGAACAGCATCAGCAGACTCCTATTCGGGTCGGGGATTCGGGTCGAGAAATAACGGTGACGAATCGAAGGGCATCCTAACTTCGATCACAAATCAGGCACAAATCAGCTACAAGAAAATTGAGCATCTCGCTCTGGCCCGTCAGATTGTTTAACTCACGCGAGGTTTGATTCCAAGGGAGTACGTTGATTTCGAAGAGTGCTCATGGCGACTGACAACGGAAATTCGCTTGGATCGCTCCCCGCGTTTGATTGAGCAATTTCTCAGTGAATCACCGACTTTCATCAGGAGATGTCGCGGGATACACTGAGAACTTCCGTCTACGCCATGCCGATTCTGCGAATTTCGACCCGATTTGACACGCCTCCGATTTTCAGGGAATTTTAATTTTGATGTCACACGATCATGACCTGCCGCCCTGTGTCAATTCACTCCCCACTGCCGCGACCAGTGTTGCATTTACCGAGGGGCCTGCCTGCGATCATCAGGGCCGAGTCTTTTTTACCGATATTGTGAACAATCGAATTCTCGTGCTTGAACCGGGAGCCAAGCATTATCAGGTCTTTCGTTCACCCAGTGGTCGTGCCAATGGTCTGCTACTTGATTCCCAGGGACGCCTGCTCGCCTGCGAAGGAAATGAATTCTGCCCCAATGATGGCAACCGGCGGATTACTCGAACGGATCTGAGCACAGGCGTGGTCGAAATCCTCACGGATCGATATGAGGGAAAGCGGTACAACGCTCCCAACGATATTGCCGCCTGCTCGAATGGTCAGCTCTTCTTCACCGATCCCTGTTATTACGATCGCAGCACGATGGAACTGGATCATGATTCGGTCTACCGAATTGATCCCGATGGCCAGGTGACCCGCGTCCTGACACAGCCGGCGATTCAACGCCCGAACGGAATTGCACTCAGCCCTGACGAGCGGACGCTCTATCTGGTTGACAGTTGTCCGATTGCAGACGGTGCGCGAAAAATCTGGGCATTCGATTTGTCGCCGGCGGGTGAGTTAACGCATCAGCGTTTGGTCTTTGACTTTGCTCCCGGTCGAGGTGGTGACGGGATGTGCGTTGATGCTGCGGGGACGCTTTACATCGCGGCGGGAGTTGGCCAGGCTCGCAGCCCGCACGAGACGACTCGGTTTCTGCCGGGAGTTTATGTTGTCAGGCCCGACGGAACCTTGCTGGGGCGAATCCCCGTCACCGAAGATGTCATCACCAATTGCACCTGGGGTGGAGCGGACCTAAAGACCCTGTACATCACCGCCGGAAAAACACTCTTTCAAGTTCGTGTCGAGGTTCCAGGCTGGGTCGTTCATCGCCGGGGATAATGTCAATCCGGTGATGATCGTTGCTGGAAATGTCGGCCAGTCTATACTTTGCTTGTGGCGTTGTTGATCTCTTGTGGCACTGTTGATCACTCTCTTAGTGTTCGCCTTTTCTGGATTGTTGTTTCGCCCATGCCTGCTTCCGATATCGTGATTCGTGGTGCTCGCGAGCACAATCTGCAAGACGTGAATCTGACCTTACCCCGCAACAAGCTGATTGTCATGACGGGTGTCAGCGGTTCGGGCAAAAGTTCGCTCGCGTTCGATACACTCTATGCCGAAGGACAACGGCGGTATGTCGAGTCCCTCTCGTCTTACGCCCGACAGTTTCTCGGCCAAATGCCGAAACCCGAAGTCGATTCCATCACTGGGCTGGCCCCTTCGATTGCGATTCAACAAAAGTCGAGCGGGCGAAATCCACGGAGTACGGTCGGAACAATCACCGAAATCTACGATTATTTACGCGTACTGTTCGCGCGTGTTGGGACTCCTGCCTGTTACCAGTGCGGCCGGCCGATCACCGCACAGACCCGCGAGCAGATTCTCGACAGCGTGCTGCGGCTCCCTGAAGGGACAAAATATCAGGTGCTGGCCCCGCTGATCCAGCGACAGAAGGGGGAGTTTAAAGACCTATTTGTCGACCTGCTGAAACAGGGATTTTTACGAGCTCGGGTCGATGGCAAGATTGTCCAGCTCGTCGACAATCTGCAGCTTGACAAACAAATGAAGCATACGATCGAGGTGGTCATTGATCGGATGATTGCCGGCAAGTCGCCGCGTGCTCGGGTGGCCGAAGCGATCGAGGGGGCACTCAAGCTGGCGGAACGAAAGCTGATCATTTCGAAAGCGGCCAACCCTGACGATCCCGACGTGGACGAGTTCACCACAGAAGATCAGCTCTATTCGTGCGACTATGCCTGTACGCACTGCGGCATCAGCTACCAGCAACCCTCGCCCCAATTATTCAGCTTTAACAGTCCGCAGGGAATGTGTAGTGATTGTCAGGGATTGGGCATTCGTTACGATTTTGCCGTGGAACACTTGGTTCCGGATGATTCATTAACGATTCAGAAGGGGGCAATCGTTGTCCTGGGGACACTCGCCTCGGTCGGTAAATGGCGAAAACATATCCTTAAGGGGGTGGCTCGGGCCATCGAGATCGATCTGGGCTTAAAAGAGGATTCGTTCTTCAAAACGAAATGGTCCCAGCTCTCTGATGAGGCGAAAACGCTGTTTCTGTACGGTACCGGGAACCGGAACATCACCTTCTCGTATCGTTCGAGTAGTGCGGTTTGGAAGCGAGGGGGGACCTATGCCGGGTTTATTCCCGAATTACTCGACGAATATCGAAAAACGCGCAATCCAATGCGACGTGTCCAGCTCGAAAAATACATGCACGAGACCGGGTGTTCCCGATGCGCTGGTCGCCGACTGAATCCCGAAGCGAGCAGTTACCGGTTGACCTCGAACAGCGCCCAATCCGCTCGTCTCGAACGACGGGGAACCGCACAAAAAACCGCGTCGGCAAAAAGAGCAAAACCGCTCGACACTCTGTCGGATGCAGCACCCCTTGCACTCTCGCTGCCGGAAGTCTGCTCGCTGAGTACGCTAGCCGCCTGGGAATTCTTTGAGCACCTCGAACTTTCTGAGACGAGTCAATTCATCGCGGCCGAGGCCTTAAAAGAGATTCGTGGACGACTCGGTTTTTTGCTCCGGTGCGGGCTGGACTACCTGACACTGGACCGAACAGCACCCACGCTCTCGGGGGGCGAGAGTCAGCGGATCCGGTTAGCGGGTCAGATCGGCTGCGGACTCGTGGGGGTGGTTTATATTCTCGATGAGCCTTCAATTGGACTGCATCCGCGCGACAATGTGATGTTGCTCGAAAGCTTGAAAGATTTGCGGGATCAGGGGAATACCGTCATCGTCGTCGAGCATGATGACGAAACGATGAAGGCTGCGGATCACCTGGTTGACTTCGGTCCTGGCCCAGGGGTGCGTGGTGGAGAAGTGGTCGCTGAAGGTTCCGTCGGGGATATTGAGCTTGCCGAGACCAGTCTGACCGGTGCCTTTTTGAGTGGACGGCGCACGATCGCCATCCCTGCCGTGCGCCGCGAAGGAAATGGCGAGGCGATCGAGATTCAGGGGGCAACTCACCACAACCTCCGCGACGTGTCGGTCCGGTTCCCGCTCGGCAAGTTCATTTGTGTGACCGGTGTCAGCGGCTCGGGGAAAAGTTCGCTGGTGAATGATATCCTCTGGCAGGTTTTGAACCGCGACATCAACAAGGGGACGGGAAACCCGGGCGAACATCTGCGGGTCGTCGGCCTTGAACACATTGATAAAGCGATCGATATTGACCAGAGCCCGATCGGCCGCACCCCTCGTTCGAATCCGGCCACGTATGTCAAGTTGTTTGATTTGATTCGCGATCTCTACACGCAGCTACCCGAATCAAAAATGCGTGGTTTCAAACCGGGTCGGTTTTCATTCAATGTCCCCGGTGGACGCTGTGAAGCGTGCGAGGGGACCGGCTCGAATAAACTGGAAATGGATTTTTTGGCCGACATCTGGGTCACGTGCCCCGTCTGTCAGGGGAAGCGATTCAACAAAGAGACACTCGAAGTCCGGTTTAAGGGAAAAAATGTCAACGACGTGCTGGAAATGGATATTCAGCAGGGGCTCGAACATTTCGAAAATCATCCCAAACTGATGAAGTCATTACAGACGCTGCACGATGTCGGCATGGACTATATCAAGCTTGGACAGCCTTCACCGACACTCTCGGGAGGTGAAGCGCAGCGGGTTAAGCTGGCCAAAGAATTGAGCAAACGTTCGACCGGAAAAACCGTTTATATTCTCGATGAGCCCACCACGGGACTGCATTTTATCGATATCGAACATCTGTTGCGGGTCTTACATGGTTTTGTCGATGCGGGGAACACCGTCATCGTTGTCGAACACAATCTGGATGTCATCAAAACCGCAGACTGGGTGATTGATCTTGGTCCTGAGGGAGGTTCGGGGGGCGGAAGGATTCTGGCGGAGGGGACTCCTGAAGAATTGCTCAATTGCGAAGAATCGTACACCGCGAAGGCACTGCGCAGTGTCCCTGGAATGGTCCCCAAGAAAGGGGAAAATGGAAAAAAGAAAAGCCTCAAGCAGACGGCGGTGGCGAATGCCACCACCCAAGTGGCGCCGGTTCCACGCTGGCAAACGTCTGTCAAACTGAAAGACTCGACCGAAGGAGCGGAGTCGTCAATCGTCGTACGGGGGGCCGCTCAGCACAATCTGCAACACTTGGATCTCAATATTCCCCGTGATCAGATGAGTGTCTTTTGTGGGCCGAGTGGTTCGGGAAAAAGCTCACTGGCGATGGACACATTGTATGCCGAAGGGCAACGGCGATACGTCGAGTCACTCTCGTCGTACGCTCGTCAGTTTCTCAGCCAAATGCCGAAACCACGGGTTGAGCATATCCATGGATTGCAACCGTCGATTGCCATTGAACAGAAGACGGTGGGTAACACACCTCGTTCGACGGTCGGAACCGTGACCGAGATTTATGACTATTTACGAATCCTGTTTGCGCGATTGGGAACGCAGTACTGTCCCGATTGTGGTATCCCGGTCAAATCTCAAACCGTCGACGATGTAATCGAGCGACTACTGGATCTGACCGACGAGAAGGGGGGAACCGCAGTCGATGTTCAGTCCACCAAGTCGCAGGCGACGAAGAGGCGTCCGGAAGCGACCGCCAAAGCGCCGATCCGCGTGCTGATTCTCGCCCCACAGGAAGTCACGGTGGGCCAGCAGTACTCGAAGTTGTGGGAACGACTGGGCGAGCAGGGATATCGCCGCGTTCGCATCGATGGGGTGACCTTCACACTGGATGCGGTTCCGGAAATTGATCGGAAGCGCAAGCATACGGTGGAAATTGTCGTCGATCGTGTGACGGTGACCCGTACCGGACGATCACGATTGGCCGAGTCGGTTGAACTGGCCTTTGATCTCGGTAAGGGGTTAATCCGCGTGGCGATTGTCGAGGACGATCGTGACGAAAAGAAATGGAAGGTACAGCCCTTCAGCCTCTTTCGCGCCTGCGAAAGTTGTGGCCGTGGATTTGAAGAGCTAGCGCCGCACAATTTTTCTTTCAACAGTCCTCTCGGCTGGTGCGATGCGTGTGAAGGGATCGGTGTCCAGCAGGGAACCAATCTGGGGGCCTTGATTTCGGACCAGACTCGTTCTTTGTCACAGGGAGCGGTCAGTGCCTGGCCTGATCCGGCCCGGTCACCCCTGTTTCGAAAAATGCTGGCGGCGATGGCGAGCGAATGCGATATTCCGCTGGATGTCCCCTTTTCTCAGCTCGACCCACTTCAACAGCGGGCGGTCCTGTTCGGCACGGGCGAGACCTGGATCCCCTGGACTTCCTCCACGACAACAGTCTCGACCCCGACTGGAAAGAAGTCAAAAGGGGAAGCCACACCGGGACCTGCGGCGGGTTCGTTCCGTTTTCAGTACAAGGGGCTTTACCCCGCCATCGAGCAGGCGGCGAGCCTCTCCTACGACTATCGTATGAAACTCTATGGGCTGGTAGGCGATGTTCCTTGTTCGTCCTGCCAAGGGAGTCGACTTCGCGACGATGCCAGTGCCGTAAAACTGGTCTCGGGGTTGACCACTGAAAATCCTGCGACCAGCACCGAGCAGCTGAAATCAGCGGTGGTGACCAACCCCGAGTTGGGTAAGTCGCTGAAGCAACTTTGTGATCTGCCGTTGCACGAAGCTCTCGCGTTTCTCAGTCAGCTGACGTTGAACTCGTCGCAACGGCGAATTGCCGGCGATCTCCTGCAGGAAGCCACATCGAGATTAACATTTCTCATGGATGTTGGCCTACACTATCTGACGCTCGCCCGAACATTGCCCACGCTCTCCGGCGGCGAGACGCAGCGGATTCGACTCGCGGGCCAGATTGGCCGTGCCTTGACCGGAGTTTTGTATGTGCTCGACGAGCCAACGATAGGCCTGCACCCGAGCGATAATGGGCGACTGGTCTCGGCCCTGTTGAAACTGCGTGATCTGGGTAACACGATCGTGATGGTTGAGCACGATCGGGAAGTGATCCAGGCTGCGGACCGACTGTATGACTTTGGGCCTGGAGCGGGTCGTTTCGGCGGCACGATTACCGCCCAGGGAACCCCGCGCGAAATTCATCAAAGCGAGTTCTCGCTGACCGGAAAGTACTTGTCGGGTGGTGAGGAAATCGTGATTCCGACAAAACGTCGGATGCAGCCTGAAAGCGCCGGACCGGCATTGGCGACCACCCAACCCCCTGCGAAGAAGGGAGTGTCAAAACGAACGCCGCTCGCGAGTACCGGGCGTGGCCAAGCAAGTAACGGGGACCAGGGGAAAACACTCGAATCCCCAGCGAAGGCGTCAGTATCGACGCGGATCACGGATCAGATGCCGCCCGGTGGTGGTTGGCTGGAATTATTGGGCGCTCGTCAGCATAACCTGCGTAATGTGGACCTGCGTATTCCTCTGGGGACACTGACTGCGGTGACGGGAGTGAGTGGCAGCGGGAAAAGTTCGCTGATTGATGACACATTGGCACGAGCAGTCTCGCGTAAGTTAAATCGTGCGACGGCGCAGCCTGGCCCTCATGACGAACTGAACGGTCTCCCGTTTATCAGCAAAATCATCGTGGTGGACCAGCAACCGCTGGGGTCAACCCCCGCTTCGAATCCGGCAACGTATACGGGGGTCTTCGAGCATATTCGTGAGCTCTTTTCTCGCATGCCCGAGTCAAAATTGCGGGGATACAGCCCCACTCGATTCAGTTTTAATCGGGCTGGGGGCCGCTGTGAGGCGTGCGAAGGAAATGGGCAAAAACTCATTGAAATGCATTTTCTGCCCGATGTCTGGGTCGAGTGTGATTCCTGTCATGGAGAACGCTACAACGCAGAAACACTGGCCGTGACCTATCGTGGGCAGAGTATTTCCAATGTGCTGTCGATGTCGATTGGCCAGGCTCTGGAACTGTTCGACAACATCCCCAAGATTCGGGCCCCCCTTTCGGTGCTGGCGGCGATTGGCCTGGATTATTTGACGCTGGGCCAATCGGCTCCCACACTTTCAGGAGGAGAAGCCCAACGCGTGAAACTGGCGGCCGAGTTGTCGCGACCTCAATCCGGAAAGACGCTGTATCTGCTGGATGAACCGACGACTGGCCTGCATTTTGATGATATCCGCAAGCTGTTAAAAATCCTGAACAGTCTGGTCGACGCCGGGAATACGGTGGTTGTGATCGAGCATAATCTCGATGTCATCAAAACCGCAGACTGGATCATCGATCTTGGTCCTCAAGCGGGAAGTGAAGGGGGATGGATTGTTGCCGAGGGGACACCGGAGTCCGTCGCAGAACAAGCGTTAGCGAGGGCGCAACGTAGTCTGCTGAATACGTCGCAGGATCCTGTTGGGAACCCGAGTCTGCCCCCCCGGCGGAAAGGGAACTCAGCAGAAAAACATCGTGCTCTGCCCGCGTTTTCCGTCCGCGATCATCGAGAGGAGAATACGCCGCACCGAAGTTTAACCGGAGAAATCCTCGCGACCGTACTCGCGACAGGCGGGCGGGGTGAGCGCGAGTCGTTTGATGCGGAGGGGGCGCGGAAAAAGCGGTCCAGCGATCTTGATCCCACAAAGATCGGTGCCGATGCCAAAATGCCCTGGGAGCTGGATGGAAAAAAATGGCACACCGTGAACGGCCTCGCAAATAATGGAAAGCCCCGCCGCTGGAAGGGGGCGATTCTCACGAAGATTATCGAAACTCTCGAAGGCACGAACGAATTCAGCCCAACTAACTGGAATGAACGGAGTACGGTCGAGGTGGCTGCAAAAGTCCGCAACATCGGCTGGTTTTTGCATGCGTTTACCGGGGACGAGTGGTTATTGTCGTTGAAATTCCGTGTTCCCAAGCGAACATTTGTCCAAGAGACGCTACAAAGAGACCTCGCGTTGAAGGATGTAAATGAACTGGACGAAATTCCAGTTTATAACCGACAACCCCGTGTGCGTATTCGTCCCTCGGCAAATGGCCCATTTGAAGATGTGACCATTTCAATTATTGAGCCTGCGGATATTGAAACCGAGGCCTTTCAGCAATTCCTGACGCGCGCGATGGAAGCGTTCCTGCAGCGAGTTCATCCAGAGGCATTGAATCTGGAGGAATTAACCCCCTGGAAAAAACTCGGCCGCAAATGGCATCTGATGCGCAAAGGGTTTCTGCAGGGGATTATTGAATGGGAACCCGCAGTTTTAGATGAACTTGTTTCTGTCGTCGAAACCTTTTTACCCGAGGCCAAAATTGACTGGACACAAAAAATTCTGGTTCACTTTGCCATTGGAAAAACAACAGTCGCGAGCCTGGTGACCAAACGGCCTACCGGAGTCGAGTTAGTCGTTTATGTCCCCAGTGGGTCGATTGAACTGGGCCAGATTGCCAGTATTGGTATTGACCCCGCGATCGATCTTCGGAAAAGAACCGGAGAAGATGCGGTGGTGTTCCGGTTTACCACGGTTGAGCAAGTGCAATCCAAAACGTTTCGGCAATTCCTGTCACAGCGGTG
>Ga0114978_10003361_pt1 | contig 13103 bp, 13 predicted proteins | sample S_140212_EF_Meta_FD_87027 | JGI IMG/M metagenome (GOLD analysis project Ga0114978, IMG submission 87027) | Freshwater microbial communities from Lake Simoncouche, Canada to study carbon cycling - S_140212_EF_MetaG | ecosystem: Environmental > Aquatic > Freshwater > Lake | place: Lake...
CAGTAAACTCTGGTATTGCTGGATGGTTTGATCGTTACCCACGTATTCCTTATGGTCGTGCCACAGCTTACACTGCCAAGAATCCACAGAAGTTTGCCATGGCTTTTCCATTCCTACAGCAACTTGCTCAAGGATTTAAAGATCTTCTTCCATGGCGTTACAATAATCAGATGGAAGCTGCCAAGAAACTAGATCAATCATTCTTAGTTCCTGAAACTCCATTCACAACAGTAACTGTTAATAAAACATTCCGTACTGCTGCTCACTATGATGCTGGTGACTTGAACGAAGGTTTGTCTAATCTGTTGACATTGTCTAATGATGGTAAGTATTCAGGTGGTTATTTGATTGCACCCGAGTATCGCATTGCGATTAATGTACGTCCAGGAGACTTGCTACTGATTAACAATCATGAGGTTATGCATGGCAATACACCTATCGTTTGCGAAGAAGGATCTGAGCGTATCTCTTTGGTAGTTTACTTCCGTGAAAAGATGCTTGAGTTGGGTAGCAAAGAGTATGAAGAATGCCGTTTTAACTTTGTTGAATCACGCAGACTAAACAAAGAACACCCAGAGTGGCGTCATCTTTGGAATGGTGTTTCTGCATCTATGTGGGCATCTGATGAGTGGTATGAATACTGCGAAAAGAAACTTGGTCGTGAAACTCTAATAAAGTATCACCCAGAAGCTGAGAAAGCATCTTCACTTGAAGGATTCTTCTGATGTGTAGCGTAATTGGTGCTGTAATCCAATCACCAACTAAGGATGATTTTGAAACCCTTCGTGCTGTTTTCCATGAGTCTAAGATTCGTGGTATGCACGCTACTGGCTTATCTTATGCTAAAGCTAATTCTATCGTCACTCAAAAGTTACCTGTTTCTGCGGATAAGTTCCCATTTGATTTTGAATCGTATTTGAATGAGGATGGTAATCTTTACCTTATTGGTCATTGCAGATATAGCACCAGTGACTTAGAATATAATCAACCCATGGCAGATGCTACTAAAAGTATTGTTCACAATGGAGTCATCTCTCAAGAGTCACCAGAGAAATGGAAAGACTTGTATGGTTATGACTGTATGACTAAAAACGATAGCGAATTAGTTCTTTACTCTAAAGATCCATTGAGAGAATATTCTAATATGTCACTGGGTGTATGTGAACTTTCACTTGATAAGAAAGTTCGTTTCTATCGCAATGGTAAGCGTCCGATTTATTTTACTTTATTTGATAATGGTTGTATAATTACTTCTACTAAAGACATTGCCAAACGTGCAGGTCTTGATATGCCAGTTGAAGTTCCTATGAATATGTACATGACAGTTGATGGTTACCTATCAATGAACATGGAAAGAGTTGATATTATTAATAAAGATTTGCAGGGGATAGAATATGAAACAGTACGCATCTGATAAGTTTACATGGGGTTATGAGATTGAGTGGGGTGATGTAGATCGTCGTTTAACTCCACCTGAGCATCTTGGTAAATGGGAATTTGCTGAAACTGATATTGTAAACATTCATGAGCCAGTCAAGTATATTGCTTGCGATCCTCTTGGGATTGAACCATGGATGGGTGGAGAGATTAACACCAAGCCAACTGCTACTTGGAAAGAACAAGTAGATCGTGTAATGGAACTACATCAGTTCTTTGTTGATAATGGCAATCAACCTTCTGCTTCATGCGTCAATCATGGTCATCTTCATGTGTTCGTTCCAGGACTTAAAGATGACGTAGCTTCATTGAAGAAACTTGTTGCTTATATCAAAGCTAATCAAACAGATACCATTGAGTCATGTTATGGTTTCTATGAGACTGGACAGATGAAAGGTTCCAAGGGTGCTAAAATGTATCTCAAGTATGATGGCGGACGAGAAATGCCAGAATATATGTGTGATAATATCATCAATCTAGCAACAGACTTTGACCACTTTATCAAGTTACATGCTGCTGGCAAAGATGGTGTATCAATGGGTCGTCCATTCCGCTACGCCATCAATACTTACTGTATGAAGCACACAGGTACAATCGAGTTCCGTTGTTTCCGTTCGTCAACCAAACATGACGAGATTGAATCACAGTTCCGTTTTGCAGAGAAGTTTATTGATGCGGCATTGAACGATGGACCAAGTGTTAAAGAAATTCTAGCAGCAGATAACTACAAGTTCCCACCATTCGTTTGGGATCTCAATGAGTATATTGGTTGGATTAACACAAAGTGGGATAAAGAGCGTGGTAACAAACAACGTGAATACCTTGCAGTTGCGTAAATGTTCCAGAGATGAATTTGTCGCAGCTATCACTGACGACAAAGCCGATGGTTTCGCCAAGACATTCAGAGCCAAAGCAGATATGCAAGAGCAGTGGGGTGAATGTTATGGTGCATTTAATAATAATGGCGAGTTAATGGGTGCAATTATTACCACTCTTGGAAAAACTAATCCAAGAGTGGCAAACCTACAATTGCTGCACACATTCAATAAACATCGTCGTAGGGGTGTTGCCAAAGAATTAACCCTAACATCATATCAAGTTGTTAAACTTGCTGGTGCAGTTTACTTTAGAGTTTCTGCAGAACCAGAAGCTGTTGCATTTTATGAAAGCATTGGGTTCAAGTTCTGGGGTAAACAAAAAAGTGGATGTAGTCTAAGCATGTTTAAGATTGCAGGCGATACTATTCTAGAGGGCATTTACGACGACAAAGACCCAGTTCTGCAAAAAGCACTTTATAGTGGTCGAAAGGGAAGCCTAGCCCTGTCCTACATCATGCAAGAAAGTGTTGACTTAAATTCGTTTTTGTAGTATAATAGTCTTATCGAAACTTGATCTTTTATATATTATGGCTTCTAATCATACTAAAGCATCTGCTATTACTGAACGTATCGCAGCTGAATACTTCTGGGAACATGGTTATAAAAACAAATACTCTGGAATGAGTAAAAAAGTTTTTCTGCAAATGACTGCGGATGGAGACTTATCTTTATCCAATGTGTTAGAAAATTTTATTACTCTAATTAATCCCAAGAAAAAAAGATCCAACGAAACTGGCATGGATTTTACTGACAAGAGTGATGCTAAGTATATGTCAACTCGAATCAAAGTCACCAACTCCTATCACACAAAAAAAGATGGAACAGTCACGCATTATCAGTCTAGAATGCTAAACTGCTGTCTTTCTGGTAAGTCACTTCGCAATAAAGTTGGAACACTGCGAATAGCAATCACTGTTTACAATCCAGAAGATGAAACATGTAGCAGAGTTCTACTCGTACGTATTCCTTATCCTCAGTGGAATGAACTTACAGACAAAGGTGGTAACTTGAATTTCGAGTTCAATTTTGATGGCACTATGAAAAACAATTATTTTAAAAAATATGGTAGCTATGTATGTGATGATGTTACATTATTCTGTAAATAATGGATTATAGATTAAAAGAAAACAGACGTGAAGCATTCATTCGCTGGTACGCATGGTCAATGAAGTATGATGACTGTGATCCAGCGGTATGGGCTACTAACTATCTAAACAAAAGATACGAACACAATGATGAACAGCGTTTATGGTTAGCATGGCTTTATGGTAATACTTACTACCTTCCAACTGCATGGGTTCTCATGAATGAATTCCCAGACTTTGAGTTGGCAACAGTGGATCGTATCACCCAATGGAATACTGTCAACTACAAACGACTTCGTTACCAAACTGATACAAAGTGGAACAAGGGACACTTACCTACGATGTTTGCTTCTTATCAAGAATTCATTGGCAATAAATCACAGCGTGAGAAATTAGAGAGTTATTATGGAGATACAGAAGAACAAAACTTTACACGATTGTGGGAGATACTTAAGGGAAGCCTGCATAAGTTTGGGCGTTATTCTACTTGGTTCTATATGCAACATCTCAAGCACACTGCTGGTGTTCGTATTGAGCCCACTAGTCTTATGTTGGACGATTATGATGGCTCTCGCTCTCATCGTAATGGACTTCTTTTCGCCATCGGCGAGGATAACGATTATGATAGAAAACTCACTGCGGTGGAGTACGCAAGACTTGAGTCACATGGCAAGAGTATTCTTACAGAAACAAAAGAAAGGTTCCCAGAACTAGCAAGTCAAATAGACTTCTTTACAATGGAAACCTGCCTGTGTTCATTTAAGAAGATCTTTCGTGAGAAACATGGACGCTATTTGGGTTACTACTTAGATCGTCAATGTGAAGAAATCCAACAGTGCGAATCAGATGGTTGGTATGGTATTGATTGGAATGTTTTATGGCAAGCAAGAAACGAAACTATTGAATTACGTTTAGATAATAAACATGGTATTGATAAAGAAAAGTTTCCTAATTTTATTAGATCAGGTAGAATAGAAAACTTATACTGGATGTTTGATGATGAGCAACCGCAACCTTTAGGATTGGAGATATTTACATGAGCGATATGAATATGGGTAGTACTGTTACTACACTACCACAAGATATGATTACACCTACTACTAATAGTATTACTGGTGGAATTATGATAGGAAGTTCTAATTATACTAGTTATACTAATTCTACGGCTACATCAACACTTACTATTACAACTTCAGCACAAGAACTTCTTGATAGACGAGAAATGAATCTTATTGTAGTTGATCATAAAGTTTCAGAAATGGAAATGATGAAACTAAAAGAAATTCGACCAGACTATGCAGATATCATTAAAGATAATATCGCTAAAAAAGCCACCATAGAAGTCATCAACAAAATGACATTTACTAAGAAGAAACTTCTTGATGATGACACCCATCACTTCTATGGGCGAGTTTATGTGTTCACTAAGGAAGAATTGATTCAATTGATTGAGGAAGCACGTTATGCATGATAAGTTTGGAGTTGGAGATGTTATTTCTGTCCAACTAATTAAAGGTAATGTAAAGAAGCGTAAACTGCTGGCAGTGGGTGGCCAGCCAGGAACTGGTAAGACTACACTGTTCCGTAAGTTTATGGAAGCACATGAGTGGGAAAGGGTAGAGCCTAAGAAGATGCTACCTGCACTCTATTGTAAGGCACTTGATCTATACATCCTAGGTAAGTATGAGGATGGTGAAACCTTTGCTGGAACAGATCGTTTGTCTATGGCAGTCCAACCAGTGGCTCAAGAGTTTGCCAAAGAAACCACCTCAAATATCCTGTTCGAAGGCGACCGAATCTTTAATCAGTCGTTTCTAGAGTTCTCAATGGATCTTGAGAACATAGATCTCCAAGTCATCTATCTAAAGGTTCCAGATGCTATGCTTAGACAGCGTTATGCAGATCGTGGATCTGACCAGTCTGAGACATTCCTAAAAGGTAGGGCGACTAAATATAGTAACATCCTCTCTAACTTCGAGTTGATGCCCTATATTACTGAGTTTGTAAACACCAACTTAGAGGAGCAAGGGAAAGTTCTTGCATTTATGAATCAACACTTAGTTTAAATGCAAGGGTTTTCTGGGATATGAATGAATTTCCTGGAAACAGCAACCTTCGACTGGATGGATCTACTCAATTTTCATGAGCGTCCATTTAGGGCTAAGTACATTCCATCAAAAGTGTGGAAAGACCTAGACCGATATCGCAACGATTCGGTCGGTCTTGCTAACTACTTTAAAAAGTGGCGCACTAAAATACAATGGTTTCAAGAAAAGTCAAACGCAAAGATGTTTGACCACTACGTATGTGTTGGTGGAGAATACTCTCCTGAAGATCGTCAGTGCGTCATACAAATCTGCACTCACTACTACAATGACTTTAACTTTACCGATACATCTTGGGTCACCTTTAAGTATAAAGTAATACAAGTTCATATGCATGAGTTAATACACTTTATGCAGTTCGATAGAAGATGTGATGAGTGGAGCAACTACGTTGTTCCTTATAAAAAAATTGGACATGCCAAGATAGATAAAGAGCGCAAGTATCTATCCGAGTTCGATGAGATCCAAGCATATGCGCATTGTGTTCTGCTAGACTATAAATTTTTCAGACCAAATTATACTACAGAACAACTAATCAGTCGTTCTACCAAGTATCATGATTCCAAAACTCTGCATTACTTCCTAAAGACTTTCAATTACGACTATAAAAATAACGTAGCTACACACAAGATTGTACAACAAATAATTAAGTGGGATCGTAAATATGATAGAGTTATTCATGCCTCCAAGCGCAAATAAATAGTATAATAATTACATATTGATTGGTCACTAATGTCTGGACAAGTTAAAAACAAACAACTAATACCGACTGCTTTCGGAATAGCAGACGGAAATGAAGTCACACTCACTTCTTTAAACACTAAAGTAAAGAGTAAGTTAAAGAGTATGGGGCTATCTCCAGCTGTGGTTTCTGCATGCGAGTATCTTTATGATCATGCGCTTAAAGGTGATAGTAGCTTTCCAACTAATCCTGGAACCCTAAGCAAAGAAGATTACAATATCGTTCTAAAAGACTTTGGAGAAGTAACTGGAGCAGCATGGCTCTTGCAATCATATAGCAAGAAGTATAGAGCAGTTAAGTTTCCTATTGGTAACGAAAAACTTATCGACTACATGCTAGTAACAAAGCAGGGTCTGGTTGAAAAGTTTTCAGCAAAGGCTGGACAGGGTGGCAAACCTTCTATCACTTCTTTGATGCCAGTCATCGAGGAATTGATTACCACGTCACAAGCAACCCTTGATATTAAACTAGCAAAACCATCATGGGTCATCTATCATCTTTCAACTGAAGAAAAGAATGGTTTGTATTTTGGACCACTTAAAGCAGCACAGTATTTAAATAGTGATGGATGGGTAGCTTTAACTAAGTTACTAAAGCATAAAGATCTCAAGACTGGTTATACTAGTGGTCTTCCTACACAGGCACAGATGGAAACTGCCGTAGTGAATATGGGTACATACGAAAACCTACGCAAGTATACAAAAGATTTTTACGATGCCACTGGTTATTCAAGCACAATTAACGTAGAAGTTTCTAAGCGTATTATGGGTAAGGGTTATGATCGTGTTCGTTATGGTTTATTACATTATCCAATTACAGCTGAGATGGTTAAGTGGTTAAATACCTCAACTAATCATGCGCAAGCCCTATTAAATATGACTGCCAATACTTTAAATATTCAGCAGGTTTATATGGACTTAAAGGGAACTTCAATTGTTTATAGCGTAAAAGCATTCTCAGACGCTGAGTTTAAATTTGGTTCTCCAAGTAGCGCACCATACCCTACTAATAATAGAATGGGGTTTACCATGAATAAATCACCCCAACCTATTACTAGGATCAAAGAGTAATCCCCTCAATTCTGTAGGGTTATTAAGAAATCGCTTGACGGAAATTCCAAAATAGGGTATAATAAGAGTATATGCTGAATCTTAAGTCGTACATAAAAGAAGAAAAAAACACTCACATGGAGCACCTCGAAGATCTGATCTTCAATGAGGGTGTTGCGGGAACAAAACAAGCGATCAAGTTTCTCCGTGATCTACGTGACATGCTTGCCAGCAGTGCAAAGGCTAAAGTCACTTCCACTGTAAAGTGGGATGGTGCTCCAGCAATCTTTGCTGGTATTGATCCACGTGATGGTAAATTCTTTATCGCCAAAAAGGGTGTGTTCAACAAAGAGCCAAAGATATACAAAACAGTTGCTGAGATTGACGCTGATACTGATGGTGATCTGGCAGCAAAGTTTAAAGTTGCACTGCAAGAGTTTAGCAAGTTGGGAATTAAAAATGGCGTCTATCAGGGTGATCTAATGTTTACTCAATCAGACCTGAAGATAGAAAACATAGAAGGATCCAAGTATGTTACCTTCCATCCCAACACTATTGTTTATGCAGTGCCAGCTGAAAGTGATTTAGCCAAGCAGATTAAGAAAGCAAAGATCGGTGTAGTTTGGCATACCACTTATACTGGTAACAGCTTTGAGTCAATGACTGCTTCTTTCGGTAAAGGTATTGTTGAGAAATTCAAAGCTGTACCTAGCATCTGGATGGATGATGCTAACTACAAAGACTATTCAGGCACTGCCACCTTCACTAAAAAAGAAACTGTGACTCTAGATGGTATTATCAACAAAGCAGATACTCTTGTTAATTCTATTCAAACTGCCACGTTAAATGGCATCAGTCAGAATCCTGACCTACTGTTGTTGGTTAAAACCTTTGGTAATAGCAAGATCCGTGCTGGTGAAAAGATTACCGATACCAGCAAACATGTTACAGAACTGTTTAACTACGTTCATGAGAAGCTGGAACCAAAGCAGAAAACCGAAAAGGGTATCGCTGCTGGTGAAGAAAAACGTAAGAAGATCATGGCATTCTTTGCCAACCATGATAAGAAAGAGATCGTTAAGATTTTCGATCTGGCAAATGCGCTGGTTGATGCCAAGCATATGATTGTTGATAAGATGAATCAGGCTGGTCATATCTCCACCTTCCTTAAGACTACCAATGGATTTAAAGTCACTGGAGTTGAAGGTTTCGTGGCTATTGATCACATGACAGGTGGTGCAGTTAAGATCATTAACCGTATGGAGTTTAGCCAGTCTAACTTCTCGCCAGAGATTATCAAGGGCTGGCAGCGATAATAAATTCGCTAAATAATACACAGTTACAATTTTATAGATGGGTCACATGAAAAAGTATTCGCAGTTCCTAAAGGAACTACCAAACAAAACAGTAGTATTTGCTTTCGGCAGGTTCAATCCCCCGACTACGGGACATGAACTGCTAATTAAAGCAGTCAAAAAGCTAGCAGCTACACATAAAGCTGACCATGCTATCTACGCATCAAAGACCCAAGATTCTAAAAAGAATCCACTTGCAGTGGACAAGAAGGTTCATTATTTGAACCTGATGTTTCCAGGTACAAATTTCGTGGCAGCGAATGCACAAGAACGTACCTTTGTTGAAGCTATAATAAATCTAAACAAGAAATATAAAAGTCTGATCATGGTTGCTGGTAGCGATCGTGTTCCAGAATATGAGAAGATCCTTGCCAAATATAATGGTAAAGAATTCCACTATGACACTATGCAAGTTATCTCTGCTGGTGAACGTGATCCAGATGCCGATGATGCGTCTGGTATGTCTGCCAGTAAGATGCGTGCTGCAGCATCCAAGGGAGATTACTCCCACTTCAAACAAGGTTTACCATCTACAATGCGTGACATTGATGGTCGTCGTTTAATGAATGACGTTCGTATGGGTATGGGACTTGAATCAATCAAAGAACAAATCAATCTCGTCAAGAATGATCTGCGTGAGCAGTATTTCCATGGCGAGATTTTCAACATTGGCGATATCGTAGAGGCTAATGGTCAATCATACGAAATCGTTAAGCGTGGATCAAATCACTTACTGCTAAAAGAAGAATCTGGTAAACTTATTTCCAAGTGGATCCAAGATGTTTCAATGGCCAAAGAACTACACTTAAAGGAAAGTATGCTTCCAGAAGAACTAACAGACAAGACACTTAAGCCAACAGATAAGATTAAGGTTGCTAGAATTATCGCAACAATGCTTGGTACTGATAATGCTGAAACATCAGCCAATCCTGAGATGTTGGTTAATACTGCACTACGTAAAATTCGTAGCAAAGCATTGAACCCAGAAGCACTTAAGATTCTTGATAAAATGTTAGCATTGGCTACTGAAGTTGGTATTCAGTATGATGCTACATTAAAGCCTTCGAAATTAAAAGAAGGTGTACTTCAACCAAATGGTAATGATCAAATTCCAGTGACTACTGACTCACCAGTTGTAAATAAAAATAGCAAATTCAATATCGCCAAAGATCGTTTACGTTATACTGACTTTGTTAAATTGAAGAAGATGAACGATGTTAATGAGGCGTATACGCATGAAGTCTCTGTTAGCTATGATAAGATGGGACAACGTGCAACAGGTAAGGTTCGTGTAACTGCAGATGATCATGAAGAAGCTAGAAAGAAAGCACTCTCTGTAATGAGTGGTCGTGAGAATAATGTAAAAGTTCACAACTCCAAAGAAACTGGTTCAAATATAGCGCATCACTTTAAAGAAGACATTGAACAGATCGATGAGATCTCTCAAAAACTTGCTGGTAATTACTATGCCGCAGCTACAAAGAAACATGTAGATAAAGTTGGCATGAAGCGAAACATGTATGATCGTATCGAGAAAGATATGGGAAAGCAACGTAAAGCTGGTGTTGATCGTGCTTTAGATCGTTTAACTAAAGAATCAACTGACGAAGAAGATGCTGATTCAATGATGCCAACATGCCCAATCTGCAACTCTGCTAATTGTAAAGAAGCTACGCATGGTTACAGTAAAGCAATGGAACCTATGTTTGATCCATTCTTTAAAGAAGAATCCGAAGCTGAGCCTGTAAAGTCCCCAGTTGTTGACCTGTCTTCCTATGAAGGTGACTATGATCACAACATGGAAGGTGAAGAACTCTCTGACGAAGAATTAGATAAGATGGCTGCAGAGATTAATGACATCGATGATGTTATTGATATGTATGACGAAGATGAATTGGCCATTGTTGATGCCGACACTGGTGAAGAAATCCCAGACACTGACGAAGAAAACCAATTTAATGAACAATCCATTATGGAAGTTTTGTCTCGTGTGGAACGTATGCGTGCCAAGATGCGCATTAAGCGCACATCGGCTAAACGTCAACGTGCCACTAAGATTGCTCTTAGAACATACTCTGGTTCAGAAAAGATTAACAAACGTGCACGTCGTTTAGCCATCAAGCTAATGAAGACACGTCTACTGCGTGGTCGTGATCCAACGAAAGTTTCTGTTGGAGAGAAAGAAAGAATCGAGCGCACGATTGAGAAGCGTAAGGTAGTAATTGGTCGTTTAGCAATGCGTTTGGCTCCACGTGTTCGTAAGATCGAAAAAGCACGCATGACTCATACTAAATTCACACAAGGCTCTACTCCAAATGTTAGCATTTAAAGAACACCTCGAAGAACAAGTTCGAGTTGGCAAGGTTATGCAATTTGCCGCTAAAGCACATGAACTTTGGCGCAACCAGCATATCAAAGACAAGGGCGATGTTCCTAGAATTAAAAAGAACAGTGATGGAACTGAAGGTGATATTAATGTCCCTTTCCATAAACTACATCCTGATTGGAAAAAGGAAAACATTGCGGCAGGTCATGCAGCATTGGCAGCTACAAAGAAACATCCCCATGATATGGAGAAAGCAGCTGAACATGTACACAATGAGTGGATGAAGCGTAATCCTAAGGCAGATTATAATGCATCTCAGCATAAACCTTATAAAGATTTACCTGAAGATGAAAAAGAAAAAGACAGAGTTCATGTCCGTGCCATGTCATCTTTAAAAAATAAATAATTCTATGATAAATTTTAAGGAATATAACAATTGTATCTGCGAAACAGCCGATGCTGGTCTTGCTGCTAAAGCAAGCAAGTCTGGTGTTTCAATTGGTACACTACGTAAAGTATATCGTCGTGGTGTTGCTGCATGGAACTCTGGTCATCGTCCAGGAACTACTCCACAGCAGTGGGGTATGGCTCGTGTAAACTCTTACATTGGCAAGGGCAAGGGAACATATGGTGGTGCAGATAAAGATCTGCATGAAGAAAATCTACAAGAACTTAGCACTGACAAATTAGCACAGTATAAAAAAGCTGCAAGTGCAGATGCAAGTGCAGCTGACAAAGCTGGTAACTATGCTAAAGGTAATAAACGATTCAGTGGTATCATTAAAGCAACTAATAAACAGTTTGATAATGATATGAAGAAACAGGTCAAAGAAAGTAATAATTCTGACTATGATAAGGCAGAAGAACATTTATCAAAAGCAAATGATGCTGACGCTAAAGGTGATAAGAAATCATTCCATGCACATATGGCAAACCACCATGATTCTATGTCAGAATGGCATGATTCAAAAGGTCGTTCTGCCTCAGCTGATAAACATGCAGAAAAAGCTGATTACCACCATGAGAAATCTCTGAGCGAAGAAACTAATCCAGTTCCAAAAGACAAAGAGTCTGGACTGCCAAAGAAATACGTTGCTGGTCTTTCTGCGTCAACAGCAAAGGCACGTGCTGCTCACTTTGCTAAAGCTGATAAGTTATCTGACAGAGATCCAGAGGCATACAAACCAGCACCTGGAGATGCCACAGCCAAGACTAAACCAAGCAAGCACACATTAAAGTATCATGCAATGTTTGGTGAAGACATGGATGAAGAAATCTACGAAGCATGCTGGGATAGTCACAAACAAGTTGGTATGAAGAAAAAGGGTAACCGCATGGTTCCTGATTGTGTACCAAAGAACGAAGAATTTGAAGCCCAGTTTGATCTAATTGAAGAGTATGTCGAAGAACTTGCTTTGGTTCATAATATGGACTCAGAAACTATTTGGGAAACCTTGGAAAGCATCACTGATGATGAACTGCTAGAAGCAGCAGTTGATGCTAAAGGACATAAAAGTTCTACTGGTGGTCTGACACAAAAGGGTCGTGATTACTACAATAGACAGTCTGGTGGAAATCTTAAAGCACCAGTCACTACTCCACCATCAAAATTAAAAGCTGGTAGCAAAGCTGCCAATCGTAGAAAGTCTTTCTGTGCACGCATGGGTGGTATGGAAGGTTCGATGAAAAAACCTAATGGTGAGCCAACTCGCAAAGCATTGGCACTAAGAAAATGGAATTGTTAAAATGGAAGAATTAGTAACAGCGTTAAAGGTATTGTTGGCTAACCAAACCTTTATGTACTACAAAATTCATAGCTATCACTGGAATATCGAGGGTATTGAATTTTCTCAGTACCATGATTTCTTTGGTGAACTCTATGAAGACATCTATGCCTCAACAGACCCAACTGCAGAGAATATCCGCAAATTAGATGCGTATGCTCCAATTAGTCTAACTGAACTCTATAACTATAAGACAGTTGACGAGAATGAGACTCTTGTTGTGTTGCTGCGTGATATGCTAGCAACCCTAATTATGGATAACGATAAAGTCATTGCAAGCCTAAATAGAGTATTCGCTCTTGGAACAAGAGAAAACAAGCAAGGTCTATGTGATTTTATTGC
>Ga0114978_10003362_pt1 | contig 13101 bp, 5 predicted proteins | sample S_140212_EF_Meta_FD_87027 | JGI IMG/M metagenome (GOLD analysis project Ga0114978, IMG submission 87027) | Freshwater microbial communities from Lake Simoncouche, Canada to study carbon cycling - S_140212_EF_MetaG | ecosystem: Environmental > Aquatic > Freshwater > Lake | place: Lake...
CGCCAAGCGGTCTTTGCTCAGCGCCATTCCCATGGGTGACTGGAAAATCCGAAAATGCGTATTCAGGTGATCTCCCTCGTCGCGCACAATCACCAGCTTCCCCGCCTGATAAGTGGTTGCCATCAACGAGGTTCCCAATTCCCGTCACAACGCCGGAAAATTGGGAGTATGAACCGCACGCAAGGGAGCCGAATCCTCGGCCATTTCGGCAACGGGTCCATGCTCGCGAGTAGGGGCAATGTTGCTGCCTGGTAAAGGGGTCCCTGCCGTAAGAGATTCACCAATCGGCATGGGGCATTTCCCTGGATAAAAAGTTGTACGGCGACAAATCAGGTCTGCGATGATGGCTTGTTAGTCATGAAAAATGTAGAAAAATCGGTCTAATGATCACAGTATTGCAAACCGTTTGATCAGGAGAACCGAGATGACCACTCCAGGATTGTATCGCACGCCTGGTGTCAGGGGCGATAAACCGACTCGATCATTGAGATAACGAGGGGCGAGTGTATTTTTGGAGAAAGGAAAGGGCTAAGAGCGAAAACCCTGTTGGATACAGTTTACCCCTTGCGCGCGAAAATCGGATCCGTGGTGACCGACATTTCCAGTGTGAAATACCCAGCCGGGTTTAAAACCCCTCCAGGCAGGAGGGTACTTAACAACCTCCAATGAAAGAAGATGATACCAATAACCATGACCGGATTTGCCAGAGTCACCGCTTGATCGAGTAATCTCAAATCAAATGGACGAAATCTATCGGCTCTGGTGCCGAAGTGCTAACAGTCGCTCGTTGACCGAAAAACTGGCTGGCGGGTTGTTGGAATTTGAGGAACCCAAGCCAGTTTTCATCGACGTTTGAAACAGGATTCCATGCATAACCTCTTGCCAGGTCATTAAGCTACTTGGTAAGGGGAGTGTCTCGATCGTCTTCTGCGTGTTCAAGCAGGTCGAGGTTGCCGCCGCGAATGAACAAATCCTCCGATGATCGCGATCAGTGACATCACAATTGAGGAGGGCTCAGGCAAAACAGGAACGATCGAAATCGCACCAGAAGTATAAACCGTTGCGTTTGCCAGAATCGGATTCGTGTTGTTGATGGTCAGTAAATTCCCAGCACCGTCGTGGAATGCTGACTTCCCCGGATTCAATGAGATGACCAAATTGAAAATGTCTCCAGGTGGATTTGTTGTCCCTGTCGCAGTGTACGCGAGTATCAAGTTCGCCAGTACAAAGCTGGTACCGCTGGCAACTGATACGGAGCCGCTCGAAGCCGCCCCGTCGTAAATGTCTTGACCCGAAAATTCGGTATTGAACCCCCAGCCATTTGGGTCACTGATCGATCCCAGCACGCTCCCCGAGTCGTAATCCAAGCTGGCGCCGTAGAAAATGTAATCTGGATCATTGAGTGATGGGCATGTTAAGTAGGATGAGGCTCCAACAAATTCGAGTGATGAGATTGGTGGTATCGGATTCAGTGGATTCGGCAGGATGTCAAACACAACTGTAAAATCAGCCACTTCGTCCGATGAATCACTAGTTATCATGATTTGGGCAACGCCTGTGTTAGACGGGAGAGCGGATATGATTAATCCTGCGTCTGCAGATGCTGCAAAAAGAGCCGTAAGTGCCAGGGTGATCAGTGCAGTCTTGCTTTTCATGATAGGTCCGTTTTTGTGTAACTGATTAAAAAAAATGCTGTTGCGACGCGTTTGACAGATTGCTGTACTAAAATTCATTCACTTATATGGATATGTATTAATGCATCTGGGGTGTATGCGTAGATTGGTAAAGCTGGCGAATATGGGATGATGATACCGGTTTTTCCGGAGGATTCAATCGCAGGCATCGGGTTTTTGGGAAAATTTTTCTTTAAAATCACCCCTTTCAGCACGACTTGCGCCGCGAAAAATTCAGGTGTGCGGGGTCATCACCCATTTTTACGGGATTCTCGAACCGCTGCAGCCGGATCGCGTCCCGTCCGCTGATCGTGACGCGCTGACAGCTCGCTTGGCATTCAAGTCCCCGTCCGATACTTCCATGCCGTCTTCATTGTGCATACCCGCCTTGAACGACGACTCGCGAAGTGAATGGCCCGCCGAAAATCGAGAAAACAACTTCCGAACTTGGAAATTTCGAGTCATCGCAATCATCCGCTCATCGGACAATTGCCATTCTCGACACAAGTACCCTCCCCCCGCCCACAAAACGAGGATTTCTCATTGTCGTTGGCGAGGTTTTTGATTTTCGCCATACACGCAGCGTTGGTTTCGGAAGTTTTTAGGGGGAGCGTTGGCTGCGACGAGCGAGCGGATACCAGAACTGCATTCAAACGCCGTCGGAAAGAAGAAAGAATCGCGTTGTTTCGATTCAAATTCTCGGGCGGCAACGATAGGGGTGTGGTTCGTTTAACGCGAGTGGTGGGGGCTGGACGCATGCGAGTCTTTTGGGGCTTGTGCATCCCAGTCTCCGTTGGCTGTCGCGAAAATCTCTCTCGGGTAGAGGGGCTGGTGTTATCGCAGTGATCGGATTTGACAAGGGGGGCGAAGCACCAGTCCATTTGGATTGAAATCACAGCGGCGGCCGGTTCCGAGATTCCACGTGGGTGGCTCTGAAGTTGAGGGCTTGAGAAGTCAGGTAGAGCCTGAAAAAAGGATGCGAATTGGGACTTTGCGCCGATGATTTGCTGAATTCAACCGCTTGATAGGGGGCCAGAGCCTGGGACAATTGGTAGACTCTGTTGAGCAGCCCAATCGGATCGGTTGGGCTGCTCAACTTTGTTTTTTGATGACTCGCAAGATTAGAACGGATTTGTTCCAACATTCCGTCCATTCGATTTCACGACCAGGTACTTGTCGACCGCATCGCGCAATCCGTCGCCGTTCAGGTCTGCGTTTTGGTTGGTTATTATGCTTGGCGATGTGTTAACGATATCGGTATCGGTTGCATCCACCTTACCGTCACCATTTACGTCGCCCAACAGTCGCAGGAACGAACCACTCGGGCCAGTGCTGAAATTGCTCTTGCCGGACAGATCCAGGCTCAGCTTATACCAACCGTCGCCGGTGATCAGCTGACTCCAATAATTTGCCAGAGTCGCTGAACCCCGCGCTGAGCCACCTAGGCCAGATGCCCCAAAATCAAGCTCGATCGAAGTCCCCACCAGCGTGAATTTAACACCCGTCAGGGAAATCCCCTTGTTGACTGCGCTTCCAATCCCTCGCTGTAACAGTTGCAAGTAACTACCCGGGTTCGCAACGATACTCGCATAGAGGTTTGCCAAATCGGTTCCCTCTTTGTTGAAGTTCAGGCTAACGTACCGTATGAACGATCTTCCTGTGCTCGCTCGCTGGATCGTTAATCCTGTATACGCCAGTGGCGTCGACGTAAATGTCTGTGTCAACGAGATATCTGGAGAATTGTGTGCGACCTCGACCCGGCCCGACCGGTCTGTTCCGACACTGTCAAACGCGTAGGTTCGGGAGATTCCGTCGGCAACCCCTTGGTAGGTGAACTTCGCACGATAAACGCCGGATGCATCAGGAATACCTGCGTCAATCGTTCCGACATATTGACGCGCACCGCCATTGATTGAAGCGTACACTGCAAAGCTGGCGAGGCCACTCCCGTATGGGGCTGTACCAATAAAGTTCAAATTGATTGTCGCGTTTAAAGTATCCGGAGCAACCGTCGCGACCTTCGTGACGGGTGGCGGGATTGGGATATAAGCCGAAGCGTCCAAGGTGGTCTTGGTCTCCCTATTTCCCGCATTGTCCGTCGCCACACTTCGAAAATAGTAGCGATTCCCAGGTTGCCCCTGGAAGGAGAAGCCAGTTTGCCCTGAATTGAGTACAACCAAAGGTGTCAATGAGAATGGATCGCTGTTGATTGCCATGTAAACAGCAACGCAAGCGACTCCCGGTGCGTCATTTCCTGTTTCCGTCGCCGCCACCGTTCCGCTGACAAGATACGTTGCAGAAACGGTCATCGTGTTGATGACATTGCTCTTCAGGATCATGTTTGTCAGACCGAAATTCGCTGGGGTTGTGACTCCAACTCCATTCAGTGAAACAGTATAAGATCCTGCGATGGCATTGGCGGTGACATCCGTCATAACGCTTCCATCTAAGGCAATGGTCACGTTGCTGCTGCTGATAATCGCTCCGGCGTCAATTGCTGGTCCCGTGAATTTTACCAGACCTCCGGTTACCGGTTCTAATGGATTATTTCCCCGCACGCTGCCGGTCAGCGGTACGGAAAATCGATTATTGATTAATGCCTGCTGTCTGCTCGGCGAAGTCATCGCAATGGTAAATCCACTCGATTCAAAGGAACCGATATCGACCCCTCCTGTGCGAGTTGACCCACGCTGATCATTTACTGTTGCGTCGGTTGATGTCCCTGCATCAATCGCGGGGCTACCTGGCAGCAGTGGCATCGTAGCCGTCGGCCCGCCATAAAATCCGAGTGGGGCAAGCAACGCACTGGCAACCCCCACCTGATTTCCATTAGTGCCATTCACCAGTCCACCCGCCCCTCCCATGCCAATCAGGTTATATGATCCGTAAATTGAGGCTTGGTCCAGGTGGATGTCGCTGGCAGAGTCCCCTATTGTATTTCCCCAAAAAATCGTATTTTTCAATGTGGCAATACCCGAGTCACCGTAGAAACCTGCCCCTTTATTGGTCGCCGTATTACCGCTGCTGGTGACGTTCGTCAGCAATGCCTCCCCGTTAAACAACTCGACACCACCTCCATACACAGCGACATTTCTGCTAATGGTTGAATTGGTGAACGTGGTCTTGCCGGAATGGATGTAAATGCCTCCTCCGTTGGTTGTTGCAACATTCGAGTCAGCCGTCGAGTCGACAAAATTGGTGATGCCTTTACTAAAGACACCTCCGCCTGTCACCGAGCGATTACGGCTCACGCTCGAGCTCTTCACGGTTGCGATCCCATTGTTGAGTATTCCACCCCCCTCAAGAGCCGAACTGTTTTCCGATAAGTCGAGAGTCGATAGATTCACCGTACTACTGTTGAAATTAAAGAGACCACCTCCCTGACCACCTGCTGAGTTGCCAGAAATACTCCCTCCAAAAACATGGCTGGCGCCAGCGTTGTAGACTCCACCGCCATTTGTATTCGTGAAATTTCCCTGGATGATCGTGTTATTGACCGTCAGCGTGCCGGAATTCCAGACACCGCCGCCCGAGTCGCCAGCATGATTACTGCGGATTGCGCCGCCAACCATCGTCATGGTTGACTCGCTGGAATAGATTCCGCCGCCAAAATAGGCGCTGGTGTTGTCTGTCACACTGACATTACTCAGATTCAGGAAAGAAGAGAAAGTCAACACTCCTCCCCCGTTCGCCCCTGAATTATCATTGACGATGCAGTCTGACATTCCTATCGTCGAGTTGATCGCAAAGAGTCCACCGCCACCAAAACCGGTGGATGTATTCCCGGTTAAAGAGCAATTCGTCAACGTGGCATAACCTGCATCAATGAAAACGCCACCCCCTTGATCCGCTGTTCCATCCACGATGTTCAGGCCAATCAAATTGGTCGCGGCACCGTTTTGAACTTCAAATACGCGAGTCAAGTGATTGCCACTGATGGTCAGCCCAGCAGCGGGTGATGAGATTGTCGTTAACGCAGAGTCGCTGAAGGCGATCTCACCACGGGTGAGTGTGATTTGCTGTGACGTTGCAAATCGAGTCGAATCAAATTGAATTGTGTTTGCACCCGGCGTCACGTTGGCGAGATTAACGGCCTGTCGAAGGTTCAGAATCCCGAAGTCGCTATCGTTTCCGTCAAGGATTGAATTCACCACGAGCGGTGAGCCAGCTTCAAATGCACCTTGATCGACTCGACCGACTCGGCTCATGCCGCGTTGATCGGTCGTCGCAACCCCGGTCGATGTTCCCGCGTCAATCGCGGGACTACCCGGCAACAGTGGCATCGTCGCCGTCATTCCACCATAGAACCCGAGTGGAGCAAGTAATGCGTTGGCCACACCGACTTGATTTCCGTTGACTCCGTTGACCAGGCCGCCCGCCCCCCCCGTTCCAATCAGATTATATGATCCTAGCAATAACGTTTTGTCCAGCTGAATATCGCTCGCGGAGTTGACCCCCGCGTTGGCTGCAAATATCGAATTTGTGACCATGGCAACGCCGGAGTCTCCATAGAAACCTGCGCCACGGTTGCGTGCGTTATTACCACTACATGTAACGTTTATTAATGATGCCGAACCTTGAAACAGCTCGATACCACCACCGTTAGTTGCGAGGTTGGCAGTAATTGTCGTATTGGTAATGGTTGTTTGGCCGGCATTGACAAAAATGCCACCGCCGTTGTTAGCCGCCGAATTTGCGTTGACGGTCAAGTCCAGCAAACTCGTGATGCCGCTGCTGGAGATCCCCCCCCCCTCATGATTTGCGAAGTTTTGGGTTAGGGAAAGTTTTGATAAGTTCACGGAACCCGTGTCCGCGTTGTAGAGGCCACCACCTTGACCTGCAGCCGAGTTCGCAGAAATCGTTGCTCCAGAAACAGTGAGGAGGCCTGTGTTGAAGACCCCGCCGCCGTTGATGCCTGCCGCATTTCCTGAGATCGAAGTGTCGGTAGTCGCCAATGTACCGTTATTCCAAACACCGCCTCCGCTCGATCCTGAATCATTATTTGTGATGCGACTTTTCGACAACGCCAAGATTCCACCGTAGTTCGCGATCCCACCAGCAGAACCGTTCACTGCGGTGTTACCGGTGACCGATGAATTCGTCATATTCAAATTGGAGTAAATATTATAAATTGCTCCAGCATTGTTAAATGTGATATTTTCAGTCACGGAGGCATTTGATATGGAAACGTCACTGAAAGCAATGAAAAGCCCACCTCCGCCGCCATCGGCACTATTTCCGCTGATTGATCCACCATCGATTGTAACCGAAGAGTACATGGAATAGAGGCCGCCGCCGACATAATGGCTGACATTATCTTTCAGGTTGACTTGACTCATGTGAAGGGAGCTGGAGTAGAGGAATATCCCGCTTCCATTTACCAACGAAGAATTACCACTTACGGTACAGTCTGTCATTTCGACGGTCGAGTTATACGCAAAGAGTCCACCGCCATGCCAATCGCTTGACGCATTGCCCGTTAGTGAGCAGTTTGTCAGCATTGCGGTGCCCGAATTCACATAAAGACCACCACCGATATAGGATGTTCCGTTGGTGATGTTCAAGCCAGTAAGGCTGACTAAAGCCCCTTTTTGGATCTCAAAAATGCCGCTGGCGTGATTACCGTTGATGGTAAGGTCGGCTCCCGGAAAACTCACCGTGGTCATTGCTGAGTCGGTGAAGACAATTTGGCCATTGGTCAACGTAATCTGCGGGAGGGTGGCGAACTGACTTGAATCGAATTGGATTAAGTTTGCTCCCGGCAGGATATTCGCGAGGTTGACTGCCTGGCGAAGATTCAGGTCTCCCATCGCGGTAAAATCTCCGTCGCGAGTGGTTGTCACCAGGAGAGGTAATTCCCCCTCAAACGCCCCTTGATCAACACCTCCAATTCGACGAAATCCTCGCTCGTCGGTGGTCGGTGCTTCCGTTGATATTCCACTGTTGATCGCAGGACTACCTGGCATAAGGGGCATCGTCTGCACCATTCCACCATAGCATCCGAGCGGGGCAAGCAAAGCGTTGGCGACCCCAACCCGATTTCCGTTGATGCCATTGACCAATCCACCCGCGCCACCGGTACCGATGAGGTTGTACGAACCGGAAATCGGCCCGGTCACGTCTGTGGAGTTTTGCGCGACAATGGTGTTTGTCAGGATGATGTTGGCGGTCCCATCAGATCCAATTCCACCGCCAGTGTCGGCTTTGTTATTGGCGATCGTACAGTTGACCAATGACACCGCACCGCCAACAGTAGCGATCCCACCTCCACGATTGATAGTCGTCGGAACAGAGAATTTTTGGATCCAGGTATTCCAAACCACCTCACGATTGTCGGCACCGGCATATTCGTTCGCAGCCCAAAACGAGTTCGTGGTCGGGTCAAAGACCACGGTACTATAGTTTCCATTTCGAGCGCTGTAGTATTCGTATGCCGCTCCGGGTGCTGCAGCATAGGACTTCAGGACGCCCGAGGCGGCAGAAACATATCCCACATACATGGATACGAATTCAGAGGATGACGATTGCATCCAAGTGAGGCCGATGTCTCCCGTAGTCGGATTGATCGTTGCCGACGGGAAAAATGCTGCGACTCCCGCTCCTGGATCCACAACACCTTGCTGCTTAAGTTTTGGTGTACCCTTCGAGACATCAATCGTGTAATACTGAACCTTCGGGATTAAAAATCCATCCGTAAATGTTGAAGCAGGTAATGCCAAGACGAGCGTGCCATTGTAATCAAACACTTGCGACACAGTGTTGTCGTTTGCTGCAACGGTCGCTTCCCCCCTCGGTTGGTCGACGTAGCGTACATATCCGCCATAGGTATTCACCGCCACTGAAAAGTCAGTGAACACTGCAACGCCCAATGGGTTCGTCAACTTCGTGACACGTAATGTATTATTTGTATCTCCCTGTTCAAGATAATGGGCTGCGACAAACCAAATTGGGTCACCCGGCTTTGCAGTGGCCTGCTGTGCGGGAACTAGTGCTCGAAAGTTAAATGCAGGGCGCAATTGTACTGCGGTGAGTTTGCCTGCAATGGCATCCGCCTTGTCAATGACCGTAACAACAGAACGGGTGTTCCCAATGATGCTATAATCATTTGCGGAAAACGTAATATAATCAGCATTGTAGCCAAATTTGGGGAAGTCGGCGAACCCAGTGGGCTGAGCGGAAGGGATCACAAACTGCTTGGAAAAGCCATGTAAGGGGTTGTCGTCGTTGGAAATTGCAAATAACAAATCGGGTGTAAACAGCGCAGAATAATCCGTTCCGTCAATCGAACACACGTACCACCGATTAATCAGTGGATCCCAAATCACAGACGCTTGTCCTCCCGACGCATGTCCAGAGGGGGCAAACAGCGTATCGAGTGACTCAGAAAGCAAGCGTTTGCCAGTCGACTTGTCGAATACGATGAACTCAGCGTTAACCGTTTCCACGAGGTAATCACCCGTCGCCCCCCCGACGGCAGCGCTCGTATCAGGAGGATAGTATCCCGGATTGATGTCGTCATAACCGACGGCTCCCTTGAAGCCCGATTCGGCAGCCACGCTGGAGGCTTCGTTACCCGCCAGTGTCGTATTGACCAGAACCACGGTTCCCTGAGCATTATCGATTCCGGCACCATTTACGGCAACGTTATTGCTGACCGTGCAGTTCTGCATCGTGGCAGAACCGGTTGAGCCAACTGAGAGTCCCCCACCGTTGCCAGTGGCGTGGTTGTTGGTAATTGTGGAATCCGTCATCGTCAGATTGCCAAAGTTGGCAATTCCCCCCCCGTTGGTTGCTAATCCGTTTGTGATGGTCAAACCGCTGAGTTCTACTGTGATCTGGTTGTCAATCTGGAAGATCCGACTCAACGAATTTCCGTTGATCGTGATCGGAACCGTTGTCAGGCCTTTAATCGTAACCGAGTCAGAGAGTTCGAGTTGTCCGCCGATCAAGGTAATCGTTTTTGGTGATGAGAAGAAAGTGGCGTCAAAGCCAATCACGTCGGTGCCGGAAGAATGATTGGCCAAACTGATCGCCTGCCTGAGATTCAGTTGGCCCGCTCGGGTTCCCGCTCCATCGGTGTTGGAATTCACTTCGAGCGGTGTGGACTCAAACGCGCCAATATCGGGCACGCCCAGGCGTACGAATCCGCGTGCGTCTTTCGTGGGTGCCCCCGTTGCCATTCCCGCGTCAATCGCAAGAGATCCCGATAGCAGCGGCATTGTCTGTAAGGATCCTCCATAGTTTCCGAGCGGGGCAAGTAATGGATTCTTGATGCCAACCAAATTCCCATCCATCCCATGGACTAGACCGCCAGAGTTGACCGTGCCAATGAGATTGCGCGAACCTGTGAGTGACGTTGAAGAAGTTTGAATATCGCTGGCAGTCTCCTCTGCTGTGTTTCCTGCAACGATTGTATTCTTCATTGTGACGCTGCTTAAATTTGCATTGAAGCCAGCGCCGCCCTGTTTCGCTGAATTGCGGCTGATCGTGACGTTTGTCAACAACGATGTGGCACCAACCACTTCCAGGCCACCGCCAATACCCTGGCTGGCGGTGTTACCACTGATGGTTACGTTCGTCAAATTTGCCAGTCCAAGACCGATGTAAGCCCCCCCGCCGCCACCGATTCCTTGTGAACGATTGCCGCTAATCGTACAGTCCGTTAGCGTGATTGAGCCGGTCGAATTAACGAACAGTCCTCCGCCCACTTCCACCGCGTTATTGTTACTGATACTGCATCCATTCATCGTCAGATTACCAAAGCTGGCAATCCCACCACCGTGGTCAGCCTGTCCCGCGGTGATGATCAGCCCATTCAAATTTGCGGAGACTCCCGGATCGATCTGAAAGACACGACTGAGTCCACCACCGCTGATGGTCAAAGGGGCCCCAGGAGCCAAAATCGTTTTCACACCATTCGTATTGCTGAATTGCAGCGGTTCTCCCGTCAACGTGATGGTCTGAGGGGTACTGAACAGGATGGGATCGAAGGAAATGGTGATGTCACCCGTGGCCAGATTCGCCTGATCCAAAACCCAGTTGATTGACCCAATTGAACGATCTCCGCTTGTATTTGTGACGACCAACGAGGTTGTGACGTGATTGACGAGATCAGGAATTAAATACTGTACGTTTGGTGTCCCAAGGCCCGTGACCAGATCATAGCCGGGACTGGCCGGATAGCCGTTATTCCCGGTTTTAATGTCTTGTATTGAATTGGGATTGTACGTCGCGGAACTCGGATTGCCGATTTGATACAGTGTAGGAAGAACTTGACTGGCACCATCCAGCGACGGCTTGCCATCGGCCATACGCAACTGATTTGCAATTGCGACCATGGAGGATAAAATCGGCGCAGCAGCACTCGTTCCTCCGACTTCGCCCCATGGAGTTGCCGGGCCAAAACTGTAAGAACAACAGACCGGAAAACCCGTGCTGGGATCCGAGTTCAGTGATAAGTCCGGATTGGTTCGCTTAGTCGTTGATTGGGTAACAATACCTTGTTGATAGGAGGGCTGTGGTTCGTAGAGACTGATGCCACCCCCACTGCCGCTCCAGCCTGATTCTTGAGTTCGGTCCGGATTCCCGCGTTTATCCGCGAATAGGGACGTCCCACCCGCGCTTAACACGTTTGGTGAAATCGAAGGATAGATGGGGGGGGCACCAGTATCGCCCGACGCCGCAACAAACGTGATACCCCCCGGTACTCCTCCTACCGTGTGGCCGCCTGGTGTATTGAAGAGGGAGTCCAAAGTGGATTCATCGGCATATTCTCCATTTATTCCATAGCTGATCGATACGACAGAAACATCCGCTTGGCTGGCTGCGTAGGAAATCGCGGACCAGAGATTTGTCTCAGCCACAACGACCAGAATGTTTGCACCTGGAGCCATCGCATGTGCCCACTCGACATCCAGCGCCATCTCCAGAGCACCATAGGTATTTTGCGTGATGTTACTGCCACCCGATTCGTTCACGATCTTTAAAAAGTCCGTGTTTTGGGGGTCACGTGCGGCTCCCCCAATACCGAAGGTCGTATTAAACTTCAAAATATCGCTGAAGATTGTCGGATCCCAACCGACTGCGACAATCGCAATCGTTTGCCCAATCCCCGCGTCATCAAACGTTTGACCCGATGGGAGCGAGATGCCATTAAAGCCGTAGGCAGATTGAATTTGTGCCGGTGTATACCCTTGGCCAATCGGGGTCGGCGAGGCCAGTGGAATTGTCGAACCTGCTTGGGTACTCACAACGTAATTGGTCTGAAATCTCGATGGAATACTGGCCGATGCCGGAGCCAGAACCGAGTCATTTGTGAGTTCGGCCGAACCATTGTCCAGGATTTGCCTTACGGTCAAGCTGCCTGGTGTGGCAATATCCTTGAATGGGGGCTGACTGACGGCCGCAGCGGGAGTGTTGACAAGCTGATCAGGTGTTGAAAGCGAAGCGCTGGAGGGTGGCGTTGTGAGTGTGGAATGGATCGCAGCCCATGGCACCAGCGAATTTACTCCGAAATTCGAAGTGACCGCCGACAACAACATGCGGGCCTCGAGTGCTTCGGTGGGATTTCCCACCTGATGGCGACGGCCGCGGCGGGGGCTTCCCCCTCGAACCGCCCGCCCAATCACTGAACCCAATCCCGATACAAATCGCAATGGTAGCGGACGCAATGCATGACGAAATAAGTCGCTCATTGTGACTCGAGGCATTATTCAACCTTTTTGAGAAAGTGAATTGAAGTATTTGCAGGCAAGAAGGTTTAAAATGCGATGCTTGTCGCGAGTTGAAAAAACGCGAAAAAATGAAATGCTTTTCAAGTAAGTGTAAAGATTTCAATGTGTTATCGCAAGTCACTAAACGCGAATTTCCGGTTTCGCTTGCAGGTTTTCTGAAATTAAATCGAGGCGAATCAAGCTGACCTGAGTCGGCTCAGTTGCAAGTTGCTCACGGGGATTCGTGACGGGAATGTATATTGTTTATGGTGGAATGACACCGCGTTATTGTGGGTTTTCTTGAAATTCAGTCGTTTTACGAAATAAAAGTGATTTCAGCCCCAGGCTCATCCAGCATCAAGCGAAATGCCATCACATTCTCTGAGCTCGACTTGCCATCAATGTCGTAAAATCAAAGTGAGAATGTTGAATTTACGAATATAGTTGAGCTTCATTGCAGTAAAATGCATCGTCGATGCATTCAATCAATGCCCACCTCAATTCAAATGAAAATGCTGTTTTGCGCGGGGAAAACTCGTTGCATTCGATCGAGAGGTGAATCAAATACACTCGCCGGATGCCACTTCATCGGAATCCTGGCATGCTGCAGGCCGACGACGGCCGGCTTCACGGCGGGGGCGGCCATGTTGTTTGGTTGGTTGCCAAAGACTCGGCTGTAGAAACAGCCTACGTTCTCTTCTTGGGGCGTTGAGCCA
>Ga0114978_10003363_pt1 | contig 13093 bp, 11 predicted proteins | sample S_140212_EF_Meta_FD_87027 | JGI IMG/M metagenome (GOLD analysis project Ga0114978, IMG submission 87027) | Freshwater microbial communities from Lake Simoncouche, Canada to study carbon cycling - S_140212_EF_MetaG | ecosystem: Environmental > Aquatic > Freshwater > Lake | place: Lake...
GAGTCCGAACGCCGCCAGGCGGAGAACAAGGAGCGGCGCAATCAGATCAAGCGCATCGCCGAACTGGAGGCCGCCATCGTGGAACTCGAAGCCCGTCAAACCGAACTGACCGAGCAATTGGATGATCCCTCTCTTTATCAGAACACGTCACGGGCCCTGGTGCTGAACCGCGAACTCGCTGGCGTGGCCGATTCGCTGGCGAAAGCCAATACGGAATGGGCCTACCTCGCGGAAAAAATCCCCAAGGAAGCCGAGGCTGCCGGGCCAATCTGAAATCGGGGAGCGCCCGCAGAGCGAGGGCTGGGTTCGACGGTCCGTCGAGCCTCCTCCGGGCCGGATCGGCTCCCCGCATAAAACGACGCCCGGATTTCATCACGCCTCACTTGATCCTTTGGGAAAATTCACCGACACTCCAAGGCTAGGCATGCACGTTCAGGATATTTTTCAAAGTCATCCGACGACCTTCTCGTTTGAGTTCTTCCCTCCGAAGACGGCCGAGACGGCGGAGAGCCTGTACGAAACTATTCGCGAACTGGAGTCCTACCAGCCGCATTTCGTCAGCGTGACGTACGGCGCGGGCGGCTCCACCCGCGAACTGACTCATGAACTTGTGGTGCGGATCAAAGAGACAACGGTCCTCGACCCGATCCCGCATCTCACCTGCGTCTGCCATAAGGAAGCCGAGATCACTGCGATTCTGGAACGCTACGCCCAAGCGGGCGTAAGCAACATCCTCGCCCTCGGCGGCGACGCGCCCAAGGGCATGGACTACCGCAAATCCGACGACGATTTCCAACACGCCGCCGACCTGGTGAAATTCATCCGGAAATTCAACGAATCCGGCTCCCACCCCGATAAACGCGGCTTCGGCATCGGCGTGGCGGGTTTTCCCGAAGGCCATCCCGGCACCCCAAACCGCCTGGTCGAGATGGACTACCTCAAGCACAAGGTGGACGAAGGAGCGGACTACATCGTTACCCAGCTTTTTTTTGACAACCGGGATTTCCTCGATTTCCGCGATCGCTGCGAGCTGGCCGGCATCACGGTGCCGATCATCGCTGGCATCATGCCGGTGGCCTCCCTGGCCAGTATGAAACGCATGGCTGAACTCGCAGCCGGGGCCCGTTTCCCGGCCCGGCTGTTGCGCGCCCTTCAGCGGTGCGGTGGCGATGCGCAGGCCATGAGCCGCGTCGGCATCCATCACGCCTCGGAACAGTGCCGGGATTTGCTGGAGAACAAAGTGCGCGGCATTCATTTCTACACGCTGAACCGCTCGGACGCGACCAAGCAGATTTTCGAGAGCCTCGGCATCAAGCATTCCCGTTTCGCCGAAACGAGCCGTCCCTGACTTCCTCTCTGGCTTTGCCAAAAGGCGAACCCAAGTGTCGGCGCGGCTGATTTTTCCTCTGGCGGTGAGGGGAGGTTCCTCTTCGCTCACCCCTCAAATCACGATCAAACGGCCCCGGCACAACCCCCATCCGCCCCCAGCCCCGGTCAGTATTCCAGAATGGGATTGCGCATCGGTGATTTTTGATTATAGTTGGTGTTTTCCATCATGAAGTCAGAGATTCATCCCAACTACGTCGAGACCGTCATCATGTGCGCCTGCGGCACCTCGTATCGCACGCGCTCGACCCGCGACCAGATCAAAATCGGCATTTGCGCAGCCTGCCATCCCTTTTTCACCGGAGAGCAAAAATTCGTTGATACCGCAGGGCGCGTTGACAAGTTCAAACGCCGTTACGGTTCCGTTCGCGCCACCCGCGCGGTCAAGCCGGTCAAACAAGCCTAGACTTTCGCTTCGCAAGAAACGGTGATTGCGCCACAGTGCGCCATCACCGTTTCGCGTTTTTACACCCGGACGACACGCCATGGATTTCTCCACCCTGATTGAAAAAAAACGGCGGCGTTTCGAGGAGTTGGAGAGCGAGATCGGCGGGAGTTCGCTTTTTGACAACGCCCCCCGCGCGCGGGAAATCCTGCGCGAGCACGCCTCGCTCAAGAAACTCTTCACCCACTGGGACGCGTGCGAAAAGCTCACCCGCGGGTTGAAGGAAACCCGCGCCATGGCCCAGGGGTCGGATGCGGAATTTGCGGAACTTGCCGCCGCCGAACTGCCCGAAATGGAAAAGCGCCTCCCGGAAATCGAGAAGGAGTTGCAAATCCTGCTCCTTCCACCCGAACCCGGTGAGGACCGCGATGCCATCGTCGAAATCCGGGCCGGCACGGGCGGCACCGAAGCCGCGCTTTTTGCCGCCGATCTTTTCCGCATGTATTGCCGCTTCGCGGAAATCAGCGGGTTGAAGGTCGAAATCATGGAAAGCAGTTCCGCCGAGCTGGGCGGATTCAAAGAAATTATATTCCGGCTCAGTGGCGAATCCGTCTTCCGCAAGATGCGCTACGAGAGCGGCTCGCACCGCGTCCAGCGCGTGCCCGCCACCGAGGCACAGGGCCGCATTCACACCTCCGTCGCCACGGTCGCCGTGCTGCCCGAGGCCGAGGAAATTGATCTCGTCATCCCGGCCGGTGACCTCCGCATCGAGGTCTGCCGCGCCGGCGGCCCCGGTGGCCAGGGTGTGAACACCACCGACTCCGCCGTGCAGGTCATGCACATCCCCACCGGTCGCATCGTCCGATGCCAGGACGGACGCAGCCAGCAAAAGAACAAGGAGGCCGCGCTGAAAATCATGCGCTCGCGCCTGCTGGAGGACAAACGCCGCGAGGAGGAGGAAAAATACTCGGCCCATCGCAAAAGCCTGATCGGCGGCGGCGGTCGCGAGGAAAAAATCCGGACCTACAACTTTGCGGAGAACCGCGTGACCGATCACCGCATCAAATTCACCCTCTACAATCTGGATCGTTTTCTGGAGGGCGACATTCAGGAAATGATTGAAAAACTTTTGACAAGCGACATGGAGCAACGGTTGAAAGAGGCGAACCTCGTTTCCTAAAAGCCGGTCTAATCAAACCGGATTTTGCCTCAGGCCGGGAATGGGAAGAAAAGGCATAAGGGCATTTCTCTCGAACCCTTGGCCGCCTCCGGCACCGAAGGCGGGCAAGCGGCCCATCCTTTGCGTGAACTCTTCTCTGCCTCAAGCGATTTCTTCGACGCCCTTTCAGCCCGGACGCCTTCAGTATTTGCTGTTGAGGGTGGTGGCGGAAAAATCATCCGTCCGGAAGGGCGAGGCCGGGAGTCCGGCTCCGTTGAACAAATTGCAGGTGGGGTTATCCGCCCAGGCATAGCGGACGGCCACGGGAGCTGGCACTTGATCGGACCAGACGACAACGCGGTCGCCGTCAATTTTCGCATCGGCCCAAATCCATTTCTTGTCCTCGCCGCAGATGGCAAAGCCTTCGAGTTCGCTCTTGGCGCTGTTGCGGACGAGGGGGGCTGTTTCGTGCATGGAGCTTTTCACGTCGGAGGTGGCCGGCACCGGCTTGGCGACGAGACCGCCATCGGTCCGGGTGAATTGCAGCCGGACTTTGCCGCCGGTGATTTTCGCGGACTGATAGACGGGGCCGGAGAAAGGGATTTTTTTTCCATAGTCGTTGGCCAGGGCGATGAGAGCGAGGCGTGCGCCGACATCCTTCTTATTGCGGGGATGAATGTCGCCGGATTCGCCGATGTCAATCAGGACGGCTTGACCGGTCTTCGGCAGGGTGAGGGTGTGGGATTGGGCCTCGCGGAGTTCGGCCCAGCCGCTTTCGCCTGGCTCGGGTTTCTTGACTTGAAAGTTGGCGAGCTGGCAGAAGTAGAATGGGAAATCGCCTTGTTTCCATTGGGTGCGCCAATCGGTGATGAGGAGCGGGAAGGCGGTGCGGTATTGCCAGGCGCGTGCGGAATTGGACTCGCCCTGATACCAAATGGCACCGCTGATGGCATAGGGAATGACCGGGTTGATCATGCCGTTGAAGAGATGAGCGGCGACGTTTTGTGGAGAGGGGGGGTAGGCGGGAGGCTTGGGGGCGGCGGCGATTTTTCCGGCATCCAGCGTAGGCAGAGCGAACTCGGATTTGGCGAGCCAGCCTTGGTCGAGGACGATGGGGCCGGCTTTGGGCACGGTGGGGAATTTTGCCGCAGTGACGGGCTCGTAGATGCGAAGAGCGAGGGTGTTTTCCCCCTCCTTGACGAGGCTTGCAGGGACATCATAGCCCGCATACTGCCGCGCGAATCCCGTTCCGGGATAGTCTTGATAGGTGATTTGTTTGATGAGCTGGCCGTTCCAATACACGCTGTCGAAGGCATCAAGAGCGCCGAGATTGAGGGCGAGTTTCTTGTTGGCCGCCGCCGCCGGGATATTTATCGCATGCCGCAGCCAGACGGCGCCGGCATCGGGCAGACCAGGGGCGGTCAGTGCGCCGGGAAGGGTGACCGGAACCCAGCCTTCGGTCGAGACGGCAGGACCGGCAAAGGCGGCCGCATCCGTAACGGGTTTGTCTTCACGGCCGGTCTCCTTGAGCCAGACAGGAAAGGCGTCGAGGAAGGCTTGTTTCTTCGCCGGATAGTCGGTGATAGAGCTCCACAGACGTTCTCTGGTGGCATTCAAATCCGGCACGGTGTCGAGAGCCGGGCGGCTGGTCCAAGCCTCGGACGGGGTGCCGCCCCAAGAGGAATGAATGAGGCCGACCGGAACCTGCAATTCGTTCTGGAGCTTTTTGGCAAAGTAGTAGCCGACGGCGGAAAAGGCTGGCGTGGTGGCGGGGGCGGCAACAGTCCATGTGCCCTTGCAGTCGTCGAGCGGTTCGATTGATGTCACCCGTGGAACGAGGAACTGGCGCAACCGGGGATTGGCAGAAGCGGCCATTTCCTTTTCGGCATCAATGGTCTGGTTCAGGGTCCATTGCATGTTGGACTGGCCGGAGGCGAGCCAGACCTCACCCACCAGAACGTCGGCGATTTTGATCTGGTTTTTGCCCTGAACCGTCATCGTGAATGGACCCGGTCCGGACTTTATCAGATCAAGCGCGCCCGCCCATTTGCCGTCAGCCCCGGCCTTGGTTTTTACCGTTTGTGTTTCGAGAGTCACCGTGACCTCCTCGCCGGGATCGGCCTTGCCCCAAACGGGGACCTTGGCGCTTTTCTTCAGCACCATGTGGTCGGAAAAAATCGCGGGCATTTTGACTTCGGCGAGCAGGGCACCCAGCGGAAGGAGCAGCGTGATCGGGAGCAGCGTCAACGGGGAGGGGCGGGCGGTTTTCATAAAGATGGTTTATTCGCGGAGGAGCTGACGGGTCCAGGTTTCGTAACTGTCACGGGCATTAAGAGTTCGGAGCAGGCCTTTTTTATCAAGAATCCAGACGGAGGGCAGCGCGTTGATGCCGAGCGAACGGGCCAGCGGACCCTCCCACCCTTTTCCGTCGAAATAGGCGGGCCAGCTTGCGGGAAGATCGCGCCGGCGCTCGTCGAAGGCCTGCCGGTTTGTATCGAGACTGATCGTGACGACGCGCAAATGATCCTTCGACATCTTTTCCCATGCGGTGCGAAAACCCCGCAGCCAGAGCAGGCTGTGCGGGGACTCGGCCGACCAGAAAATCACAATGACAACCTGGCCGCGCAGAGCCGCCAGATCGGCGGGGCCGGTCGGCCCGCTGGAGAGGCGGAGATTCAGCGGTTGACCGAGAAGATCGAGGCGCTTGAAATCGTCGGTGATGCGGCGTTTGAGGGCTTCCTCGCTGGTCAAGGCGAGCGCCTCCTCGAGCAGATCGCGCTTCTGATTGGGAACGTCGTCGCAAAGGGTGGCGGCCTCCACCAGGAGCCGGGGGCCGCGGCGGTCACCGGGGTATTTGGCGGTAAAATTCCGGGCGGAGGAAACGATGGAATCCCGCGTCCGGTCGGCGCTGCCCATCTGGTTTTGCTGGTAAAGGGAGACGCGCTGAAAGCCGGCATCCGCCCGTTTTTCCAGAGTGATGCCCGGGGTCTTTTCCAACGCGGCGAGCATAAGCAAAGCCTCGTCCACCCGCGCTTGACTGTCCGTCATCTTACCCTCGGCCGCGATGATGGCGGCAATCCTCAGTCTGGCATCGAAGCCGCGCGGGTCCTGTGGATAGCTGGCAAGAAATTGGTCGAGGGCTTTTCGCTGCAATGCCAGATGGTTTCGTGCGAGCAAAAGCGCCTCGTCGCGGGTGGTCGGATTTTGGGCCGGCCCGGAGTCGAGCGAGAGCACATGAGCCCAGTCCTCGGACGCCCCGGCGCGAAGGGAACCCGGCAACGCAACCAGCAGAAGCAGCAGGGTGAGCGCAGCGGGCCTCATGGTTTGTTCCTGGCGGAGACTGTCGCGTAAATGGCGCGATGGTCGCTGCCTTCATTCCAAAATGGCGAGTCGTTGATGCCGCTTTTTTGCAGGTTCACATCTTTGACCAAGGCCTGGCTGACCATGATGTAGTCAATCCGGGAATAGGTATCTGCCGTTTTCCAAAAATGGGTCCAAAGTTCGCCGCGGCTGTCTTTGAGCGGAAGATCTGTCAGGTGCAGGGACGAGCCCTTGCGGCCGATCAGCGTGCGAATGGGATATTCGTTTTTCGTATCATTGAGATCTCCGAAAAGAAGGAGCTTTGTTTGCGGGTCATCCGAAAGAATCCGGCTGACATGATCGCGCAAAAACCAGGCTTCCTTGGCCCGCATCAACGTTTCGTCGTATTCCGGCACGGGACGGCGGGACTTCAGATGAGCCCCGACCAGACGCAGGTGATAAGAGGGATTGACCGCGATCGTAACATCCAGGATGCCGCGATTCATGCGTTCCAATTTGTTATTGATTGGAACCGGCAAATCGCTGACCGAGTTCCGGCTGATAATGGGAAACCGGCTGAAAAGACAAACGTGACGGTCCGCATTGGCCGCTTGCACCCATTCGCGATACGGATAGGTGAGCCCCGCGGCTTTGAGACGGCACTGGAGATCCTCCAACATGGCCTCGTCGCCCATTTCAACCAGACCAAGCACATCGGGTCGCACCGTGCCGATCACTTTGACGACGGCTGCAATTTCCTCCTCCGGCTTTGGCGCGTCCGCTACCTTCCGGTTGTTTTCGCTCCGATCCATCGGGAGATAGTTCTGGACGTTATAGGACGCGACAACAATTTCCCCGCCTTTGCTGGACGGGAGAAAAAACCAAAGTGAAAAAAGCCAGACAACAGCCCTGCGCATGAAAAGGTGCGCGCGCAGTGTCAGGACGGCTGATGAGGCTGCTTGTCCGTCGGCTCCTTGATTTGGATTTCGGCGGTGGACTTGCGCACTTCGTGCTCAAATTCATCCTTGGCTTTTTTGAATTCCCCCAGGCTTTGGGCGATACCGCGCGCAAGTTCAGGGAGTTTTTTCGCCCCGAAGAGCAGAATGAAAATCAAGGCGATGAAAATGGTTTCCGGCCAGCCGGGCATGCCAAAAGCAATCGGGAGAGTCATAATGATGAAACTACATGAGAATCGTGGAGTTGCAAAGAAAACTCGCAAATCGCGACCATGCGTTCGGGGAATTCCAACCCGGCGAAGGTGGAGCGAATCAGACCCGGGCCTTCAGGCTTTCGGCCAGCTGATCCAGGACGCCGGTAAATTCGTCGAGCAGAGGGCGTGGCCCGTGAGATCAATTAAGCTTCAAGCGATGAGAAAACTGCCTACGCTGACGGGATGTCATCACCACTGAATATCGAGGAAATCGAAGCCCTTGCCCGCGAGAAGTTGCCAAGGGATGTCTTTGGCTATTACTCCGGCGGGGCTTGGGATTTGCAGACGCTGCACGAGAACCGCGACGCGTTCCTAAGGCTGCGCATCCACTATCATGTGTTGCGGGATGTGAACCGGTGCTCGACGGAGTGCGAAATCTTCGGCGAAAAACTGGCTGCGCCGATTTTCGCCGCACCCACGGCGTTTCACCGATTGGCCGATCCGGAGGGGGAAGTGGCCACGGCGCGCGGGGTTGGCGCGGCGGGCAGCTTGATGACCCTCAGCAGCCTTTCCACTTGTCGGCTAGAGGAGGTCGCTGCGGCGGCGACAGGGCCGTTGTGGTTTCAGCTCTATATCAACAAGGACCGCGGTTTTACCCGCGAACTTGTGCAACGCGCGGTGGACGCGGGCTACAAGGCGCTCGTCGTCACGTGCGACACGCCGCGCTGGGGTGTGCGCGAAACGGATGTGCGGAATGGTTTTCATCTCCCGCCTGGCCTTGAACCGGTGAATCTCATGGTTTCTGACGCCAGCAGTAATGCCCTCAGTCATAAGGGCGCAGGCATGGGCGACATCATGTCGTGGATGCTCGATCCGTCCCTCACCTGGAAGGACATCGCATGGCTGGCGAGCGAGGTAAAAATTCCGGTGTTGGTCAAGGGGGTCTGCCGCGCGGATGACGCCGTGCTCGCAAGCCAACATGGCGCGGGCGGAATCATTGTTTCCAACCACGGCGGCCGCCAACTCGATGGTGCTCCGGCCACGATCGAAGTGTTGCCCGAGGTGGTGGAGGCGATAGGCGGCAAGTTACCCGTTTTGATTGATGGGGGAATCCGTCGTGGCACAGATGTGCTCAAAGCTCTCGCGCTGGGCGCAAAGGCTGTATTGGTCGGGCGCCCGGTTCTCTGGGGGCTCTCCGTTGGCGGAGCGGAAGGGGTGACGGCCGCTCTGGAAATGCTGCGCCGGGAACTTGATCTCGCCATGGCTCTTTCCGGTTGTTCGTCGTTGGCGGACATCACCCCGGATCTGGTCCGGCTTCACGGAAAATGACCGGGATTATCAGCGATCCACGCTGCGCGACTCTGGGGGGCAGAACACTGGCCTTGGGCCATCCTTGTTGACCAAGGCGTTCAGATGGATCCCACCGGGAGGAACTAGGGTCAGCAGCAAATGGCGCGAAGTGAAGAAAACTCAGAGGGAGCAACGCGAGGCGGTGCCGCGGGGGCTCCCCGAAAATCATCCCATCCCCCTGAACCTCCTCCTCCCCGTCATGCTCCCAGAAGGGCGCGTGCAGGTTCACGTGTCGGTGTAGGACAGAGATTCCGAACTGGCCGGCTTGTTTTTGAGAGCGATGGAAAACAGCCGCCTGTGTCGCGTGGAAGCGTGGATGATTGAGGAATGGTGTTGAATTTCCTTTCGGCGCCACAGCAAATGACTCTTGTCCGGTCACGGGCGGGACGTTAGTTCTGAGAGTGACCATGCAATCGGGTTATCTGGCGCTCCTCCTCCATGCCCACCTTCCCTTCGTCCGGCATCCGGAGCACGACGAATTCCATGAGGAGGACTGGCTCTTCGAAGCGGTGGCGGAAACCTACATCCCCCTGCTCCGCATCCTCCGCCGTCTGGTGGTGGAACGCGTGCCCTTCGCGCTGACCCTGACCCTGACGCCGACTCTCTGCGCGATGCTGCGTGACCCCCTGCTGAAAACGCGCACCGAACGCTACCTCGATCGCGGCATCGAACTCTCCCGCTTGGAAATCGAGCGCACGGCGTCCGATCCGCCTCTCAACGGACTGGCCCGCTTTTATCACGAGCGCTTCACCGCCTCGCGGGACTTTTATCTCGGGGAAATCGAACGCGACGTGGTGGGGGCCTTTGCGCAACTCCAGCGCGACGGCGTGGTGGAAATCATCACCAGTGCGGCTACGCACGGGTTTTTGCCACTGATGGAGGATTTTCCCGAGACCATGCGGGCGCAGATTTTCATCGGCCGGGATTATCACCGCGAATGTTTCGGGTGCGATCCTGCTGGTATCTGGCTGCCGGAGTGCGGATACGTGCCGGGGATTGACCGGGTGTTGCAGGAGGCTAATCTGCGGTGGTTCGTGGTGGACGCTCACGGCCTGATGTATGGGCAGCCGCGTCCGCGCTTTGCGATTTTCTCACCCTGCTACACCCCGGCGGGTCCGGCGGTTTTTGCGCGCGACCGCGAGTCCAGCCGGCAGGTTTGGAGTTCGCGCGATGGCTACCCCGGCGATCCGGCCTACCGCGATTTTTACCGCGACATCGGGAGGGATTTGCCGGAGGACTACCTCGGAAAAGTTTTTCCGCAGGTGGGCCACCGCCGTTTCACCGGGATCAAATACCACCGCATCACCGGCAACGAAAACAAGGAATACTACCGTCGCGACTGGGCCATGGGCGCCGCCGATGCCCATGCGGGACATTTTTTGCAAAGCCGGGTGCAGCAGATCGAGTGCCTCCGCGCGACGCTGCCGGTTGAGCCGCTGGTGCTGAGCCCTTTCGATGCCGAGCTCTTTGGCCACTGGTGGTTTGAGGGGCCGGAGTTTCTTGATCTGTTCTTGCGCAAGGCCGCTTACGATCAAAATGTTTTCCAACTCACCACCCCGACACGCTATCTGACCGGACATCCGACTTTGCAGGTGGTCGCGCCGTCGCCTTCGAGTTGGGGCAATAAGGGGTATTGGGAAGTCTGGCTCGACCGCAGCAACGCCTGGATCTACCCGCACCTTCACGCTGCGGCGCGTCATATGACCGCCGCCGCGCGCACCTTCGCAGCCTCCCGTTCCAAGCGGATTGACCGCATGCTCAAGCAAATGGCGCGCGAACTTCTCCTCGCCCAATCCAGCGACTGGGCCTTCCTCATGAAGGCCGGCACGGCCGGCGCCTATGCCGAAAAACGCACGCGCGATCACCTCCTGCGTTTCAACCGGCTGCACGACCTGCTCGCCGCCGGCCAACGGGACGACGCGCTTCTTACCGCCTGTGAAGACAGGGATAATCTCTTCCCCAATCTCAACTGGCACCACTACGCTTGAGGAAAACGCTCTCCGCCATCGTCCTGACTTTGCTGCCGGGACTCCTGTTTGCGCAGGACCAACTCTTCACATTCGCCCTGCCGGAATTGGAAGGCCGGATCAGCCTGGGGGTTTTTGATTCCGGCGGCCAGCTTGTGCGCACCCTCTTCGTCGGTGCGGCGGAGAAGGATTTTAAAATCGGGCTCAATGGACTCATCGCCACCTGGGATGGCAAAAACGATGCCGGTCAGGCGCAGGCCTCCGGCACATATCGGGTGCGCGGTTTCGTCGTCGGATACGGGGTGAAAGCCGAGGGCGAAGCCTATCATTTCAACGAGTGGATCGCGGACGACACCTCGCCCGAGATTTCCGGCATCGGGGCCGTCGTTCCCGGGGAAAAAGAAAACTTCCTGCTCTCCGGTTTCAAACCCTCGCGTGAAAAGGCGGGATCGGTCGAAGCCATGCTCTGGCGTTTCGACGAAACCACCGGTTTGCAAACCGTGGCCACGCTGCCTGACCAGACTGGTTTTCTGGCCGCAGACGCCAGCCACGCCGCGGTCAACGACCGGAAAGAAAGCAGGCTCCTTCTCTACGACCTCGCGAATCCCTCTCCGCCCCGGGTCGCGGCTGGCACCGGGTTTTCCCGCGGCGCATTTTGGCAAGGCCGCCTCTATCTCGCCACGGACAAAAACGAACTCGATCAACGCGACCTCGCCACTCTCGCAGTGGAAAAAACCATCCCCGTCCCGGCAAAACTCGAAGGCCTCGACGCCAACCCCGCTGCCCTGATGGGCTGGGATGCCTCCGGAGTCTGGCTCTGGCGCGGTGAAAAATCCGCCGCCGTCCCGCTCAAGGAATTGCCGGAAAATCTCACCGTCTCGGCCGGCCCGGGCGAGACCTTCTGGATCGCGGGAAAACACGCCGCCGACATCATGGTGCGCCAGTATGCCTTCGACGGCGACCTCCTGCGCCAAATGATAATCACCGAAGATTTCGCCGGAACCGTCCGGGTTTTCGCCAGCAAAACCACCCTGAGTTTTTATCTCCTCCTCCAGTCTCAGACCGGAAGCCGGCAGACCCTGCGCGGCTATCGTCCCGCCGCGCCCCCGGTCAACGCGGGGGCCGCGCAAGTGGATTGGGAGGTCTTTCTGGACAAGACCATCGCGGACAGCCGGCGCTTTGGTTTTGTGGATGGCCAGCTCGTTCCCGATGCCGGCCAAAGCCCGCAGCCCTCCGCACAAAAAATCCCCCTGCGGGCGAATACCCTCAACGCCAAAGGCTCCGACCTCATCCTCAAAGCCGCCGCCACCTCATCCGGCCTCTGGTTGCAAACCGCCGACGGCCTGCCTCTGCTCGGCCTGGCCGGCAAAAAGTTTTTTGACCGCATCGTTGTGACGAAAGGCGATAACGCGGAATCCCTCCGCGTTTTTGCCGGCGACGGAGTGGTCGTGGCCGAGTATCTCGTCTCCGGTCTCGACAACATTGCGGAGATCGAGGTCGGAGAAATTGAAATTCCCTGATTGGAGCTGTGGCCCGTTTGAATTATCAAAATACAGTGACCAACCCAAAATTCGCCATCCTTGTCATGCTCGCCGGCTGCCTGGCCGTGTCGGGTCTGCCGGCCGTGGAGGAAATCAAGGTCCCTTTCAATTTCCAATGGGGTGAATCCGCCCAGCGTCTGGAGGACAGCCTCAAGCGTGTTGCGGCCAGGGTGGTGGAACGCAAGCAAGTGCAGAACCGTCAGTGTCTGGTCGTCGAGGGCATCCCCCAGCGGCTGCTCCAGCGCGCCCTCTTTTACTTCGACAGCGACTCGCTCAACGAAATCGAACTCCACTACGGCGACCCCTCATGGGACAGCACCCAATACGGGAATTTCTTCGACCAGACCCGCCGCAACATCGAGACCAAATACGGCATCGGTCGGGTCATCGCCCGGCAGAAAACCCGCGAAGGCGACGTGCTGCAAACTGTCATCGGCTACCAATGGGCGCAGGACGCGGCCACGTTGTCCCTCTATTACTACACCGCCGAACAGGCCGCCCAGAGTTACCGCCTCCTCAGCCTGCACTACCGGGGTTTTTAATTTCGCCGCGTCGGGCTATGGCATCTTTCCCAGGTGTCGATGAAGCGGGTGGGGATGCCACATTCTTTTTGAATGGACACGCCGCCTTTGCCAGCCGACATGCGCTCCCATTCGGCCCAGACTGACTCCCGGGATGGCTTTAGCATGCCTTCACCATGCCGCGTTCCCTTGGCGGCAGGGTCAAGGCAGCCGGTAGCTCAGAGGATCCGGTTGACGAAAACCTCGCGGTCGAAAGTGGCAAAGTCTTCAAGACCTTCCCCCGTGCCGATGAAGCGGATGGGGATGCCGAGTTCTTTCTGGATGGCGATGGCGA
>Ga0114978_10003365_pt1 | contig 13091 bp, 3 predicted proteins | sample S_140212_EF_Meta_FD_87027 | JGI IMG/M metagenome (GOLD analysis project Ga0114978, IMG submission 87027) | Freshwater microbial communities from Lake Simoncouche, Canada to study carbon cycling - S_140212_EF_MetaG | ecosystem: Environmental > Aquatic > Freshwater > Lake | place: Lake...
CCCAAACGCGCTGGAGAACGTAGATCGCAAGCAGATTGATGAACAGTTTCCTGCCAGGACATCAATGATGCCGACAGGGCTCATCAACTCGCTGAACGAAGACGAGATCCTCGACTTGCTGGCCTATATGGTGTCGCGAGGCGATCGGAATCACGCAATGTTTCAACAGCACTCCGCCGCAGATCGTTAAGCGTCCGAACGCAGTCTGGTGGGCGATTTCGCAGGGTTCTCGAGGGCGTTCGCCGCCGGATGTCTGCCCGTCCCACCTGCGATCCACAGTCGATTGCGGAAGTGTCGTTAGACTAGGCTATGCTCGGTGGGCAATTTTCTGGAATCGCTCGCTTGAATCAGCGCACCAGTACATAGGAGTTTTGAGGCCGATGCAAAAGCGGGTTTTTTCTAGTCGTGATCTGTTGCTCGTGCATGTGATTCTAACGGCATTGTTGACTGGACTGATCTGGAGTTTGCAGATTGTGTACTTTCCGTCTATGGTGGGATGGCAGCAAGAATCATTTAAGGATCTTCAGACTGTCGGTCTCCTGCGCACAGGCATCTTGCTCCTGCCGCTGATGCTCTTCGAGGGCATTTCAGCGGGCCTTCTTCTGATGTTTTGTCCACGAGGCGTGCCGGCGTGGTTCATGTGGGTGGGAATGGGTCTGATCGCTGGAATCTGGCTGAGTTCGTATTTTATTCTATACGCTGCGCAAGCGAGACTCGATCTTGGCTGGGATGCTCAAACCCACGCCCAACTGGTCGACGGAAATTGGGTCCGCACGGTACTTTGGACGGTGCGATTGGTGTTTGTCACCGGTGCCCTGCGGCTTGCCGTTCGACAAAACAAAGGCTGAGTTGTGCCGGCTTTATGTCCTGCGTAGGCATGCAAGCAGTGCCGCTTTGATGCGGATATCTGCCCACGATCCGCAGTCGATTGCGAAAGTGCCGTTGACCGGGCTATCCTCATTCCCCGGTTCGTAGAGGCAGTGAAATTCATTCCAGCGGCACTGGAACTCCAAGCGATGCTCGAACGCCGTCTACCAGCGGCAACGCAATCGCGTCGGTCACGATTCGCTGACGGTCGGTGATGGTCACTCGCACATCGGAGGCGAGTTGTCCATCGACTGTGGCCACGACGAATTCGTGACGAACTCGGCCCGTGCCAGGCTCGGTGATATGCACCACCTGTTGGCATCCCGGCGAAACGGCGACCCGCAGGCACGGCAGATGTTCCGCAGTGGGTGACGGGTGTGTTTCTATCACGTTGAGGCGAAGTTCGTTGGGAAGCGTAGGCGGCAACACCGTCATCCGCACGACCGATCCAGGCAGGCTTTGGATGTCAAACATTCGTTCCACGCCCGGCACGAGTTCGTTCATGGCAATCGATACTTCTGGTGTGGCGACCACAAAGCGAAACCAGGTTTTGATATCCGCCGATGTGGCAATCGCTGGCCAATGCTTGGCGACCAGATTGATTACGGGCACCGGACGCGAGGGCTCATACGCAATGTCGTAAAAAATATACGGTGACACGGCCACTCCATTGGCTGTTTTGGGTGTGACCTCGACCCACATCTCTACTGGCCTCGGTGAGAAGCTAGTTGGATCGCCGTTTTGAAGTGAAATCGGAAAGTTCACAGTGGTGCCCACGCGTTTGGCCAGATGGGCTCCGATAAACCACCGTCGCGAAGGATCGACCGGATCGCGCACATTTTCTTGGCTATCTCGAAGCCCCTGTTCAGTGCCCCCTTCGTAGCGGCGAAACTCAAGTCCGCGGCCCCGGCCTGCCACAAAAAGCTCCAAACCCTCGGCACCCGAAACAGCCACTCGCCGCCGTGGCGACGACGAACCGGCATTGAGCACCACATCGTAGGTTTCCGTGCGGCCGCCAATGGACAAGGGCAGCCGGAAGGCCTCGTCGATTTCCACATCCTGCCTCGACGCTGCCCCACCCTCGACATGCCATCGCACAATCCGCAGCGATTGTCGCAGTGACGCGGCCAGCTTTGCCGGATCGGTCGCTTCAAAGAATTTGCCAGCGGAGTCCGTTGCCAAACTCTTGAGTTCCTGCAACCGCAATTCGCGGTCATATTGTCCAGGCATCAGATTGAATCCGATCACGTCAATACGTACCGGATCAGGCCTTCTAAAATTGGTTCGCGAAAGCGTTCGCAAGACATCCGAATAGGTGGTAATCGTGCCGCCGGTTTGATCGTTTGCCCCATCCGTAACGACGAGGATATGACCTGGGCCTGAGTTTGGTCCTGCAAAATCGGCTCGCAGAGCTTCGTTGATTGCAAGATACAGCGGCGTTTCTCCCCCCGGTTTGATCGCATCCACAAGCGAGCGGATGCGCAGCACTTCCACAGGAGACAGCGGCTGCATGTCGATGATTTGCTCGATATCGTTTCCAGGCAGCAGCGAGAACGGCTTTCCATCCTTGACGGTTGTGTCGCGAGCGAGGATGCCAGCGGCAGTCAGTCCGGCCTTATATCGGCCTCCGGTATCCCGCGACCACTGTGTGCGATGGCCGTAGAGCCACAGCGACGCATTCCAGCCGCCAGCTTTCGAAATCAGATCGAGTACCTCAAAGAGCGCTTCGCGGCCGGCTTCCATTCGGGTGCGGCCGTCCAAAAGTTTCTGACCCATACTGCCAGAGCAGTCAAAAACAATTGCGACAGACTGATTCCTCGGCAGATCGCCGCGCACCGTCACACGAGGCTGCTGCGGCGCAAGCGAGTTCCATTCGATCGTGCGAACCGCATCGGCCTTCATCACCGGCAGTCCTTTGACAATCCTGTGACCGCGGTACCAAACCACCATATCGAGCACGCTCTCTTCGGCCTGTGAAAAGAAGTCTGCGCCCGATGAATCGATCTTCCATTCAAGTTCGGTTGTTTGTTCATCGGCACCAATAGGAAAAGGCAACCGTGCAACGGGCTTTCGAAGCAGGTCATCGGGGGTGTTGGTGACGGCCTTTGCCACGACCAACGGTGCCGCATTGACAGACGGCGCCAACCAGAGCGAAGCGATACCCGCTGGCACGCCGCGGGCAGGCGAAAGACGGACGCGATTCGCCGGAACGTCAGACTGAAAATCGGGCGGAAACAAAATAATTCGATTCGGCGACTGCTCCAGCGTCGCGTATTCAAGCGATCGTTCATGCAGGTCGAGTAACCGTTGCTCAAGCTCTCTGCGGCGAGAATCACCGTGAGAAATCCCTGTCGACCTGACAATGTCGACCGATGTTTCGAGCATGTGACGAGCAGACTTGAAATACCACGGTGTCTCATCGGCAGAGATAGCTGCCCAAAAATCTTCGATTCGGCTGGTGGCGGCAAAGAGGAGTCGGTCGTGCCACGCTGCAGCAAGATTCTTGAGCACGATGGGCACCTCTTCGAGACTCAATCGGTGGCCGGTGATGGCGGCCAGTCGCCGAGCAAAGAGTTCCTCATCACCAATGAACGATGCATGAGTCAGCTCCCCAGCATCGCCGCGTGATTCCACGCGAGCTTTTTCTCGCTCAAATTCCGCAATCGCCGCCGGAAGCGATCTAGCAGCGTCTCGAATGGCGAACAGTTGCATTCCAGCCGTCTTTGCAAAAGCAACGCTATCGGAAGGAATACCCCCTTCGCCGACGGTTTGTCCTGAAATAATTGGCACCAGCGGATGTACGAAAGTTTCTCGCCAGTTCACCCAGCCAGCGACGGCCTCTTTCGTCCCACCGGCAGGCTGGCCCCGCGGTTCTTTCTCGATATTCGGTGCACCGGTGGCGATGAGGAATCGCCTTTTGAGATCGCACGACCGCCTCAAGAGCCGCATGCGATCCGTGCCTTGAATCAGAGGCACCGCTAAGACTCGTTCAATGGATCCGAGTGTTTGTGCTGTGTCAGGAGCGCCCGTTGCGAGATTCTCGCAGGTGTCTGCATAGGCTGTTTGCAACGGCTGATAGAGCAATTCCAGTCGATCGCGTGCCACAGAGACCGCTTGCATAATCTGGCGATCGGTCACCTTTGCATTGGATTGTGCCGAACGATCGAAGGATTGCTGCAACACTTGGTTCAGCTCGTTTTGTGTTTCAAAGAGCTGTTCCCAGTTGATTTTACTAAAGCGAAACGCGGTTGGATCCAAGTCGTTCTTTGTGCGAGATTCTTGTGAGATTGCCAGCACTCTCATTTCTCCTACCCACCATGCTGTCAGCCAAGGCAAGTCGCTATTCACAGTGTCGGCATAGCGAAGTGCGCGGGAGGCAAGATCGCTCATCGCCAGCACCTGGTTGAAAAGCTGGTCGCTTTCCTCTACGAGTTGGGCGGCATGGACAAGTGATGCTGGATCGCCGACAAAAGTCAGATCGATAGCCAACCGCATTTTATTTCGGGCCTCGATCTGCGGTGTAAAAATTCGCGTAATCGCATCGGTACGCACGTCGGTCGGATAGAGGGCATCTTGTGCCCGACTCGCCAGTCGCACTAGTTTTCCAGCCAGCGAGGGAGCGTCGGCCCACACTCGATGGTCAACCCACTGGTAGAGCATGCGAGACAGATGCAGCGAAAGTGGTTCAACACCGTCTTGATCCGGCCTATGTCCGATCGATTCCAGCAATCGCCCGAGCATGGTGCGATCAATGGCGTTGCCTGCTTCGACCTGCTCAACCAACCAGTCGCGGGCGATTCTGGCCCGCAGCATCCAGAGTTGAGGGTCTGTTGTGGGCTTGTTTTGAAGCTGGGGCGCAGGAACGGTCGGTGGCGAGAGAACGTATTGTTCCAGTGCTTTTTTCCAGAGTGCTTCGGATTCCTCCGGCAGGAGGCTCGCATTCCTTTCGACCAATGCTTGCAGGCGAAATGATGGCAGATTCCCTGCCGCGTCAAATCGTGAGACTCGCAGGTCGTTCTCGATTCGCTCGACCATTGTTTCCAGTCGCAGCAAATGGTCTGAGTAGGCAACACCAGCACTGCGCAGAATCTCGGCCCTCAAAAGGAGTTGTTGGTATTGCTGCCACAGGCCCGGCCTTTCCATGATCACGGTTTTTCGAAGAATCGCCGCAGTTTTCCAGTGCGACTCAAGCCACCAGTCGTGGTCGATTCTGGGCAATGCATCGACTGAAATGTGGGCAGTGGTGGGCGGATTCCATGAAGTTGTCCATGCCAGCGGTACGGCATGCGCAGTGGGGCTGATCGCTGGAAAAATCTGAGGCGTTTGACGTTCTCCACGGTTGGTATTCGTCCAGCGATCGACAGCGTCCGTGACATAGGCCGCCAACTCGCCGAGATCGACCTTGCCATCTCGGTTGCCAGTGGGCTTATTATCAGCGGCACCTTCGAAGCCGATCGTAAACTCACGTGCAAAAGGCGTGGATGACTCCAGGTCGCTCCAGTGCGTGACTTGGCCTGGTCCCGCAGACACCAGCACCCACAGTCGCTGGTGCGCGGCGGCCTCCACTGCGGCTTCCACTGCGGGGGCAAAGCCGCCATCTAAAACTCCCAGTGGCCACTGATTGCGAGGCTGGCAAGCGTCGAGCACAACCAGAATGCCGACGCGCGCCGGCAGCGCTGCACGGATCGCACTCAGCAAAGTTTCCAGCGAGAGATACGATTCGTCCTCATCGCGACTGGATATCGAGGATGTTTCAGGGGGTATCAGACAGGGTTTTCCATCCTGATTGAGCGTGCCGAGCATCGAAAGGTAAAGCACAACCATGTTATTGTTTGGCCCACCGGGCCGCACCGCAGCGAGACGGTTTTGAAGCGTGGTGGAGATTGTTTTTGCATTTCCATCGATGAGCGACTGACTTTCATCGACGAAGAGAGCCGGTTTCCCATGAAACAAGCTTCCTGCCGACCGTGACAGCTTTTGGAGTTGCTGCCGATCCTCTTCGGCCATCACGATCGGACCCAAAGGCGCGCGGTATGTCGTGGCAAATACTGCAACGATCGGCACTCGATGTTTGATCGATAAAAGGATCCAGATCAGCGTGACTGCTAACGCAATCGCAATGACGGAAAGCCCTATGCGGCGCCCAAGGAGCAGGGTTGACTGCAGGGTACGGGTTCTTGCGCCGGGCTTTTCTCGCCACGATTCGCGACCCCACGAGCGGACGGGCGTAGGCAAAGGCACAACGGGCTTGTCCGGCGAGCGGGGCTTACTCGATGACTGAGACTTGCCTCGCCACGACGCTCGCGGCTGGGGTGAGTCGTTTTCAGGTTCCATGGGAAAGATATAAGGTGACGGACACCGCCGCTGAGCACGCGAAAAACAAGAATGCTCTTTGCAAACTCAGCAGTAGATCATTTCACGATCCATGCGAACAGATCGTTTGCAGGGCTTTGGTGGGTTATGCAGCCCTTCTCGAAGATTTTACGCTGCGAGAACCATTGGCACCCATAGGAAGGTTGACAAAAACCTCCGGTACAGCCCCCCCCCTATACAAACGGGTAGCCTGCACGGGTCGACTCATCGGAATTGATTGGAGCGAGTGAAGCTGCGTTCGATTTCTACTCACGGGTTTGTGCCGACCAGAGGATGCGGCTGCTATTGCGAGAATTCCCATCAAGATAGCGCAGGCCACCGCCAGCATCCCGATGCCGCGAGAGTGCTTGGGTTTTTCATTAACTCCGGCCAGCGAAGAGGTGGCCCGATGGACATCGGGCATTTTCTTGCAAGCCAAGTTGTTCGATAGAGGAGCGAGTGAAAAAGAGGCAGACAGAATTCCTGACGATAGTGGTTCACCGATCATGCGACCTGCCTCGTCCTCGCTGTCGAATGAAAGAAGCTCGGGCAACCATCTCGAACCAGAAGCATTACTGGCAAGGAATGTCTCGATTGCTGGCCACTGAATCAGTCGAGGACCTAAAACTTTTGTCTTTGTGGGAGGCGCGGCAGCAATCACAGGAGGCGATTGAAAGACTTGTTTCGCGGGTAGAAGATCTTTCCAGGCACGGCTTCCGGAATGCGCTGGCCGTTCTTGCTGCGGACCCGAGGCCTCTGCGACTGTTGTGTCGGTTCCACGGTCGAGTGCCGGTAATCGCGCCTGCGGAGCGGTCGGCTTGGAAGCGGGCGCTGGCAGCGGAATCACTTCAAACTGGTCCGCTGGTGGCGCAGGGTTTGGAATCACTCGGTATGAGGGTTCACAGTCTCCGGTATCGCCACCAATCGTTTCAAACTGTTCCGGCGGTGCCATTTCACGCAGGCCAGTGATTCCAGCGCCGTTACACGCTCCACCGTTGCAACTCTGGCAGGCATTCAGCGCCTGTTCTGCCATGGTGCGGACGCGAGTGCTCGTCTCTAGAAAGCAACCTTTTTCGTCGCGTCCATAGGCAAGTTCAGTGAGCTTGGCGCGCATTTCTGGACTGCAACATGGCCCTTGCCCATTGCCACCTGGGCAGTCGGCCTTTGGATCAGATTCGCACTCGTTGCGCTTGAGATGGTTCTTGAGTTTCTTGTGTTCTTTGGGTGGCAGTTTGCCACACAATCGCTCTAGGCAATCGCAGAATTTCTTTTCAATCTTTTTCTTGAGATCACAGAGGGCATCGCTGCAGCCTTTTGCCTTGGCCGATGCCCGTTTTTCTTTATTGGATTGACAGGAACTGGCTGTCTGCAAAACAGCTTTCACTGCCTCGTATCGAACCGGCTCGTCGGGGTCGCTCATGGCTGCGATCAGTGCAGGCCCAACTTCCGGATGTTCCGGAGTGCAGCCCATCCCGGCCAGATACTGCAGGGCCTTTTTCTTCTTGCAGATTTTATGCTTTGCCGCTTTTGCTTTGGCCGCAGCCTGAATGGCGGGGTCAGACGATTGCTGATCGGCCCCAATGCCAAGCATGCTCCATACAGTGGATGTCTGCGCAGTGGCGGACGACGCAAAAGTCGTTACGAAAAACGCAACGAGCGTTCCGAGAACGATGCGTCTGTATTGAGATCCCACAGCCCCTCCTTGAGCATTTTTGAAGACTATGGGAGTGATCGTCGGATACGCTTGGCAAACTTGTCCGAACACATAAGAAGACCGGTTTCGCAGAGCTTGCCGATAAATCCGCAGGTGCTGCCTGCACGCTCTTTAACGGCCTGTGCGATCCGGGTTACTTCAGTGGCAAGAGCGCGCTGGCCGGTGGTGCCGGCGGAGGGCTCACCACGACAGGCACAATTTCGGAACGATAACTTTGGTTTCGAATTGGGCCGGTTGCCTGCAGTTTGTAATCCCCCGCGTCCACGTCAGAGAATTTGAACTTTCCTTCCTTGTCAGTCTTGATGGGCTTTGGAGCACTCGGGCCGTCGGCCGTCACCAGAACGCCCGCCTCTCCTTTCCCATTCAAAATAACACGGCCTTCGATGCAGTTTCTGGCAACTACAGCGGCGGCAGTCAACCAGACGCGATCTGGTGGATCCGAAAGCCCCGCTCGATCAAATGCCCGAACAAGAAGCAGAGTTTGCTTGCCCGGTGGAAGCGTCGTTGTAACGACACGCAGTTCATACACGCCGCCTCCCAACGAGACTGCCGGTTGCCAGGTCTCTGGCACTCCATTGCCCTTGGTATCGATGCCCCACTCCACATGATCGACCCCAGAAACTCCAGGCAGATGCTTCGTGGCTGCCGCTGCAAACGACTCGCGTGGATCGTCCATCACGCGCACTGGAATCACAAGCGGCTTGCCAACTGAGACATTCATGCTCGGGGGGGCCTCCACAACGGGCGCTCTGGCGTCAAATACCATCAGGCGTTGGTCCGCCAAGGGTTGCTGAACACCCGGGATCGATAGTCTCGCCTGTGCAAGAATATCGATATTTTCAAAGCCTTCTCCGGAGGCATTGATTTTCCAGTCTTGCACAGTGGTCATCACGGCAAGCGTTCCAGGAACAACCGCCTTGCCTCTCACGAATTCGACCTGTCGATCAGCCGTCGCACTCCAGACAACACGACCCTCGCGAGGAGCACTCGCATCTCCACGGTCTTCGCGAAGACTCAGCGACACGGTGCTTGTATCGACACCGTTTTTCATTCGAAACGAATCGGGCGGTGCATCTGCTGCCACGTGGAATCCAACGGTGGCAGCTGGGGCTTTGACGACAGTTTCTTTCGCCAATGGATTTATAAAAGAGATGTTTCGCCAGTCATACTGCGCACCTTGTCGCTCGCCGTCAGTGGCTTGAGAGCAGTCGACCGCCATTACCATCGCGCGTGGGTACCCATCAATGTCAATGGCCAGCCACGCTCGACCAGATCGATCGGAGCCATTCCATACTGCCATCAAAACATCGGCAGGACGTGAAGGCGTGAGGAGAGCCTCACTTTTTCGCAGCTCGATTGGCTGGCGACCAATCACCGGAAAAACGGAGAGTGGTTTCATTGAAACCCGAACGCCATCCGGAGGCAATCCCTCCCCTTTTCCAGCAGCGTCGCTAGGGCTCACTTCAACGGTGATCGTGCGTTCACGACTGTTCCAGATCGCCGTTGGAACAAGGAGCGTGCGGGGATGTTCGACTTCAAAAAAAAGCCGCGTGAGCCAAGCTCGCGGCTGCTGTCCGACCGTGATTTCTCGCACCAATAGGGCAAGATCGGGTCCGATTGGAATGGGAGCGGGAGCGGGAGCGGGAGTAGCGGGGGCCGGTGGAGTGCCCGCTGGGGCAGGCAGCGGCAAGATCGCGGGAAGCACCGCCTCGGGAGGGAGTGGCAGCGATATCATCGATTGTGAAACCGGCAATTCAACTTTTGCAATTACAGCCATTTTTGCAAGTGTGGATGTACCATCCAAAATCTGAGCGGCTGCTTCTTTCCAATTCTTTTCCCGTGCTCCAGGTTGCTGGCTGGATGGAACGGAGTAGATTTCGACTGATACAGTGCGGGGAATAGACGCCTTGTTTTCGAGTCCTAGTTCCCACGCCGTGATTCGGCTCGGCAGGCAAGGCAGTTGCACGGTCGATTTGACCAGAGCATCTGACGCGATGGAGTCCGTCGACACGCGAGAGCGAATCCAGCCGTTGCGAGTCGCCGCGTTTGCGACTGGAGTGCGACGCACCGACAGTGTGACGGTGCGCTCCGACGGAAGGTTGACATACAGCTCAGCCTCCTCGGTTCTCCCCCCAAGTTCCAGAATGGCACGCAATCGCACCTGCCCATCGAGATCAGACTCTGTGGCTTTTCGGTTTGCGAGTAGTTCTAGGCGCAACCCCTCTGTCCGCAGCGGAAGATCAGACAGCACGTTGCCTCGATTCGGATCGAGTATGCCACCACCGCTTGCTCGCACCTGCATGTCAGCCGGATCGTAACGGAGACGAAGTGTTGCGTTGACGGGCACCTGCTTTTTATCGCGATCACCAAACGCGAGTCTGATCAACGCAGGCTTTTGGAACTCGAGATCAATGCCATCGATCGGCTGCAAGACCATTCCAACGGCATTCACAACTCCCCATCGAGGAATGGAAGCTATTTCAACTGTGGGAAGATTCTCTGCATCACGCGGGTCGAGGATGCGAAGCAGTGCTGCGCCACGATCTGTTTCCCTGAAGCCACCGGAACTGATTGTTGTCGAATCCACTTCAGACGCAGCTTTTGAGTAGAGTTGAGAAAGCTTTGCCGCCAGTTGGAGAATTTTCCCGACGGCGACTTTTTCGTCACTTGCAAATGAGGCGAGCGACTCGCAGGCCCTTCGAACGTCCGAGATGTCGCGGACTGTTTTGGCGATCTCCGGTGGCGCGTGAGACGTTGAATCGGAGAGGATGCCGGCGGCATCCACGATTGCCGCTAGGCAGTCGACAAGCACTGCAATATTCGCGAGATCAATGCGTTGAATGCGAATAGGCGTTTCGGGAGGCAAGGGCACTCGTCCGATGGCCAATAGCATGGACGGCCCGTCAAAAGGCATTTCGTCTGCGGGCCCCGGGGACTGATCCCCAGACAGAGTCGCTTCCGCATTCGGCCGGATCATCGTCACAAGCGCATCTCGCTGAGGCATCGATAAAAAAGGAAGCCTCAGGGCCGCGGAACACTCTGTATACGAAACGGTGGATTGATTGATGGCTCCGCTGTCGAGCAGGTTGACAAACAAAAGGTCGACCAATTTATTCAGTCTGGCGAGAAGCAAGGAAACGCTTCGAGAAGCGTCGTCCAAAGGATCCAGCCGCAGCGGCTCTTCATCCGGCGAAGAAATCGAAGGAAATCCATTGATGATTGAACTCAAGCGTGCAGTCTGCGAGATGGCAGTCAGAAGAGTGGCGGGTTCGATCTTCGGCGTGCCAGAGCCGCCCGCAAAGATGGCGTTCAGATTGACTATGGCGAGCAAGGAGACGACGGCGTCGTTGCGCACGGCGAGCGCATTGCGAAATCGAGGAGGAGCATTTTCCCATGCCTCAAAAAAATGTTTTGATTCGGCTTTTTCGAGCGTTTGCTGGAGAGAGACAATCGGCGACGAGCGAATCCCAACAGCCTCCGCTGTATTCGAATGAGCCGAAAGATTCGCCAAATCGGCGGTGAATTGATCGAGGAAAGCATTGGTTCGCAAAGAGCCCGAATCGTTTTGAAGAGCTTGGAGTTGTGCGGAGCCTGCCAAAGCCACAAGCTCGGCCCAGAGGTGCGGCGCGAAATCAACTAAGGCTGGTCGCAGTCCGGATGCTGGTGCCTGTTTTCGACGAGAGTTTTGTTGCTCGATCAGTAGCCAAAGGTTAGGAGGCAACACTTCTGGCTCGGGTGGGGGTGGAGGGATCGCTGCCGGCGGCTTTTTGGGTACAGCGGCAGACGCGGGTGCAGCGGCAACCGGTGGTGGTGGACCCTCCGCAGGTGGCGAGGCCGTGCTCGGGGCAGCCGTCGGAGTCGCTGCGTCAGCAGCAGGCGGTTGAGCCGCCGCTGGAAATGCAGGGCCGGCATCTGGCTTGGCAGCGTCTTTTTCGGCGGCCGTCAGAACTACGCCGGCGGAAAACTTCCTTGCATCCAAGCGAGCAGCCTTGCTTTCTGGCTGAAAAAGAGCAGGTTGCCGGGCACTCGCGGCGGGTACGGCAGCTGATGTTTTTGGCAAAGAGTTTTGCACGGGACCGGCTGGAGACTTCTGCTGCGGCACGGGGGCAGGCTGGGTTGCTGCTGGAGAGGATGGCTCAGCTTTTTTTTCTGGGGCAGTCTTCTCCTGTTTCTCCTGATTGGGCTTATCTGAAACGGCCTTGTCTTGAGCGGCATTTTTTTTCTTTGCCACGGGCACTCGCACAACGGCAATATTTGGCGGCACCGAGGAGAGTGGCACGCGACCTACGCCGAGCTTCCACACCACGGGATTTTGGAGACTGCGACCGCCGCTCGACTGTCGAGCCCACTGGCTTGTCCAAGCGGAAACAAAACGGAGGAGTTCGTCGAGTTCCACCAAAAGATCCCCATCGCCCCAAGGGGCTGCGTCGGCTGCTCCCGAAAGACCGAGTTCCAGCGACCGGGCAAAGTACGTGCGTCGCTCGGGTAAATAGGTTCCCGAATATTCAAACAGATCGTGAGACCCAACAACCCAGTTTGCACCTGTAGCTTTTCTTTGAGGCTCTGCAAATTCATCGTCGAGCATCTTCGGAACCAGTCCTGCAATCACGCCGGCACGCGGATCCCAGCGAAGATCTCCAAAATCGATTGCGATTAACGTCGTCGACGATGATTCACGACCGATCGACTCGACAAGCTCTCGCATCGGTACAAGGCCCCGAGGCCGCTCCCCTTCGATTCGGAAGTCACTCGCAATCAGACACACCTTATTGTTGAGAGGGTCGGTGCGCTCGATGCCGTCTGCATCGAGCGAAGGTGGAGCAACCATCGACTGTGCTCGCACGTAGGCCACCAGCACATCCTTCGATCGCAAAGGAAGGTTTAAAAGACGATTGCCGAGTCGCTCCCGGATGGCAGCGGATGTTTCAAAACCGACTAAATGCACTGAATCGGTTGTTTGATCGGTTGGAAGCGAGTGCGCCAGCGACGCGGCCAAGGCGGTTTTGTCTTCGATGGCAAACGGAACTGCCGCGAGCGAACCGATCCGGTACTGATCGATGACGAGAGAAACGAACGCCGTCTTCCAGGTGAATAATGGTGCCAGAAGCAGAGCGACAATCACGCTGACAAGAACAACCGCAGCAAGGATAAGCCCTAG
>Ga0114978_10003367_pt1 | contig 13088 bp, 11 predicted proteins | sample S_140212_EF_Meta_FD_87027 | JGI IMG/M metagenome (GOLD analysis project Ga0114978, IMG submission 87027) | Freshwater microbial communities from Lake Simoncouche, Canada to study carbon cycling - S_140212_EF_MetaG | ecosystem: Environmental > Aquatic > Freshwater > Lake | place: Lake...
AAAATCCATGAATATCAGGCCAAAGAGGTGCTGCGCAAATACGGCGTCATCACCCCTAAGGGCATCCCGTGTTTTTCCGTTGACGAGGCGGTGAAGGCGGCCACGACCCTGGGCGGCAAAGTCTGGGTGGTCAAGGCGCAGATCCACGCCGGCGGACGCGGCAAGGGCGGCGGTGTAAAGGTGGCCAAATCGCTGGAGGAGGTTAAAATCTACGCCACGCAAATTCTTGGCATGCAGTTGAAGACGCACCAGACCGGGCCCGGGGGGCAGAAAGTGCGGCGCCTGCTGATCGAGGAGGGTGCCGATATCAAGAAGGAACTCTACGTCGGCATGGTTGTTGACCGCGTCACCCAGCGCGTGGCGCTGATGGCCTCGAGCGAGGGCGGCATGGACATCGAGGAGGTGGCCGCGCACACGCCGGAAAAAATATTTAAGGTGTTCATCGATCCTGCCACTGGGCTGAAAGATGCCGAGGCCGACGATGTCGCGGCGAAAATCGGCGTGCCGCCGGCGTCCATCGCGCAGGCGCGCGTGCAACTGCAGGCGCTGTACAAGGCATTCTGGGACACCGACTCAAGCCTCGCCGAAATCAATCCGCTGATTCTCACCGGCGACGGTAAGGTCATCGCGCTCGATGCCAAGATCAACTTTGATTCGAACGCGTTGTTCCGCCACCCCGACATCGTTGCGCTGCGCGACCTGGACGAGGAAGACCCGGCCGAGATCGAGGCGTCGAAGTTCGACCTGTCGTATATCTCTCTGGACGGCAATATCGGCTGCCTGGTCAACGGCGCGGGCTTGGCGATGGCCTCGATGGACACCATCAAGCTCTTTGGCGGGGAGCCGGCGAACTTTCTTGACGTCGGTGGCGGCGCCACCGCCGAGAAGGTCACCGAGGCTTTCAAGATCATGCTGAAGAACCCCAAGGTCAAGGGCATCATGGTCAATATTTTCGGCGGCATCATGAAGTGCGACACCATCGCCAACGGCGTCGTCGTCGCGGCGCGCGAAGTGAAGCTGTCGGTGCCGCTGGTGGTGCGCATGCGCGGCACCAATGAGGAGATGGGGCGGCAGATTCTGAAGGATTCCGGATTGCCCATCATTTCCGCCACCAATATGGCCGACGCGGCGAAGAGCATCGTCGCCGCCGTCAAGTAAAGATTCGTTCACGACATGAGGGGATATCTCCCCTCATACTCCCCTAAATCGGCCGCTTGCAAAACCTCATTGCAAGCGGTTCCAAGGAGAACAGTATGTCTATCCTGATCAATAAAAATTCCCGCGTGATGACGCAGGGCATTACCGGTAAGACCGGCCAGTTCCACACCAAAATGGGCAAGGAATACGCCAACGGCAAGAATTGCTACGTTGCCGGCGTCAACCCGAAAAAAGCCGGCGAGTCGTTTGAGGACATCCCGATTTTCGGCACGGTCGCCGAGGCGAAAAAGCAGACTGGTGCAAATGTGTCGGTGATTTATGTGCCGCCGCCCTTTGCCGCCGCAGCCATCTGGGAGGCGATCGAGGCCGACCTGGAACTGGTGATCTGCATCACCGAAGGCATCCCGGTGCGCGACATGATCGAGGTGAAGGACAGGATGGCCAAGCAGGGCCGCAAGTGCATCCTGGTCGGCCCCAACTGTCCGGGCGTGATCACGCCAGACGAAATAAAAATCGGCATCATGCCCGGCCACATCCACAAAAAAGGCCGCATCGGCGTGGTGTCGCGCTCGGGCACGCTCACCTATGAGGCGGTCGGCCAGTTGATGGATCTCGGTCTTGGGCAATCCAGTTGCGTCGGCATTGGCGGTGACCCGGTGAACGGCATCAAGCACATCGATGTGATGCGGATGTTCAATGACGACCCGGAAACCGACGCAGTGATCATGGTCGGGGAGATCGGCGGCTCCGACGAGGAGACCTGCGCGCAGTGGATCAAGGAAAACATGAAAAAGCCGGTGGTCGGTTTCATCGCCGGCGTGACCGCACCGGAGGGCAAGCGCATGGGCCATGCCGGCGCAATCATCTCCGGCGGCAAGGGCACGGCGCAGGAAAAGCTCGACGTCATGGAAGCCTGCGGCATCAAGACAACAAAAAATCCAGCCGACATGGGCAGGCTGCTGAAGTCGGTGATCTGATATCTGGCGCAGCGGTACCGCATCCCGGTTTGACCCGGGAAGCGGGGTTAAACTGAACAGGGGGCACCATGTACGTCGTCACCGTCGATTTTGTTGCAAAGCCTGAGCATGTCGAGGCGTTTCGCATCGCGATGCTGAAGAACGCGAAGGCTTCGCTCGCCAATGAGCCCGGCTGCCGCCAGTTTGATGTCTCGGTGCTTGCGGATGATCCGGCGCATATTTTCCTGTACGAACTGTACGACGACAGGGCCGCTTACGATGCCCATCGCCTGACGGCGCATTTTCGCGAGTTCGACGCCAAGGCAGCGGCCTTGGTCGCCTCCAAGACGGGGCGGCATTTTCTACGCATTTGCCCGGAGTGATGCGCGCTGCGCAGGGCAGTCTCCAAGGGGGACGGCTGGAAACGCCCGACTGGCGCGGGTTTTCAGGCAGGGGTGTGCGTAAGCCCGGGCGTTTTCAGGCTGGTAAGATGTCGTTCCCGAACGCGCACACAGGCCGCCAATGAGTCAACTTCCCACGCACGCCCGCTACCCTTATTCGGGAATTTCCCAGCGCCCCGACTATAGCTGGCCCGAAGGCCGGCGGCTCGCGGTTTATATCGGGGTGAACCTCGAGCATTTTTCGTTTGGTCAGGGACTCGGTGCCAAGCTTGCCCCCAGTGCGGAACCCGATGTGCTCAATTACGCCTGGCGCGATTACGGCAATCGCGTTGGTGCCTGGCGCCTGCTCGAACTGTTTGACGCACTGCGCCTGCCGGTGGCGGTGCTGGCGAACACCGCCATCTATGACTATTGCCCGGAGCTGATGGCGGCGCACCGGGCGCGCGGTGACGAGGTGGTCGGCCACGGCCATACCAACTCGGAACGCCAGAGCGACATGAGCGAAGCCGAAGAGGCGGCGCTGATCCGCGCCTGCATGGCCCGCATCGAGAAGGAGGAGGGCAAAAAGCCGCGCGGTTGGTTGTCACCGTGGATTGCCGAGTCTCGTTCTACGCCGGACATGCTCAAGGATGCGGGATTTGACTACACGCTCAATTGGTGTCACGACGATCAACCGCTGCCGTTTTTAACGCGGGGCGGAGAGTTCTGGTCCATGCCCTATCCGCAGGAGATCAACGATATACCCGCCATTATCGCGAGACAGAATTCGGCGACGGAATTTTCCGACATGATCATTGGCTGTTACGATGAAATGAAGGCGCAGAGTGAGCGTCAGCCGCTGGTGATGGGCATTGCCCTCCACCCTTATATCGTCGGCCAACCGCATCGTTTGCACGAATTGCGTCGTGCGCTGCAGCATATTGTGTCCGATGGATGCGCATGGCTTACCAGGCCGGCTGAGATACTTGATCATGTGCGGAGAGTCGCCCCGGTGTAGCGGGGGCGACTCCCTTTGAATGCTAGAATAAGCGCCTTAGCGCGCTAGACCGCACCGAGCCGGCGTGTACAATGCGCTCCATATTTTCACCTTTCAAAATTATCCGGGCCTAAAGACAAAATGGACTTCTTTCTCTCGCCACAGCAATTCTGGATTCCTTTGCTGCAAATCATCGGGATCAACATTGTGCTGTCCGGTGACAACGCCGTCGTCATCGCGTTGGCTGCGCGCTCGTTGCCGGCACATCAGCAAAGAAAGGCAATCGCCTGGGGGGCCGGCGCCGCGATCGCAATGCGCATCGTACTGACGTTGTTTGCGGTCGCGCTGCTTACGTTCCCTTATCTGAAACTGATCGGCGCGGTGCTGCTAATCTGGATCGGCATCCAGTTGCTGTTGCCGGATGATGGTGACGAGAACATCGAATCGCATAGCAATCTTATTGCAGCCATCAAGACCATCCTCATCGCCGATCTGGTGATGAGTCTGGATAACGTCATCGGGGTTGCCGCTGCAGCCAAGGGCAGCGTGTTGTTGTTGGTGATAGGGCTTGCCATAAGTATTCCACTGGTGATTTTCGGAGCGACGATGCTGCTCAAGCTGATGGAGCGTTTTCCCATCATCATCACTATCGGTGGCGGCTTGCTCGGTTACGTTGCAGGCGAAATGGCGGTGAGCGATCCTGCAGTCAAGGGCTGGGTTGACGCCAATATGCCGATTCTGCACGAGGCGGCAGCAATTGCCGGTGTGGCTTTTGTCCTGGCGGTTGGCAAGATTCTCGCAAAGAAAAAAATCGCCGCTGCGGCGGCGCGCGAAGTCAAGCCAGAGGCATGACGAGTGCAAGTTTGTTTTGTTGATGCAGGTCAAGTTCCCTGGCTGATGCCCACTCCACAATGACGTCTTTCATAACTTGGCCGGTGGAGAGGTTCGGCAACAGGTAAGGCACGTTGTTTCCGCCAGTATGTCGATCCTGGGCAGTCCAAATTGTTCGCCGGTTTGTGCTTGTTATAACCCCTAGGAAGGTCATTATGCAAACATGCAATCATTCCGTTTTGCGCCAGATCTGGGCTGCTGTAGCTGGCGTTCTAACGCTGTTCAGCGCAACCGCCGCTATCGCCTGGGAGCCGACCAAGACGGTTGAATTCGTTGTGCCGGCGGGCACTGGCGGCGGAGCCGACCAGATGGCCCGTTTCATCCAGGGTGTTGTCACCAAGCACAACCTGATGAAGCAACCGATGGTGGTGATCAACAAGGGTGGCGGCGCCGGCGCCGAGGGTTTCCTTGATGTCAAGAGCGCCAAGGGCGATCCGCACAAAATTATTATCACCTTGTCCAATCTTTTCACGACGCCCCTTGCCACCGGCGTGCCCTTCAACTGGCGTGATCTCACCGCGGTTCAGATGATGGCGCTTGACCAGTTCGTGCTCTGGGTCAATGCGGAGTCGCCCTACAAGACGGCCAAGGAGTATGTCGATGCGGTCAAGAAGGCCGGCCCGAGCAAAATGAAAATGGGCGGTACAGGGTCCAAGCAGGAAGACCAGATCATTACGGTTGCCCTTGAAAAGCAGACAGGCACCAAATTCATCTACATTCCGTTTCGCGGCGGTGGTGATGTCGCGGTGCAACTTGTGGGCAAACACACGGCCTCCACCGTGAATAATCCCATTGAGGCGGTCGCGCAATGGCGTGCGGGCCAGTTACGCCCCTTATGCGTGTTCGATAGTGTTCGCCTGCCCTACAAGGCGAAAGTAACCAAGGACATGGCCTGGGGCGACATTCCCACCTGCAAGCAATCGGGCGTCGATGTCGAGTACCTCATGCTCCGCGGCATTTTTATGCCGGGAGGGGTGACCGACGAGCAGCGCCAGTTTTATATCGATTTGCTGAAGAAGGTGCACGACACGCCGGAATGGAAAGATTTTATGGAGAAAGGCGCGTTCAATACGACCTTTCTTAACGGCAAGCAATATGCCGACTGGGTTGCCAAGGAAGAGGCGCGTCACCTTGGTTTGATGAAAGAAGCCGGTTTCCTCGCAGGAAAATAAGAACGGCGCATGCGCCGGCCGTTGTCGGCGGATGATATTTGAGTGGGGCGGCGTCTAGACCGAAAATAGCGGGGGGGGGATGGATCAGCAAGAGGATCTGCCGGCAGCATCAAGCAAGTCGGTTGAAATTGCGGTGGCCGCGATTATTCTGATTTTCGGCATAGTCGTGATCGTTGACAGTGTTCGCCTCGGTATTAGCTGGGGCGACGATGGCCCCAAGGCCGGGTATTTCCCTTTCTATGTCGGCCTGCTGCTGTGCTTTTCCAGCGCAATTACGCTATTTCGCGCGATTCGTGCGGGGGCGGGTGAGTCTTTTGTTTCCCGGGGGCAGCTAAAACTGGTGATGTCCGTGTTGTTCCCAACCACCGTGTACGTTGGGTTTATCGCGGTTTTGGGTATTTATGTCGCCTCTATCATCTACATTGCGTTTTTCATGTGGTGGCTGGGGAAATATCCCTGGTTAAAAATCGTGCCCGTGGCTTTAGGCGTCAATGCAGCATTCTTTTTGATGTTTGAAGTCTGGTTCAAGGTGCCGCTGCCCAAAGGGCCGCTTGAAACCGTACTTGGTTTGAGCTGAGGAGCCGGCATGGAAGAGATCAGCTCCTTGATGCATGGCTTCAGCGTCGCGTTGTCGCCTTTTAACGTCCTGCTCATGTTCGTCGGCGTTGTGCTCGGCGTGATCATTGGCGTCCTGCCTGGCCTGGGCGGCGCCAACGGCGTCGCCATCCTGCTGCCGCTCACTTTCAGCATGTCGCCCACCTCTGCCATCATCATGCTCTCCTGTATTTACTGGGGGGCGTTGTTTGGCGGCGCGATAACCTCGATCTTGTTCAATATTCCGGGGGAGCCTTGGTCTGTCGCGACGACCTTCGACGGTTATCCGCTTGCCCAAAAAGGACGGGCTGGCGCGGCATTGACGGCCGCGTTCACCTCGTCATTTATCGGTGCACTGGTGGCCGTGATAATGATCACGTTCCTGTCGCCGGTGGTGGCGAAATTTGCGCTCAAGTTCGGCCCGGCGGAATTTTTCTCGGTTTATCTGCTGACCTTTTGCGCATTTGTCGGCATGGCCAAGGGTTCTGCCGTGAAGACCGTTGCTTCGATGATGATCGGGTTTGCGCTGGCTGCGGTGGGGCTCGATACCGTGACCGGTCAGCTGCGCCTGACCTTTGGCTTTACCGAAATGTTGAAAGGCTTTGACTTCCTTATCGCGGTGATCGGGCTGTTTGGTATCGGTGAAATTTTACAAACGCTTGAGGAGGGGCTTGCCTTCAAGGGTAAGCAGGCCAAGATCAATTCGAAAATTGTGCTCGAGACCTGGCGGGAGCTTCCGCGCTATTGGGCGACTTCACTGCGCAGCGCTTTGGTGGGGTGTTTCATGGGGATCGTCCCCGGCGGGGCCACGCCGGCGTCTTTCATGAGCTACGGTGTTGCCAAGCGATTCTCCAAAGACGGTTTGAAATTCGGGCAGGGACAGGTTGAGGGCGTTGTTGCCCCCGAAACTGCGGCCCATGCCGCAGGAACCTCGGCGCTTCTTCCCATGCTTACCCTTGGTGTTCCGGGCTCGCCTACCGCGGCGGTGCTGCTGGGGGGATTGTTGATCTGGGGACTGCAACCCGGGCCGCTGCTGTTTGTGGAGCAGAAGGATTTTGTCTGGGGGCTGATCGCAAGCATGTATCTGGGGAATATCGTCGGCCTGATCGTGGTGCTGACCTGTGTGCCCTTGTTTGCAGCCATCCTGCGTATCCCGTTCTCCATTATCGCGCCGGTGATTTTGGTGATCTGCGCTATAGGCGCCTATACCGTGCACAATTCGATGTTCGACGTCTGGCTGATGCTGGGGTTCGGAATCGTCGGTTACATATTCAAGAAGCTTGATTATCCCCTCGCGCCGATGGTGCTTGCGCTGGTTCTGGGGGACCGTGCGGAGGATTCTTTCCGGCAGTCTATGTTGCTGTCGCAGGGGGATGTGTCCATATTCTTCTCGAACGGACTGGTGGGGGGGATTACCGGGTTTGCGCTGGTGTTGCTGTTTTGGCCCCTGGTTTCATCGATGATGGACAAACTCAAAGCCCGCGCCGCCTGATTGGCGCGGTGCAAGGCTTGCTAAGGGGGGCTTGTGCCCCGCTGTTTTAGGCGGGAAAGCGTTTCCGGAGTGAGGTTGAGGTAGGAGGCGAGTTCTTTTTTCGGAATGCGCCCCAGCAACTGAGGATGCTTGCGCATGAAGCGTTGAAGGCGTCCAGGGGCGTCGAGCAGATGCAGGGTGATGGTGTGCGCCATGACCTCCGACATTAGTCGCATCACTTCATATTCAAAGCGCTGTTTGACGTCGATGTGACGTTCTAGAAAGTCCACCCATAGCGGCATTGAGATGCGCGCTGCCAGTACGCGGGTAACCGCGACGATGCTGTAGGGTACGGGGGTCTTCAGGCGCCAGGCGGCGTATGACGTATCCATGTCCGGTTCGGCCGCAAAACGCAGGATCATCTCCTTGCCCTCGGCGTTGCTGACGACCCGTTTGAGGATGCCATCGAGTATGAAGAATTGCTCCATCCCGGTAGAACCCTGATGGACGAGGGGCTCGCCTTTTTTATATTCGACGACTTCCAGTTTTGGCTCGAGATCTTCCCGGGCGGCAAGGCTGATTTCACGCAAAATCAAGTTGTGCTGCAGTTGCAGCCGGATGGTGTTGCGCTGGGGGTGGGCGGCTATGGCGGGCATGGTTTTGCAGCTTAAGGCAAACCGGCAATTTAAGCTGGAATTATTGACCTCAGTCAAGGTTGTGGATGGGTGGGCTGCCTAGACTCCCAAGCGATGCGGTACAAGGCTTTGCAGTACAAGGCTTACATGGGAAAGCTTTGTCCGGCAAGCTCACAACAAATTCAAGGAGTATTTCATGGGAATAGCTGAACCTGATGTTGCCGGGGGCGTAATGACCGATGGCTTTCACTTGGTCATCGATGCCCTCAAGCTCAACGGTATCGACACGATTTTTGGCCTGCCCGGTATTCCCATCACAGACCTCACCAGAAAGGCGCAGGCCGAAGGTATGCGCGTGATCTCGTTCCGGCATGAGCAGAACGCCGGCAACGCCGCAGCGATCGCCGGCTTCATGACGCAAAAGCCGGGCATTTGCCTGACGGTGTCTGCCCCCGGATTCCTGAATGGTCTGGCCGCCCTGACCAACGCGACAACCAACTGCTTTCCGATGATTCTTATCAGCGGCTCTAGCGAGCGCGAGATCGTCGACTTGCAGCAGGGTGACTATGAAGAGATGGATCAGTTGGCCATCGCCAAGCCGCTGTGCAAGGCCGCGTATCGCGTGTTACACGCAGAGGATATCGGCGTGGGAATCGCGCGCGCCATCCGCGCAGCCGTCTCCGGCCGTCCGGGCGGGGTCTATCTTGACCTGCCGGCCAAGTTGTTCGCCCAGACCATGGACGCAGAAGCCGGCAAAAATTCGCTGATCAAGGTAGTTGACCCGGCGCCGCGCCAAATACCTGCCCAGGACGCCGTGCAGCGCGCCCTCGATTTACTGAAAGGCGCCAAGCGCCCGCTCATCCTGCTGGGCAAGGGCGCCGCTTATGCGCAGGCCGATGCGGATATTCGCGCCCTGGTTGAGAGGACTGGCATCCCCTACCTGCCCATGTCCATGGCCAAGGGCCTGCTGCCCGACACGCACGAACAGTCGGCCGCAGCGGCGCGCTCCTACGTGCTTCCTGAGGCCGATGTGGTGGTGCTGATCGGCGCGCGCCTGAACTGGCTGCTCTCTCAAGGCAAGGGCAAGACTTGGGGGGGCAAGGATTCCAAGGCATGGGGAGGGCAGAGGTTTATTCAGATCGATATCTCTCCCACTGAGATGGACAGCAACGTGCGCATAGAAGCGCCCCTGGTTGGTGATATCGGATCCTGCGTGACCGCGCTGCTCGCCGGCATTGGTCCGAAATGGGCGAAGCCTTCGGCTGAGTGGCTGGGTGCCATTGCAGAGCGCAAGGGCAAGAACCTCGCCAAAATGGCCGAGACGCTCGCCAAGGATCCGGTGCCGATGAACTTTCACAGTGCGCTGAATGTCGTACGCGACATCATCAGGGCCAACCCGGATGCTATTTTGGTTAACGAGGGGGCTAACGCTCTGGACTTCACCCGAAGCATTGTCGACATGTACAAGCCGCGTAAGCGCCTGGATGTGGGGACCTGGGGAATCATGGGCATAGGCATGGGGTTTTCCGTTGCCGCCGCCGTGGTCAGTGGCGAGCAGGTCATCGCGATCGAGGGCGACAGCGCCTTCGGGTTCTCTGGAATGGAAGTCGAGACAATCTGCCGCTACAACCTGCCAGTATGCGTGGTGGTCTTCAACAACAACGGTGTCTACCGCGGCACCGACGTGAATCCCACCGGCGGTCCTGATGTCGCACCCACCGTTTTCGTCAAGGGGGCGCGTTATGACAAACTGATGGAGGCCTTTGGTGGCGTGGGCGTTAACGCCACGAACCCGGCCGAGTTGCGCAAGGCGATGGAAGACGCCATTCGCTCGCGCAAGCCGACGTTGATCAACGCCGTCATTGATGAAACCGCTGGGACCGAAAGCGGCCGCATCACAAGCTTGAATCCGCAAAGCGCCAAAAAGAAGTAAGCCAGGCGGTTTAGCGAAAGCAGGTGAGTCGTCGTCTGCGTAAGATTTTTTGGAGATCAGAATGGAAGCATTAAAAGGTGTTCGTATCCTCGACATGACCCACGTGCAGGCCGGGCCAACGTGCTCGCAGTTGCTGGCGTGGATGGGCGCCGATGTAATCAAGTTTGAGCCGCCGCAGGGGGACGCCACGCGCGGTCAGTTGCGTGATGTGCCGGGGGCGGACAGCCTTTATTTCACCATGCTCAATTGCAACAAGCGCTCGATTACAGTCAACATGAAGACCGCAGAAGGTAAGGCGGTTTTTGTCGATCTTGTAAAGCAGTGCGACATTGTCATGGAGAATTTTGGACCGGGCGTTCTCGACCGGTTCGGTTTTACATGGGAAAAAATTCACGAGATCAACCCCAAGATCGTGATGGGATCAATCAAGGGCTTTGGCTCCAGCGGTCCCTACGCCGAGTTCAAGGCGTATGAAAACGTCGCGCAGGCCATGGGGGGTGCAATGAGCACGACCGGCGTGCCGGACGGCCCCCCCTTCGTTACCGGCGCGCAGATCGGTGATTCAGGTACCGGCCTACACCTCGCAATCGGTCTGCTCGGGGCCTTGCACCAGGCCACGCGTACCGGCAAGGGCCAGTACGTTGAGGTGGCAATGATGGATGGTGTGATGAACTTGTGCCGGGTGAAATTTCGCGACCATCAGCGTCTGACCCGGCAATCCCTCTCTGAGTATTCGGTTCCGACCCAGCAGGGCATGGGGGCGGTTCCGCGCGCCGGCAATGATTCGGGCGGCGGCCAACTGGGGAACGCCATCATGTGCAAGCCCGGTGGTTCTAACGATTACATTTATGTCGTTGTACAGGAGGCTGTTTGGGATGCGCTCGCCAAACGTATAGGTCCGGATCTGGGTATGCCGGGGCTTTCGACAGATTCGAAATTTGCAACGGTTGCAGACCGCCGCAAAAATCAGAACGAAATGTGGGCTCTGATCACCAAGTTCGCATCGAATCATACCAAGCGCGAATTCATGGCGATTCTCAACCCGCTCGACGTGCCTTGCGGGCCAATCATGTCCACCGAAGATCTGGCAAACGACGAGCATATTCGCGGCAGGGATATGTATGTGGAACTTGATCATCCGACGCGCGGCAAGTGGTGGAATGTCGGCATGCCGATAAAACTGTCAGCGTCTCCGGCCAAAATTGAGCGCTCGCCCCTGCTGGGTGAGCACACCGACGAGGTGTTGAAGACCGTATTAGGTTATGACGATAGCAAGGTGGCGGCGCTTAAAACGGCTGGTGCGTTTAGCCTGCCGCCGAAAAAAGTGGCCTGAAAGGCTTAAGCGCCGCACTGGATAAGTGCGGTGCGTCCGACTGTGTGAGTCTTACGGAGAAAGCGCGATGCGTATTGCAATCATTGGTCAGCAGGATTTTGGCAAGGCAGTGCTTGAGGCTTTTCTTGCCCGTGGTGATGATGTGGCCGGGGTGTTTTGTGCTCCCGAAAAGGAAGGCGCGAAACCAGATCCGTTGAAAGTGCTCGCGCTCGAAAAGGGTCTTAAGGTGTTTCAGTTCAAGTCGTTGAAGGACGCCGAGGCTTCAGAAGCGCTCCGGGGCCTCAACACCGACATCGGGATCATGGCTTTTGTCTTGCAGTTTGCCCCGCAGGAATTCGTGAGTATCCCGAAACACGGGACCATCCAGTATCACCCTTCGTTGCTGCCAAAATATCGTGGTCCAAGTTCGATAAATTGGCCTCTCATCCGCGGCGAGACCAAGACCGGTCTGACCATTTTTCGCCCGTCGGACGGATTGGACGAGGGAGAAATCATCTTGCAGAAAGAGACTGTGCTCAGCGCAGATGATACGCTGGGGACGGTTTATTTCGACCGGCTGTTCCCGATGGGGGTGCAGGCGATGATCGAGGCGGCCGATATGGTGGTGGCGGGCAAGCACAAACAGCTGGCTCAAGACGAGAGTCAGGCTTCATACGAAGGCTGGTGTCGCGCAGCCGAGGCGAAAATAAATTGGGCAAATCACGTTGATTTTATTTACAACCTGATTCGCGGCTGCAATCCGGCGCCCGGAGCGTGGACGACGCTGAACGGGAAAAAGGTACAGATTTTTGATGCACGGAAGCATACAGTGCGCACATTTGGCGAGGTCAAGGGAAAAATCGGTGAAATTTCCGAAGTCGGTTCCGGCGGTTTTTCCATCACGGCGCAAGGCGGACGGATAGAGGTGCTGAAGGCAAAGCATGAGGATGGTAAAAAGGTTTCCGCAGCAGACTTTCTTGCGCAAAATGGACTAAGCGTCGGTGCCATGTTTGGCAGTTGAAATTCCCGACGCCAATAAAAAACCCCGGGAATCAACCGGGGTTTTTTTTATTGAGATATCGAACCCGCCACCTGCGCAAATTTTGACGGCGTAGTCGCTTTGCACGCAAAGCATGCGATTTGCTTGAAAAATTTGACTAGTATAATATCTGACTGTAAGAATGATCATTATCATTCTGTTTTAAAGGTAACTTTGGTATTAATACGCGCCTTAATGGCTGTTCCCTGCAGACTCTTTGCCGTGCTTAAGTTGCGGGTGCTGTGACAGGAAAAACCATCTTTTCTATCTGGCTGTGAGCCATCTATCAGATGGCGTGCGGCAAGTAGCCGTTCTACGGAGACGCCATGGCGCAGCTTATGTTTAAGATTGCCGACGAACAGGCTCCGGGCATCTTGCAATAAAACCCAAATCTGCCTCAGGCATTTGTGGCGTTTCTTGACCGGGCGAGGGCTAAAGAGGTGGCGGAACGGTTCCAGGATGGGGAGGCTTTCGCAGCCGCACTACCAGCAACCATGGGTGGCGTCGATATAAGTCTTTGAGGATTGCGGTTTAATATGAAAAAAATATA
>Ga0114978_10003368_pt1 | contig 13087 bp, 10 predicted proteins | sample S_140212_EF_Meta_FD_87027 | JGI IMG/M metagenome (GOLD analysis project Ga0114978, IMG submission 87027) | Freshwater microbial communities from Lake Simoncouche, Canada to study carbon cycling - S_140212_EF_MetaG | ecosystem: Environmental > Aquatic > Freshwater > Lake | place: Lake...
CGAACGAAAAATCGTCTTTTCACGACTGGGAGACCGACTGCGGGTGGCCGGAACAGCGGAGCTCAACGGCTACAATACCGATATCAGTAGGGTGCGTTGCGAGGCGCTGATCAAGCGCTCCCAGGAGCTGTTTCCGCAAGCCGGACGTGCCGACGAGGCGCAGTGCTGGGCAGGGTTGAGGCCGGCCACGCCCTCGAACCGACCGCTAATCGGCCGCACCCGGTTTGACAACCTGTTTCTGAACACCGGGCATGGCACGCTCGGCTGGACCATGGCGTGCGGGTCTGGGCAAGCGCTAGCCGATATCATCAGCGGTCGTCAGCCACAGGTAGGTTTCGGCTTTTGCTAAAGCTTGTTGCTGCCACCAAAGCGGGTGGTGGTGGCTCGCTAAAATAGCGCGGAAGCCGCCTGGGGTACGGCGCTTACTTGCCGCCTGCCGCCCGTTGCTTGCCAACTAAGGTCGGCGATGTGCGCTGCCCCACGGTGAGGTCGCGAACGAAATTTGGCAGGGCGAACACGGCGTGGTGTGTTGCCCCGTTGTAGTACTGCAGTTGGTCGATTCCGCGGCGCAGGATGCGCTTATCAATTTCTGCGCCGGCAACGGCGGTCGGGTCCAGCGTGTCGGAGCACACAGCCATTGACCAGAGCGTGCCATAAAGCGGAATAAACATGACGCAGGGTTTTACGATGGCGAACTCGGCGGCAAGGCGTTGGTAAATGTCGCGCACATGCTCGGGACGCGATACCGGTGAGCCCATGTGCAGGGTGAGCACGCCACCGGGCGCCAGAATGCGTTTGCAGTCGGCAAAAAACGCCGCTTCGTACAGGGCCGCCGCCGGACCTATGGGGTCGGGCAGGTCGAGTACGATGAGATCGTATTTTTGCCGTGTCTGGGTGACGAATTTCAGGCCGTCGTCGATGATGACGTGCAACTTGGGATTGTCGAATACACCGTTATGGACTTTTTGCAGATGTTCTTTGGCGATATCGACGACTTTTTCGTCGAGTTCGACCATCGTCACCTGTTCGATTGAAGGGTGCTTAAGTGCCTCTTCGCTGGATCCGCCGTCGCCGCCGCCGATGATCAGCACGGTCTTGGGCGCATCGTGCGCGGTGAGCGCGGGGTGGATAAGGTTTTCGTGGTAATAGAATTCGTCCCGCTCGGATGTCATGAAGCAGTCGTCGAGGCGGAACAGCTTGCCGAATTGCGGTGTGTCGTGAATTTCCAGGCGTTGGAATGCCGTACGGCTGTCGGCGATACGGCCAGAGGATCGCAGAAAGAAGCCGTAATCCTTGTTCAGCCACTCGTACATGAACTGCTCGTCGCGCGGAACGTCATGGCGGACGTAATCGCCGGGCGCGTACAAAGTCATGAATGCATCCAGCACGGCACGCGCTTTTGCACCGTTGTCCTGAGTGTAATTACAGACGTAAACGTCGAGGGTGACGCTGTTGAGTTCGGGCCAAGTGTGGATGGCGAGATGCGACTCGGCGAGGACGACCGCTCCGGTAACGCCGCCACCTTCAAACTGGTGGAACAGGTCTCCGACTACGGTCAGACCCGATTCGATGACAGTGTCGAGGCAAAACTGACGCAGCAGCGCCGAGTCAGTGAGGAACCGCGCATCCCCTTCGCAGCGGTACAGGTTGGCGACAAGATGGAGACCCTTCAATTTGCATAAATCCCCGTAATGTTGGCGAGCCCGTGGTGCTGCGAATCTTTTCGATTCTGTGTTTGTGCCGGCTCTACGACTGAGATGCGAACATCTCCCGCTTCATTTCTTCAACCACCGCGTCGATCAGGTTTCGAGCGATGCTTATTTTAGCAGGTAGTCGTGGTAAAGAGGAGATATTGAACCATTCTGCGGCGACGATCTCAACGCCGTCGATGGCGATTTCACCGCTTTCGTGGTCGGCGACGAAAGCGATCATTAGAGAGTGCGGGAAGGGCCAGGGCTGGCTGGCGAAATAGCGGGGGTTGCCGATCCGGATGCCGACCTCTTCGAATACCTCGCGTGCGAGGCATTGCTCCAGTGTTTCGCCTGGCTCGACAAAACCGGCAAGCGCGCTGTACATGCCTTCGGGAAAACGCGGTGAGCGGGCCAGCAGGATGTTGTCGCCGCGCCTGATGAGTGCCATGACGGCGGGGGCGATGCGCGGATAAAAAGTCAGCAGGCAGGCGGGGCACTGGCGCGAGCGCTCATCGGTGCGCATGAGCGTCGGCGTGCCGCAGCTGCCGCAATACTGATGGGTGCGATCCCAGTCGACAATCTGCAGGGCGCGGCCGGCGAGGGCGAAGCAGGCGTCGTCGATCTGCCCGAACAGGGCGCGCAGTCCGCTGAACGCCCAGCCCGCAGGCGCCGCGGCTTCGGCCTGCACCTCGCAGGAAAAGCAGTGCTTGTCGCCCAGAAGGCCAAGGTATTGGCTGCGCAGCAGTTCAAGGCCCAGCGCTTGCGGTTCCGCCGGCAGCGTGAAATGCTCCTCGGTCACGAGCAGTTCCGTGTTGCGAAAGACAAACCATTGCACCTTGTCCGAAAGCTGTTCCGGCGCGCAAATGCCCGCCACATAGGATTGCGGTGCTGAGAAGGGCATCATGGTGGTTTGCTGCCGGCCCGCGCGGGCGGGTCAGGTTTTCCGGAAACGCCTGATCAGGCTGGAAGTGTCCCAGCGGTTGCCGCCGAGCTTTTGCACTTCGCCATAGAACCGGTCCACTTGCTCCGTAACCGGCAGGGGCGCGCCGATCTCTTTCGCCTGTTCCATGGCGATGCGCAGGTCCTTGCGCATCCAGTCGACGGCGAAACCGAATTCGAATTTGTCATCAACCATGGTCTTGCCGCGGTTTTCCATTTGCCACGACTGCGCGGCACCCTTGGAGATGACATCAATCAGCAGCTTGGCGTCGAGCCCGGCTTTTTGCGCGAAGTTGATGCCCTCCGACAGGGCCTGCACCAGCCCGGCGATGCAGATCTGGTTCACCATTTTGGCAAGCTGCCCCGATCCGGACGCGCCCATCAGCGTCACCGCCTTGGAGAAATGCATCATCACCGGCATGGCAATCTCGAACGCCGCGGCGTCGCCGCCCACCATGACTGTCAGCGCGCCGTTTTCCGCGCCGGCCTGGCCGCCCGAGACAGGTGCGTCCAGGAATTTGAAGCCGCGCTGCTCGGCTTCGGCGGACAATTCGCGCGCGATCTTGGCCGAGGCGGTGGTGTGATCGACAATGATGACACCCTTGCCGGCGCCGCTGAACACGCCGTTCGTGCCCAACATGACTTCGCGCAGGTCAGGATCGTCACCGACGCAGCAAAAAATGATTTCGGCACCCTTGGACGCCTCAGCTGGCGTGGCGACGGCTTTCCCGCCGAATTTGGCTACCCAGGCATCGGCCTTGGCTCGGGTGCGGTTGAAGACAGTGACTTCGTGCCCGCCCTTGGCGACCAGGTGCCCGGCCATGGGAAAGCCCATTACGCCCAGTCCGATGAATGCCAGTTTTGCCATCTTGTTCTCCTTGCGTGGGAATGCAGTACGGGTGCGGGGTGGTGTTCTGGCCCGATAGCCAAAGCCCCTCAATTGACCGATAATTATAAGTTCTGCCGCATGACTTAACGAATAAATTTCCCCGCGCCATCCACCGCAAACTCTTGTAACCGCCCGCACCCTGCCATCATGACCAATCCTGCTGTTGCGCCCGGCGTTGCGGGCAAAGATCTTGCCAACGCTATTCGCGCCCTGGCCATGGACGCCGTCCAGGCGGCCAATTCCGGCCATCCGGGCATGCCCATGGGCATGGCTGACATCGCCGTCGCGCTGTGGAACCGCCACCTTAGCCACAACCCGGCCAACCCGGCCTGGGCTGACCGCGATCGTTTCGTGCTGTCGAACGGGCACGGATCGATGCTCATTTATTCGTTGCTGCATCTGACCGGTTATGACTTGCCGATGTCCGAGTTGCGCAACTTTCGCAAGCTGCACTCCAAAACGCCGGGACACCCCGAGTATGGCGTCACGCCGGGCGTGGAGACGACCACCGGCCCGCTTGGGCAGGGCATCGCCAACGCCGTGGGCATGGCGTTGGCGGAAAAGCTGCTCGCCGCGGAATTCAACAAGCCGGGCCTCGAGCTGGTCAATCACTTCACTTACTGCTTCCTCGGTGACGGCTGCATGATGGAAGGGATTTCCCATGAGGCCTGCTCGCTCGCCGGAACGCTGGCACTGGGCAAGTTGATTGCGTTATACGACGACAACGGCATCTCCATTGACGGCCAGGTTGCCGGTTGGTTTACCGACGACACGCCGAAGCGTTTCGAGGCCTACGGCTGGCAGGTTATCCGTAATGTCGACGGCCATGATATTGACGCCGTCGACGCAGCGATCAAGAAGGCCAGGCGTGAGAAAAACCGCCCGACCCTGATCTGCTGCAAGACTGTGATCGGCAAGGGCTCGCCCAAGCGTGCAGGCACGGCCAAGGCGCACGGCGAGGCACTGGGGCCGGACGAGGTCGCCGCCACGCGCGCCGCCATAGGCTGGAACCACCCGCCGTTTGAAATTCCGCAGGCGGTCTATGACGCATGGGATGGCCGTGCGAAGGGTGCCAGACTGGAAAAGAAATGGCAGCGTGTCGCACGTGCCTATGCCAAGGCCTATCCGGCTGAGGCGGCCGAATACAAACGGCGCATCGCCGGCGACTTGCCGCAAGCCTGGCCGGCTGCCGCCGCCGCACTGATTGAGCAGACGAATGTGAAAGCTGAAACACTGGCCACGCGCAAGGCCTCACAAAACGCCATCGGCGCGCTGGCGCGGGTATTGCCCGAAATGATCGGTGGCGCCGCAGACCTGACCGGCAGCGTATTCACCAACTGGCCCGAAGCGGTGGTGGTGAAGCCGTCGTCGGGCGGCAATTTCATCAACTACGGCGTGCGCGAATTTGCCATGGCGGCCATTGCCAACGGCCTCACCCTGCACGGTGGTTACCTGCCGCAGGCGGGAACCTTCCTGACGTTTGCCGACTATTCGCGCAATGCGCTGCGCATGGCGGCGCTGATGAAAATTCGCAACATTTTTGTTTTCACGCATGACTCCATCGGCCTTGGCGAAGACGGTCCCACCCACCAGTCGGTCGAGCAGGCCGCCAGTCTTCGCCTCATTCCCGGCATGGACGTGTGGCGCCCCTGCGACACGGTGGAGACCGCGGTTGCCTGGGTGGCTGCGGCCGAGCGCAAGGACGGCCCGAGCTGTCTGCTATTCACGCGCCAGAACGTGCCCTTCCAGAGGCGCGATGCCGCGGCCATCGCCAACATCCGGCGCGGCGGCTATGTGCTTGCCGACGCGGCCTCGCCACGGGCGGTGATCATAGGCACCGGTTCCGAGCTGCAACTGGCGATGATGGCAAAGGACAAGTTGGCAGAGGAGGGCATCGCCGTGCGCGTTGTGTCCATGCCCTCCACCAGCCTGTTCGACCGGCAGGATGCGGGCTATCGGGGCGATGTCCTGCCGCGCGGCCTGCCGCGTGTTTCTGTTGAAGCGGGCGTCACCGAAGGTTGGTACAAATATGTTGGTCTTGACGGGGTTGCCATAGGCCTTGACCGCTTCGGCGAATCGGCGCCCGGCGGCGAGTTATTCAAGCATTTCGGTTTTACCGCTGAAAATGTGGTCCGGGCTGTGAAGGCCGTGCTGCAAGGCTGAGCGCGGTTAATTTGGATCAAGCCGTATGCCCCGCGTCCCGGATAATCATTCCGGGAAGCGATGAACGCGCCGGCACGGGTTTGAGTAGTTTTTTGTTTCAACTTTAAACAAGTACCTAGGAGCAAGAGTATGACCATCCGCATCGCCATCAACGGCTACGGCCGCATCGGCCGCAACATCCTGCGCGCACATTATGAAAGCGGCAAAAAACACGACATCCAGATTGTCGCGATCAACGATCTTGGCGATGCCAAGACCAATGCCCACCTGACGCGTTTCGACACTGCGCACGGCAAGTTTCCCGGGACCGTTACGGTGGAAGGTGACACCATGATCGTCAATGGCGATCGCATCCAGGTTTGCGCCAAGCGCAACCCGGCAGAATTGCCTTGGAAGGAACTCAAGGTTGATGTGGTGCTCGAGTGCACCGGTTTTTTCACCACCAAGGAAAAGGCCTCGGCGCATATCGCCGCAGGCGCGAAAAAAGTCATCATCTCGGCCCCCGGCGGCAAGGATGTTGACGCCACCGTGGTGTTCGGCGTCAACCACAAGGTGCTTAAGGCTTCTGACACGGTGATCTCCAACGCATCGTGCACCACCAACTGCCTCGCGCCGCTGGTCAAGCCGTTGCACGAAAAAATCGGCGTGGTGAGCGGGTTGATGACCACCGTGCATGCCTACACCAACGACCAGGTGCTGACCGACGTTTTCCATGAGGACCTGCGTCGCGCACGTTCGGCCAGCATGAACATGATCCCGACCAAGACCGGCGCCGCCGCCGCGGTTGGACTGGTGCTGCCGGAACTGAACGGCAAGCTCGACGGCTACGCCATGCGTGTGCCCACCATCAACGTGTCCATCGTCGACCTGACCTTCACCGCCAAACGCGCCACCAGTGTCGATGAAGTCAACGCCATCATGAAAGCCGCGTCCGAGGGCGAGTTGAAGGGCATTCTCAACTACAACACCGAGCCGCTGGTGTCGAGCGACTTCAATCATGACCCGGCCTCGTCCACCTTTGATGCCTCGCTGACCAAGGTGGCCGAGGGCACGCTGGTGAAGGTCTGCTCCTGGTACGACAACGAGTGGGGCTTTTCCAACCGCATGCTCGACACTACGCTGGCGCTGGTCAACGCAAAGTAAGGAGCGGGTCGTCATGCATGTGTTGAAAATGGCCGACTTGGTCCCCAAGCTTGCCGGAAAACGTGTGTTCATACGCGCCGACCTCAACGTTCCGCAGGACGAGGCCGGCCGCATCACCGACGACACGCGCATTCGCGCGTCGTTGCCGGCGATCCGCATGGCACTGGATGCGAATGCCGCCGTGATGGTGACATCCCACCTGGGCCGTCCCACCGAGGGCGAACTCAAGCCCGAAGAGTCGCTTGCCCCGGTGGCCAAACGGCTGTCCGAGTTGCTCGGCCGGCCCGTGCCTTTGCTGCATGACTGGCTGGACGGCGTAGCGGTCAAGCCGGGCGAACTGGTGCTGCTGGAAAATTGCCGTTGTAACAAGGGCGAAAAAAAGAACGACGAGACGCTGGCTAAAAAAATGGCTGCGTTGTGCGATGTTTACGTCAACGATGCTTTCGGCACCGCGCATCGGGCCGAGGCCACCACCCACGGCATCGCGAAGTTCGCCGCCCTTGCCTGTGCCGGCCCGCTGATGGGCGCCGAGATCGACGCGCTAACCAAGGCTTTGCTCAGCCCCAAGCGTCCCCTGGTGGCCATCGTCGCCGGCTCCAAGGTCTCATCCAAGCTGACCATACTCGCGGCGTTGGCCGAAAAGGTCGATCAGCTTATCGTCGGTGGCGGCATCGCCAACACATTCATCCTGGCCGGTGGCGGCAAGATCGGCAAGTCGCTGGCCGAGCCCGACCTGGTCGAAGAGGCGGGAAAAATCAGGCGTATCCTCGAAGCAAAGGGCGGCGCAGTGCCGGTTCCGGTTGATGTTGTGTGCGCCAAGGAATTTTCGGCCGTAGCCAAGGCGACCACCAAGCCCACCACCGCAGTTGAGGCCGATGACCTGATTCTCGACATCGGCCCCGAGTCGGCGAAACAGCTGGCGCAGTTGATTGCGAAGGCGGGCACCGTGGTCTGGAACGGCCCGGTGGGCGTATTTGAATTCGAGGCTTTTGGCGGCGGCACCAAGGCTATCGCTGAAGCCATCGCAGGCTCAAGCGCGTTTTCCATAGCCGGTGGCGGTGACACGCTCGCCGCAATCGCCAAGTACGGTGTTGCCGACAAGATCTCCTATATCTCCACCGGCGGCGGCGCTTTCCTGGAGTTTCTCGAAGGTAAGACGCTGCCGGCGATTAAGATACTCGAAGAGCGGGCTGCAGCGCCGCGTTGAAGCGGTTTTCTGGCGAGAATGGCTGGAAAGCCTTTCCTGGTGCGGGTTTCCAGGTATTGAGGTTTAAAAAAACAGGACGCCAACCATGCAACGCAGCACCAAAATAGTCGCAACGCTGGGGCCTTCATCCAGCGACCCTGAGGTTCTCGAGCGTATGTTCCTCGCCGGGGTCGACGTCGTAAGGTTGAACTTCTCGCATGGCACCGCCGAGGACCATCTCAAGCGCGCCGCAATGGTGCGCGAAGTCAGTCGCAAGGTCGGACGCACCGTCGGCATCATGGCCGATCTGCAAGGGCCGAAAATCCGCGTCGGCAAGTTCAAGGACGGCAAGATCACGCTTAATCCGGGTGATGCGTTCATTCTCGACGCCGATTGCGAAATGGGCGACCAGGGTCGTGTCGGTCTGGATTACAAGGAACTGCCGCGCGATGTGAAAGCCGGCGACATGCTGTTGCTCGACGACGGGCGCATCGTGTTTCTTGTCACTGCGGTGAAGGGCAACCAGGTGCATTGCAAGGTGCGCCATGGCGGCGTGCTGTCCAACAACAAGGGCATCAACCGCCAGGGCGGCGGCCTCACGGCGCCGGCGCTCACCGCCAAGGACATGGGAGACGTGCGTACTGCGGCGCAACTCAAAGCCGATTATCTCGCGGTGTCGTTCCCGAAAACCAGCGCCGACATGTACATGGCGCGCCAGCTGCTGCTCGCAGCTGGCGGTCATGCCATGCTCATCGCCAAGATCGAACGCGCCGAGGCGGTGACCGAGAAGGCGCTCGCCGATATCATGTCGGCCTCCGACGGCATCATGGTGGCGCGCGGCGACCTCGCCGTAGAAGTGGGCGATGCGTCGGTACCGGCGCTGCAAAAACGCATGATCCGCATGGCGCGCGAGATGAACAAGCTGACCATCACCGCCACGCAGATGATGGAGTCGATGATCGACAGCCCCATCCCGACGCGGGCGGAGGTGTCGGACGTGGCCAACGCGGTGCTCGACGGCACCGACGCGGTGATGACCTCGGCGGAGACGGCGAGCGGGAAATACCCCGTGGAGACGATCGAGGCGATGAACCGCATTTGCATCGAGGCGGAAAAATCGCAGCCGGTGAGCCTCGACCAGGACTTCCTCAACCGCGTGTTCCAGCGCGTCGACCAGTCGATTGCCATGGCGGCGTTATTTACGGCTTTCCACCTCAAGGTCAAGGCCATCGCATCGCTGACCGAATCGGGTTCGACCGCGCTTTGGATGTCGCGCCTGAACTGCGGTGTGCCGATTTACGCGCTTACCGCGCAGACCACGACGCGTTATCGCTGCAGCCTGTTCCGCGACACCTATCCCTTGGTGGTCAAATACGTTGGCGATGACCGCGAGGAATTGCTGGCCGAGGCCGAGCGCGTGCTGGTCGAAAACGGCGTGGTGCAGGAGGGGGACCTGATCGTGTTGACCATAGGCGAGCCGATAGGCAAACCTGGCGGCACCAACACCATGAAGATCGTCCGTGTGGGCGATCGCGCCAAAGTGTGATCTGCGCCACGGTCCCGGCCACTTGACGGGCACTGGTGCCGGTCCGACGCCGGCTGCGGGTGCGGTTGTCGTACCTCTGCGCCCGTCTTGCATATTATTAACAGGATAGTTAATAATGCGGCAAGCCCTCCGTCGAGAGAGGCACCAAACTTGGAGGAGACACTGTGAAATCCGTACGCAATGGCGTTATCGTGGCCCTGGCTGGTATCGCGACCCTGAGTTTTTCTTCCGGCGCAGCCGCGCAGTGGAAGCCGACCAAACCCATCAACGTCATCGTGCCCTGGGCCGCCGGCGGCGCCACCGACCAGATGATCCGCGTCACTGCGGGTGAGCTGGAAAAGGCGCTGGGCCAGAAAATCATCGTCCTCAACCAGCCTGGCGCATCGGGTTCCATCGGGACCAAGAACGCTCTGGAAGCCCCGAAGGACGGTTACACCTGGACTTCGGGTGCGCCCAAAGACCTCGGGTCCTACAAGATCCTCGGCATGGTCGACACCACGGTGCAGGACTGGCACCTGTACCTTAACCTCGCCCTGCCCACCATCGTCAGCGTGTCGGCCAATTCGCCGCACAAGGATATGACTTCGTTGCTCGCCGCATTCAAGGCGCGCCCCGGCCAGGTGTCGGTGGCGACTGCGGGCGTTAACTCCAGCGGCCATACCGCGATGGAGCAGATCGTTGCCGCCACCGGCGTGAAATACAAGCACGTCACCTATGACGGCGGCAATCCGGCGGTTATCGCCACCGTCGCTGGAGAGACGGAGGTGACGACACAGCTCTCTTCGGAGCAGTCCGAGATGATCCGCGGCAAGCGCCTGCGTCCCCTCGCCGTTGTCGGTGACAAGCCAATCGAGATAGAGGGCTACGGCACCATACCGCCTCTGTCCAATTTCATCCCCGGTTTCAAAATTCCGGTCAGCTACTTTGGCATTTTCGTGCCCAAGGGGGTGCCTGCAGAGGTCACGGCGACGCTGAATAAAATATGGACCGAGCAGGTCACCAAGTCGGATGCCATCAGGAAATACGCTACCGCGCGCGGCGCGATGATGGTTGTCACGTCCGGAGAAGAAGCGCAAAAAATTGCCTTCCCGGCGGTGCAGGACGCCGCTTGGCAAAAATTCAACGCCGGTCAGGCCAAGGTGTCGCCCGACACCGTCGGTATTCCCAAGCCCTGATTTTCAAGCGAAAGCTTTTCCGGCGAGGCTGTCCCAGATGATGGGCGTCTCGCTGCTCTCCCGACACTTAGTTTGGCATCTCTTGACGCATGATTGCTGACGAAGGTATTGAAGACAAGGTATCGCCACGAGCTGACTTCATTTCGGCCCTGGTCTGGATGGCGTTTGGCTTGTCGGTGGTGATCGCATGCTGGCGCATGGACCGTCTGGAGGCGCAGGGCGCGACCTTCTACACCGTTCCCGGTCTGGTGCCCGGTATTCTCGGCGCTGTCATGTTCCTGCTCGGGATGTTTCTTGCAATACGCGCCGGTCGCGCCGGCGGGCACAGGCTTGGCGCAACGCCCTGGGTCATGACATCGGGCGGGCGTGCTGCGGCAATTCGCGTAGGCTGGGTGCTCGTAATGAGTCTTGTCTATGCCGCGGGCATGGTCGGTCACCGCGGCATTCCGTTCTGGCTGGCGACCTTTTTGTTTGTGTCCGTGTTCATTCTGTTGTTCGATTGGACGGAGCGCAGTGCAAAGGGCGAAACCGCCAAAGGCGCGGCGATCGCGCTGGTGTATGGCGCGGGCACGGCCTTCCTGGTGACCTACGTCTTCCAGGAGGTTTTTCTGGTGCGTTTGCCCTAGCCCTAGCCCACGATTTAAGGAGACGCGACCCGTATGTTCAGCGGACTGATTGCCTTCGGCCACTCGATCTGGAGTTTTGTCACGCCAGAGTCGCTGTTCTATGTTTTTTCGTCCACGTTGGTTGGTTTGATCATCGGTGCGCTGCCGGGGCTTACTGCCACCATGGGGCTCGCATTGATGACCACGCTGACGCTCAAGATGGAAGCGAGCCAGGCGCTGCTGGTACTCATCTGCACCTATGTCGGCGCCATTTACGGCGGCTCGCGTTCGGCCATCCTGCTCAACATTCCGGGCACGCCCGCATCTGCCGCGTCCTGCCTCGATGGTTATGCGCTCGCGCGCCAAGGCCATGCCGGACGCGCGATGGGCATTGCCACTTCCGGCTCGGTGCTGGGCACGCTGATAGGCATGTTTTTTCTCGCCTTGTTTACGCCGCTGCTTGGAGAGCTCGCGCTCAAGTTCGGCGCGTATGAATTTTTCTGGCTGACCGTGTTTGGTGTTGTCATCTCCGGCACGCTGACCGGCGATGATCCTCTCAAGGGCTGGATGGCGGGTTTCCTTGGCTTGTTTGTCGCCGGCATAGGCCAAGAATCTATTTATGCTTACGAGCGTTTCACCTTTGGCTATCGCGATCTCGCCGGCGGTATTCAGCTGGTGCCGGCGCTGGTTGGCGCGTTCGGTTTTGCCGAGCTGCTTTCGGTGATGAAAGAGCGCCAGCTGCCGGTCAAGATCAATCCCTTCGATACCGTCATTCCCAAGCTGGCCGATATTACGCGGCACTGGAAGACCATTCTGCGCTCGGGTTGTATCGGTACCTTTATCGGCATTGTTCCAGGCGTGGGCGAGGATGTCGCCGCCTGGTCCTCGTATGCCGCCGCGAAGCGTGCGAGTAAGGAGCCGGAACTGTTTGGCAAGGGCTCAATCGACGGCCTGATGGCGGCCGAGACGGGCGATAACGCCTGTGTGCCTGGCGCGGTCATTCCAGTGCTGACGCTGGCCATTCCCGGGTCGGCGCCCGCCGCGGTTTTGATGGCGGCGATGCTGATCCACGGTGTGCAACCGGGTCCGATGATCATGGTGCAGTCGCCGCAGTTTGTTTATGACGTGGTGGCAATGATGATGTTCGCCACCATCGGCATCCTGTTCTACGGGCTGACCCTGACCAAGCTGATGATCCGCGTGCTGCAGGTGCCGCAGACAGTCATGGTGCCCATCATCCTGGTGCTGTGCGCCGTCGGCTCTTTCGCCATTGCCGGTCGGCTGTTCGACATCTGGGTCATGCTCGGATTTGGCATCCTGGGTTTTATACTCAGGCAGCTGAACTACCCGATGGCGCCGCTGGTGCTTGGTATCGTTCTGGGCGATCTGCTGGAAAAAAGCCTGCGTCGCGGGCTGGTGCTCTCCGATGGGAATCTTGAGCCCTTTTTGATGCGGCCAATTGCGATGGTGATGTGGCTGTCCATCGTCATCATCATCGCCATGCGCTTTGAGTTTGTTCGCGCGCTACCGGGCAAGTTCCGCGCGCTGGTGTTCTCAAAGCCATAGCGCAGGCCTTGCTGATGCGCGACTTCATTGTCGATGAATGCCTGTTTGTTCCGGGCCGGCCTTGAGCGCACCGCGGATGCATATTGGCCTCATCGGCCTCGGATTGGTCGGCACCGCATTGGCGCGCCGTCTCCTCGCGGCCGGTTTTGGCGTGACCGGGTATGACGCCGACCCATCGCGTGTC
>Ga0114978_10003371_pt1 | contig 13083 bp, 7 predicted proteins | sample S_140212_EF_Meta_FD_87027 | JGI IMG/M metagenome (GOLD analysis project Ga0114978, IMG submission 87027) | Freshwater microbial communities from Lake Simoncouche, Canada to study carbon cycling - S_140212_EF_MetaG | ecosystem: Environmental > Aquatic > Freshwater > Lake | place: Lake...
CTTGCAATAACTTAGCTAATGAAGCAGCGATGATTCCCTTCCCTAAAGAAGATGTTACGCCCCCCGTAACAAAGATGTATTTAGATTTATTCATGAAATGCATGTTACGGGAAACAAAATTACTATTAAGATATTGTTTCCCGACAGAAAGAAATTAGTTAGTTTTCAACAAAGATTAAATACGGATAATCCAACCTTGCGTATCGGCAGTTCTCTCAAGTTTAATGTCGTCTAGATAAGTTTTCACCTGAGTAGAAATATTTTGATTTCCTTGTGTAATTACTGAGAAATATTCGCCATTATGGCCAAATCCGTCAATGTTAATTAAAGTGGCTGCGGTTCCAGTTATAAACAATTCTGAAAGGGTACCAGCCGCCAAGCTATCTTTTAATTCTTGAACAGATAATTTTCGTTCTTCAACGTTATAACCCATTGATCGTAAACTTAAAATTACGCTTTCACGCGTTGTTCCAGCCAAAAGGGTATCGGTTAATTCTGGAGTAACAATGGTATTTCCAAATACGGCAAAGAAGTTGGTTGTACCTGTTTCTTCAACCAATTTGTGTGTAGCAGAGTCTGTCCACAAAACCTGGTCATAACCTTCCGCTTGAGCCAATGCTGTTGGATACATAGATGCAGCATAATTTCCAGCCGATTTTGTAAAACCAACGCCACCTGGTGCTGCGCGGCTATATTCTTCTTCAACTTTTACGCGAAGTGGTTTGTTGTAATAAGGTCCTACTGGACAACAAAAAATAGCAAAAGTATAATGATTGGATGGTTTAACACCTATAAAATCATCCGTGGCAAACATAAACGGACGGATATAAAGTGACCCACCTTCGGTTCTCGGAACCCAATTGCGGTCTATGTCAAGCAATTTGCTAAGTCCAGCCAAAAACAAATCTTCAGGAATTTCTGGCATTGCCATACGTTTTGCAGATCGATTTAAGCGTTTTGCATTTTCTTCTGGTCTGAACATCAACACATCGTGGTTGTTTTTTGTACTTCCAAAGGCTTTCATTCCCTCAAAAATAGACTGGCCATAATGTATAGCACTTGTAGCAGGACTTAAAGTAAAAGGGCCATAAGGGATAATTCTATGGTTGGTCCATTCTTCACCGTTCCAATCGGAAACAAACATGTGATCACTGAAAATTTTACCAAAACCAATATTTTCGGTGTCAAATTCAAGAATTCTGCTGTTTTTTACTTTTTCAATACTAATTTCGAAGTCCATCTAAATTCAAAAATAGAAGAAATCTTGTAAGCTATGAATGAAAAAATACAAATTGTGGATAATCCATTGCTTTTAACTTCCTTGTTTTCAGGGGGGATTTTTTACATTCCAACAGAAAATAAAGGAATTGCTGAAGAAGTTGTAAAGGTAGAAAATCAACAAGTTGAGGTTTCCGAAATTGAAACGGTAAATGTGGAAATAGAACAGGAAATTACGCAAAATATAGTTGAAATAAAAAAAATAGAAATCCCCGAATCAACAGTCGTAAATATAATTATTGACACTGAATTGGCGCATTGGCCTGAAAAATTAAATGAACCGATAAAGAAAATGATGGGTGCTTTGCGTATCGATGGAAAGCCACTAACGTTGGCCGATTTTTCAGTCTATAATTTGACATTATTTCCGGAGGTAAAAGATATTTCCAAGTTTATTTCGGATCTCAATACCAAAAGAGTTTTAATTTGGTCTACCAATCTAAAAACTGAGGCATTTCAGACCATAAATGCTGAGTATTCACTGGCAAATAAACAAGTTTTGTGGCTAAAAGATGTTTTGGATGTAATGGCAAATAATGAATCGAAAATGGAAGCATGGATTCCAATGAAGAAATTCTTTAAAATGTAATCAGTTACAGCACACGTTTTTGCTTGAAAAAGTGTCTGTATTGTTGTATATTCACAACTTCATATAACAAATGATCATTCAAATAAAAAATTGGATTCAACAAAAGTTGATAAAAACCGCGTCAATAGGGGTGTTGATGCTGTTTTTCTTAGGCTGTTCTAATCAAGCAAAAGCCGATCACGTAATGGGTGCCGATATGACTTATCGGTGTCTGGGAAATGATAAATATAAAATTATTGTTAAATTTTATAGAGATTGTCGTGGTGCTGGTGCCCCTGCCAGTTGGAGTTCGTTGTATTGGTATGCCGGAAATAACGGAGGAATCAATACGGCAACCTATTCCCTTGGATTAACCTTTGTTAGTATTAAAGACATTACCCCACGTTGTTCTACTGCAAATAGCCCTTGTAAGCCTACAAATACAAGTTATACTGGAGAAGGAGTAGAAGAACATACTTATGAAACCACCGTTGATTTATCAAAAGCGCCTTTTAGCAACTCCTCAATTGCTTTAGGATCAACAAACTGTGAATTAACTTTTGCTTACAACCAATGCTGTAGAAACGCTGCAATTACAACGGGTGCAACTTGGGCAGACTTCTGGACAACTGCTACTTTGAATATTTGCAATTTGCGTAAAATGTCAAACAAATGCAATAATTCGCCTACACTTACCAACGTTCCAATTGCTTACGCTTGTTGCAATGAACCCTATTATTTTAATAACGGAGCTTTAGATACATTAGATTTTGATTCATTGTCATACAAAATGGCTCCTGCCTTAAAAGGAGTGCCGAGTTCTTCGGTACCTTACACTTCTCCTTTCACTTATTTATATCCAATTACACCATTTTGTGTTCCTCCAACTTCCATTAAATGCACTCCCAATCCAACAGTAAATCCACCAAGGGGTTTTTTCTTAGATACAGCTAATGGTGACTTGGTTTTTACCCCGGTTAAATGCGATGAAGTAGCAGTATTGGTTGAAAGGATGACAGATTGGCGAAAAGATACTGCCGGGGTCTGGCGCTGGGTAGGTAGAACGCATCGAGATTTGCAAATTGTTGTAAAAGATAACTGTGGATATAACCATCCACCCAAAATATCAGGTCCTAACAATAGTAAAGTGTGTGAAGGAAATGAAATTTGTTTCAATATCGATGGAACTGATGAAACCTTCACGCCCAATCAAACAGTTCCAGATACCGTTCAAATGACATGGAATGGAGGTATTGCTGGCGCCACTTTTAAAATAAAAGACAAAAAGAAGAGAGAAAAACAAGCCGAATTCTGCTGGAAAACACAAATAGGACAGGCTTCTGATGTGGCATATTCATTTACCGTTACTGCAACTGATGACCATTGCCCTACGCCTTCTCAATCTATTAAAGGATTTAGAATTAAAGTAAACCCTAAGGCTTCCGATGATAGAAAATATACTGCGGTACAATATAGTAAACTAAAAGGATATAAAGGCGCAACTTTGTCTCCCAATTACATGAAATGTGGCCGATTTGCAATGACCGCTATTCCTCCTGCTTCCTACAAAGGAACATTATCCTACCAATGGAGTGTTCGCGACAGCGTTGCAAAAAAGGAGTTTTTCTTTAGTACGAAGAAATCAGATACAATGACATTTAAAAAGGGTGGTAAATACATTATTGTACATACTGTAAATAATTCATTCAATTGTCCTACAATTTATAGAGATACTATCATTGTTCCTAATCCGCCAACCGTTGTAATGGCAAACACAGATACGTTTGCTTGTATGGGAACAACCATGAACATCCTTCCAAAAGTATCAAATGCAAAACCAACATACAAGTTTTCTTGGTCGCGTTTGATGGTGGATACGGCAACAAAAGGATTTAAAAATGAAACTCGGTTACCTCAAGATACCCTTGATAATTTAAGTATTCCAAATATTAACCGCGATAGCGTAATTCGAATTAAAGTGACAGATGGTGATGGATGTATTTTTTATGATACCATGACCATTTTTGTAAAACCACTTCCAGTTATTGGATTGGGACCAGATAAGAGGATTTGCACCTATGAAACCGCAACTTTTGATGCACAAAACAACGATACTGTTAAATATCTTTGGAATTCAGGAGATACTACTCAAAAAATCACCAAACATGTGAAAGGAGATTATATTGTTAAAGTTACAGATAAAAAATTCAAATGTATATTGTTAGATACTGTTGTGTTGTTTGTGAACGACACCGTTGTGGCAATATCAGGACCAGATTTAACCATTTGTAACCTTTCTTCTTCTTTGCTTTCTGCACAACACAAACCTACTACCCAAACTGGTAGTTACATTTGGAAGGACATAACAAAAAATTCGGTTTTAGGCACAAATATGGGGTATACCGTAACTCCTAAAAATACAAATTCTGCTGGCGGTTCCGCTCAATTCTTTACTTATAGTTTATACGTTTCGGTAAAACAATCAAATTATACATGTGAAGATTACGACACCATGGTAATTAAAGTAAATACGTTGCCTTTTGTTAAATGGGATCCAAAACCATTAAAATCGCAATGCTTTGCTTATGGTGATTTAGAATTGAATTCTTTCTTTAATAGAGGTAAAGTATTTGGTGTTAGAATTTGGAGTGGTAAACGTTTACAACCTGATATTTATGTAGATAGTGTTACACCAATTCGTCATATGTTTAAAACTTCCAAATTGAACAATTCTCAACTTCAAAATGGAAAGAGCTACAATGCAAGTATTTATGGTTGGTTTAAAGATACAAATGGCTGTGTCAATGTAGATTCTGTAACTCAGCGTATCAATGGTAATCCAATATTGGAATTGACCAATAAAATCTATTGCCAAGACAAAGGCGATGCATTGATGGATTCGAGCGTTATTAAACCAAAAACCAAAGCAGGGGTTAATTTCCTTTGGACGTCTATGATTGTTCCTAACGGCGTTGATTCTGCAAAAGTTTTGATTAATAATAATCCTTTGGGTACTCCTGATTGGCATTTCTTATTTGGAAATGTAACAGAGGATTTTTACATGGGAGATTATAAATTCAAACTATGCATTGAAGATATTCTTACCAAATGTAAAAGTTGCGATACTACCAAAATCAAAGTAATTGGCGAACCAACTGTTAAAATAATTAGTCCAAATCCACTTTGTATAAACTGGGATACCATTGATTTATACGACAATGTAATGGTGAATGGAGTAAAAGGCAAAGATGGCGACGGCGGAAGTTTCAAAATTGTTGAATTTGATTATGCCAAAACAGGACCGATGATTGGAAAGGCTTTGCCTTTGGGTCATTTATTCCCTCCATCATTTGGAAAAGGGAATTATAAGATTCTTTATGCTAATAACGGAACTGGTTGTATCAAAGTGGATAGTTTTTATATCACAGTAAACGATACGCCTGATGCTGTTATGTTATCTACGCTTACTTTATGTAGCAGTGGACCCAAACTTGATTTAACAACCCGTTTAGACGTGAATAAATCAAAACCAGCATCCGCAACACAAACTTGGACAGGTGCAAACTTGATAGGAACTATGTTAACGCCGGTTACAACCAAGTCTGCAAATATTGAAGGTCCACAAAAATTCATATTGGCCTACACCGACAACAATGGCTGTGCGGATACCGAAACTTACAATGTGTTTGTTAGAACACAACCTGAAATTAATATCCCTCTAAAACCACTCGATGCCTGTGAAGGTGCTCCCTTGAATATCTCGGCAGTGAGTAAGTTTAGCGACAACAAGGTGTTCTGGACTAAGTTATCCGGTTCAGATGGAACAATTGATAATATAAACGCCGAGAATATTAAATATTCAAACGGTGTCAACGATGCCATTAAAAAACAAGCTAATTTATTGGTAACAACCGTTCCGTTGGCAAATGATGTTTGCCCGCCAGTTTCTGATTCTATCAAATTAATTTATTATCTGTTTCCTAATTTAAGTCCTATTGATAATTTTAAAGGATGTGTGCCATTGCTTACCAACTGGAATGTTACTGAAAACAAAGGAATAAATCCTACTGATTTGGCTTATCAATGGGTGTTTGGAAACGGAGATTCAAGTAAATTATCTAATCCAACAAATATTCAATACAACATTCAAAACAAATACCCAGTTTATGTGATTGTAACCAATGTAAAAGGCAATTGTAAAGATACAGCAGTAGGTTCTGTTGAGGCTTATCCAATTCCTGATGCAAAATTCTATACAGATCCAAAATACCATACAACTGTGGCATTGCCAAAGTTTATTATGTATAACCAAAGTTCAGTAGTGCAAAATCCATTTAATCCTACATTGAGTTATGTATGGGATTTTGGAACTACAAAACCAGATACATCAATGGTGCAGAGTCCTCGTTTTGCTTATTCAAGAGATACAGGTAAATACTTGATAAGGTTATTGGTGAAAACCAATCACGGTTGTACGGATACGGCTACCCAATGGATTCATATTGGTCCAGACATCATTGTGTTTATACCAGATGTATTTACACCAAACCAAGAAGGACCTGGTACAAATGAAACATTTGCTCCCGTTGCCACCAATTTTAAATCTATTCAAATGATGATTTATAACCGTTGGGGAGAAAAACTTTATGAAACTACAGACATAAACAAAGGGTGGGATGGTAAATCGAATAATGAACCATGCGCACAAGATGTTTATGTTTATCATATTGTAGTAACTTCATTTGAAGATAAAGAATATTTTTACGACGGAACCTTAACGCTGCTGCGTTAATAATTATTTTTTAATAATAATATATTTTTGTAAAGGCCCATAAGTAATTTTGGGCCTTTCTTTTTTTAAATAAACACTTTATCTTGCGGCCTATGCAAAAAAACGATAAAAGTGTATTAACCGCTTGGGCAATGTACGATTGGGCCAATAGCGTTTATTCATTGTCAATATCTTCCGCTATATTTCCATTGTTCTATGAAATTTATACAAAGCACTACGGTCATGAAACAATGCAGATTTTCGGACATTCATTTAAGAATACCGCTGTTTATAGTTATACCTTATCGTTTGCATTTTTGTTGAATGTGATTTTGGTGCCTTTTCTTTCTGGTATTGCCGATTCAAGAGGGAACAAGAAATCATTCATGCGTTTCTTTATTCTTTTGGGAAGTATAGGTTGTAGCAGTTTGTTTTGGTTTACGGGTGATAATTATGTGTTTGGACTAATGTGCTTTCTTTTGGCAACCATAGGTTTTGCTGGAAGCTTGGTCTTTTATAACGCTTATTTGCCAGAAATTGCTACACCTGATAAATTCGATAGGTTATCTGCAAGGGGATTTACCATGGGTTATATTGGTAGTATTATTCTTTTGGTGCTTAACTTATTGTTTATACAAAAGTCTAGCTGGTTTGGATTGCCTGAACCAACGGGCGATAATTCATTGGCATTTAGGGTTGGCTTTTTAACGGTTGGAATTTGGTGGTTTGCATGGTCAATATGGCCTTTGATCAAATTACCAGGTAAAACAAAAGTAGGTGCACCTTCGAAAATTTGGCAAGGTTATAAAGAACTGAAATTGGTATTCAAAGAAGTTTTAACTATGAAACCGGTATTGATTTTTCTAGGTTCATTTTTTATGTATACCATGGGAGTTCAAACTGTAATTTATGTGGCTGCTTTATTTGGGAAGAATGAATTGCAACTTGAATCCAGCGATTTGATAAAAACCATATTGCTCATCCAATTAATTGGAATAGCGGGTGCATATTTCTTCGCATGGTTAGCCGATAAACAAGGAAATAAACGCGGAATTATTGTTGCTTTGAGTATTTGGGCAGTAAGTTGTTTATTGGCGTATTTCCTTGAGCCCAAACATCCCAATCAGTTCTTTGGATTGGCATGTTTAATTGGTACAGTTATGGGGGGAATTCAGAGCCTTTCTAGAGCAACCTATGCAAAGCTCATACCGGGCGACAAAGACAATGCCTCGTTTTTCTCATTCTATGAGGTTACAGAGAAGCTAGCAATTGTAATCGGAACATTTGCTTGGGGGTTAATCGATGATTTAACAGGAAGCATGAGAAACAGCATTGTTATGCTCATGGTTTTTTTTATAGCAGGAATAGTTATCATTTCATTTCTGAAATCTGATAAACTTAAACCGAAAGAATAGGATAATAGGAATTAAGCGTACTTTAAATCTTGAATGGCATTCCATTCATCTTCTGCCATTTTTCTCGTAATACGCAAAGATTTCTTCTTCTTATCGTTTGAAGGAATTTCAAACATATATTTTTTAAGAACCGCTTCACAAATACCGCGTAAACCGCGTGCACCCAATTTGTTTTCAAATGACAAATCTACAATGAAATCGATCGTGTCGTCATCAAACGTCAAAGCCACATCTTCCAATTCAAACAAATATTGATATTGCTTTAAAAGGGCGTTTTTTGGTTTTGTAAGGATATTTTTTAATGCTTCTTTATCAAGAGGTTGTAAAGACGCAATAATTGGCAAACGGCCAATGATTTCAGGAATCAAACCAAACGATTTCAAATCGGCAGGAGAAATTTGACTCAATAAATTCTTAGTATTAATTTCTCTCGAATCGCTGCGTTTGAATCCAACTGCATGGTTTTGCAACCTACGTCCAATTATTTTCTCAATGCCATCAAATGCGCCACCACAAATAAACAAGATATTGGTAGTGTCGATTTTTACGTATTTTTGATCTGGATGTTTTCTTCCACCTTCAGGAGCAACATTGGCAACAGTGCCTTCAAGTATTTTCAATAAACCTTGTTGAACACCTTCACCACTTACATCACGGGTAATTGAAGGATTGTCGCTTTTGCGGCTAATTTTATCCACTTCATCAACATACACAATACCTTTTTCAGCCAATTCAGGCTTATAGTTGGCAACTTGTAGCAAACGAGATAAAATACTTTCTACATCTTCACCAACGTAACCAGCTTCAGTTAAAACGGTTGCATCGGCAATACAGAAAGGAACATTTAAAAGTTTAGCCAAAGTTTTTGCAAGTAACGTTTTTCCAGTTCCTGTTTCACCCAATATCAATACATTGCTTTTTTCAAGCTCCACTTCGTGGTGATCGTTTTTGTGTTGAATGCGTTTGTAGTGATTGTAAACAGCAATTGAAAGTGTTTTCTTTGCTTCATCTTGTCCAATTACGTATTGATCAAGATGTTCTTTTATTTCTGCCGGGGTAGGCAAATTAGTAATAGCGCCAATAGAAGTTTCTTTCGATTTCTTCTTATCTGGCGCTATTGCTTTATCTTCAAGGCCAAGTTCTTTAGAAACAATTTGGTGCGCTTGTTCAGCACATTGGTCGCAAATATGTCCCTCAAGACCAGAAATGAGCATAATTGCTTCTTCTTTTTTTCTTCCGCAAAAGGAACAGGTTTGGCCTTTAGATTTCATTTTTTTATTTTCTTCTTCCTAAAACTTCGTCAATAAAACCATACGCTTTTGCTTCTTCAGCTGTCATCCAGAAATCACGGTCGCCATCGGCTTCAATTTTTTCATAGGTTTGACCAGAGTGATTTGCAAGAATATCGTAAAGTTCTTTCTTCAATTTTGAAATTTCTTTGTAGGTAATTTCAATGTCACTTGCTTGACCTTGAGCGCCACCTAAAGGTTGGTGAATCATAATACGAGAATGGGGAAGGGCAGTTCTTTTGCCTTTTTGACCAGCTGCCATTAAAACAGCACCCATACTAGCCGCCATACCTGTACAAATGGTAGCAACGTCGCTACCAATGTATTGCATGGTGTCGTAAATAGCCAAACCAGCATAAACGCTTCCACCAGGACTGTTGATGTAAATTTGGATATCACGGTTAGGGCTTGCACTTTCTAAAAAGAGCAATTGGCCCATAATGATATTGGCAACATCTTCATAAATTGGAACTCCCAAGAAGATAATTCTGTCCATCATCAATCTTGAGAAAATATCCATTGACACAGCATTCATCTGTCTTTCTTCAATAATATTTGGAGTAAGACCGTAAATACCTGGTGCTTGAGCCACCATTTTGGTGTATTCATCAACGCGCAAACTACTAATTCCTAGGTGTTTGGTTGCGTAACTTTTAAATTCTTTTCCGTAGTCCATTGTGTATGATAAACAAAAATAAGCAATAAAAGCTTATTCTCCGTGTTCAGCTTTATGTTCGTTAACGTGTTTGAAATAATTTTCGACAGTCATCTTTTTTGTTTTGATAGAAATCAATTCTTTCACCTTGTCGTAGGCTTTTCTATAAATAACCCTATCAGCCATTTGAGAAACGAAATCTCTGTCTGTCATTCTTTTGTTCACCGTTTCATCTAAGAAACTATCGTTTGGAGAAATATTTAAACCATATTGGCGATACATTCCAACAAAATAGACTCTAGCTTCCATTTTAACATCTTCTTCAGTTGCTTCTAAATTATTTTCAGATGCAATTTTATCAATTACCAAACGACGTTGCAATGCACTTTTCTCTTGCGCATATTTCTCTTCGATATTTTCGAAGTTATAATCGTTTTCTTTTGTTGCAATCAACCATCTTTTCAAGAATTCATCAGGAAGGTTGATGTTGTGTTTGCTCATTAACATATGGCCAATTTCATGATCTAACCACAAATCTGCTTCATTTTTGTAATAAGCAATTAGGTTAGTCATAACACGGTTTTTGTAATCTTCTTCAGAAGTAGGTGCTGCTTCACCAGGGAAAACTTCTTTATAATAATCTTCACCCAATTCAGGCATAACACGTGATTTGATTTCAGTTACAGTTATTGAAAAAGAATTATTCAAATCAGCAATGCCTTCTTTTGCAATACCCAAAGAAGTAGAAATTACAGTTTCGTTGTCGTTGAACAATTTACGAACATCTGCATTTGTAACATTATCTTTACCAATACCAATAAATGCTTTCTGCAATTTTTTGTCTTCGATCATTGAAGGAACAAAACTTACAGGTTTGTCAGTTACGCCACCTTCCAATACTTCACCATTTTCGCCCAGTTCAGAAACGTTGGCATAAATGATTGATTCAGCATCAGAAACCTCAGCATCTTCTAATTTTGCATGACGTTTTCTAGCGTAATCAATATCTTCGTTTACTTCTTTTTCGGTAACTTCAACTTCAAATAAATCTAATTTATCTTTTGTAGAAATGGCCAATTCAAAAGCAGGAGCTAAACCTAAATCAAATGCAAATCTAAAATCTTCTTTGTTGTCAATGTCCAAATCACTTTCAACATTTACACTTGTAATAGGGTATCCTAAAATATCAAGTTTTTCATCTTGGATATATTGGTTAATAGCGTCAGAAGCAATATTTTGAATTTCTTCTGCAACTACTGATTTCCCATAAAGTTTTTGAACCATTCCCAAAGGAGCTTTTCCAGCACGGAAACCTTTGATGTTAGAAGTTTTCTGAATTTTCTTGATTTGGCTATCAACTTTTTCTTGATAATCTGCTTTTACAAGGTCAATGATTACTGTAGCTTGTAAATCGTCTTGTTTTTGGATACTGATATTCACGGTTTATATTTTTTTCTGTCAATAAATTACAAACAAAAAATGGAACTCGATGTTCCATTTTTTATGTTAGTGCACGCGGAGGGACTCGAACCCACACACCTTGCGGCGCCAGATCCTAAGTCTGGTGCGGCTACCAATTACGCCACGCGTGCAGTTAGGATTCTCGAATGAGGGTGCAAAATTAATAATAATTTTTCACTTTTCAATGAATCGTAGAAATTAATTTAACCAGATGGTAGAAGTGTAGACGTATTTTTTCTTAGGATTCAATTCAACACTGATTCTAAAAAAATCGCCATCTGCAATTTCGTTTAACTCTTTTTCGGAAATCACGGGTGAAATAACCAATGTTGAAAATGGCATCATTGGCGCCTTTTCTACTTTCGTAGCATTTGAAATCACTTTGCTCGCTTTGGTTTTGCTGTTTACAAGCTCAATTGAAACCTTGGCTTTTCCGAAATCACCATACATAGAAAACGACCATTTACTGAACAAGAACATCTTAGGGCAATAAGCCGGTGGCCATGCAATAAAGTGGGTATTGTAATAAGTCGTATCAATCAACTTATCTGTAGGGGTTGTTACCCATGCAACCGTATTGTTTTCACTTGCACCAATGCCTAGTTTTCTGCTATTGGGAGCCAATACAAACTGACGGTTATAAAGTTCCTCGCTTTTGTCATCGCTCATAAGCACTGTTAATGCAATTGCAGGATTGGGGTCTTTCACCATTTGTCCAAACATTGCTGCTTGTCCTGCATCTTTGGTATAGCAAGTATGTGTTTCTGGTCCAGGTTCTCTGCTAAACACGCCAATTGGAGCAAACATCACTGACGCTTCTTGGCATTTTGCACTGCGCTCTTTGTCAATTGCCAAAATATCTCTCACTCCTGCATTTTGACGGAAATAATTGATTCTGTTTTCAAGCTTGTTTAGCGTTGAATCCGGCATCTCACCATAATCGCAGCGTTTTGACAATCCATTCCAACCTGTTTCAGCAATAATGGTATTTGAGGCGGTTTTCCTGTTGGCAATTTTAGATCCTTTGTAACGTACTTCGAAATCCAAACGTGACAATGCATAATTGATTTTTGGTGCAATTGCATTTACGGGAAATTCATCTTTTAACTTTCTTAAATATCCCCAACAAATATCCACTTGCTTGTAATTGTAAAAACTGTCAATTGCCCTTACAATTAATTTCTCTTTTTCTTTCTTTAATTCAATCAGTTTAGGGAAATCGTGTATTACGGAATCCGCAGTGGTCAATAAGCCATGCCATTCTACAGGGAAAACCGGTTGAGATTTCCAATTGTTGAAGGTATTGAGTCTGTATGTTTTTAAGTTCTTGTTTTTAGGATAAGTCCTTCCCCCATGGTTCATCAACGCAAGAATCAAACGCTTTGTAACATAAACAGGAGGATTGCTTAAGATGGTTTCTAAGCCTTTTTCATCTATTTGTGGACTTTTGAAGAACTGTGGATACCAATTATAAAAGAAGTATACGATTGATTTCTCTGCATTTCGAGATAAAAAGTACGATAAACATTTTGCAGAAAACTCCATGCTGTCTGCAATAAGGTACTCATCTAATTTGTTTTTGACTTTTTTACTGATTGTATTCCGTTTGGCATTGTAAAATTCTGTGTGGTATTTAGCGGCCTCAA
>Ga0114978_10003374_pt1 | contig 13078 bp, 7 predicted proteins | sample S_140212_EF_Meta_FD_87027 | JGI IMG/M metagenome (GOLD analysis project Ga0114978, IMG submission 87027) | Freshwater microbial communities from Lake Simoncouche, Canada to study carbon cycling - S_140212_EF_MetaG | ecosystem: Environmental > Aquatic > Freshwater > Lake | place: Lake...
GACCGCTCCTTTTTGACCTCGGCGATCTGTGTCTTCCAGTCTTCCACCTGCTTGAGGACAGCGTTCCGCCGGTCCCCCGCGAATTTGGCACGCAGCGAGGAAATCGAACCGATCACGATCAGGAAGGCCAGAGAGCCGTAAAAAAGGATCGGCACGAGACGCATGACCCTCGGCAAGGGAGCCATGATGTCCTTGCGCTCCGTCTTGAGGTCGTCGATCTGCGCTGCGGAAATTTGCATGTCAGTTGTTGGTGATGAGCCCGGCGAGCAGACCGGGTTCCGTCAGGTCCTTGAGCTCGCGACCGGGGAAAAGCGCGGCCACTTTTTCGGCCAAGCCTTCGACCGGTTCATCGCAGGCAAGCACGACGCCCGCTTCCGGCGAGAGCCTTTCTCGGAAGGGGGCGAGCAGGTCGAGAAACGGCTGGAGGTCATCCTCGAAAAGATCGGGGCGGGAGCGGAGTTCCATCCAGTTGTCCTTCTCCTGCATCAGCGCGCAGACCGAACCGCGGCAACAGGCGATGAAGAGTGCGCTGACGGGATTCTCCGAGCCTTTTTTCGTGTTGGTGACGCTCAGCAGGTGGCGCAGCAGGACATAAGTCCCGCAGAAGATGCGCCCGATGTGGAGTTGCTGCTCCCGGCAAAGCGTCTCGAGCTTCTTGATGTTTTCCTCGTCGATGGTCAGGAGAAGACTGGAATTCGTCTCCGGGTTGTGGGTGACGGCGTAGCGCTTGCCGCGCTCGTAGCGCGAGTGCAGCACACTGCGCGGATCCTTGCTCAACGCCTCCTCGGAGCCCTTCTTGCGCGAAAGGTTCGTCTCTACACTAATCACGTAACGCGTATCGAGCGAGACCGAGCACCAACCGTCATACGCAGCCGACTTGATGACCGGCCCGAGTTCGGCCAGCACCTCCTTGTATTCCCCGCGCTTTTCCTCGCCCGGGGTCACTGTGCCCGTCGGGCCGAGCAGGACGTAGGACAGACTGCTTCGCCCGGCATGGATCAGCGCAGTGGTCTTGTCCGGAAAGCGGCTTTTCCAAGGTGCCTGCGGATCGTCCGGTTCCGGCAGGAAGGCGGAGAAGTTCAGGACACTTTTGACGTGCTGGAGCATTTAGATCGCGATTTCTTCCTGCTTGGCGAGATAGGCATCGACTTCTTCTTGGCTGAAGCCGGAGGAGATAACTTTGTTCGTGCTGACAAAGCCCTCGGCCTTCCGGATCTCCTGGCTTTTCTCGAAGTTGAACATCCCGCGCTTAAAGCCCGTCTCGAGTTCCTGGTCGAGCTTCTTGAAGTCGCCGCGCCGGATGATGTTGACCACGCCGTCGTATTGCAGCAGCACCTCGTGGATCGGGAAGCGCTTGCCCTGCTTGTCGTCGACCATGAGCCGCTGGCACATGATAAGCCGGAGCGAGTCGGCCAAGCTCGCTTGCGAGCTGTCCAGGCGCTCGCTGGGGATGAGCTTGAGAAAGCGCTGCACCGTCTGCGCGGCGGACGACGTGTGCAGCGTCGCCACGACCACATGGCCGGTCTCGGCTGCCTGCAGAGCGATCTCGGCGGTCTCGCCGTCGCGGATCTCGCCGATGATGATCACGTCCGGCGCCTGGCGCAAAGCGGCGCGCAGCGCATTGCCGAAGTCCAGCTCGTCGCTGCCCATCTCGCGCTGGGAGACGAGGGAGGGAACATTTTCCGGATAGACGAACTCGATCGGGTCCTCGAACGAAATGATGTGTTCGCGCCGGCGCTTCGCGCGATGCATGACCATGGACGCGATGGTGGTGGATTTGCCGCTGCCCGTGGCGCCGCAGATGAGGAAGAGCCCGTTCCTCGCCTCGAGAAACGCTTTAAGCGCCGGGGCCGGAACCTTGATCGACTCCGGGGTGGGAATCTGGTCGGGCAAGAGTCGCATGACCCAGCGGAGCCGGCCCTTGGTCAGCATCTGGCTCACGCGGTAGCGCCGTCCGTGCAGATCGAGCGCACTATCCACGCAACCCGGCTCGATGTGCTCCGGCACCTGCACCTCGTGCACCACGGTATCATAGATCAGCTCGCCGTTAACCTTGTAGGCGAGTGGTTCGTTCGCCGTGAGATAGAAGTCGCTGACCCGCGGATCTTCGCTCAATTCCTTAAAACGCTGGCCGATGGGAGAATCGGGATCGATGTTGAGGTAGTTCATCGCTTGGTTGGCCGGTTACGGTCCCGGAGAGTTGGCCGGGGAAAGAGAGAAAACAACAGAAGAGCTGTTCAGATCCAGAACTCTCGCCGAGACCGAACCATTCAGGGTGCTCCCGTTGTTGAAAGCTATGGTAGCGTTGGGCGCGAAAATGCGGCCGTAGACACTGCTGCCAGATGCCACGTTGACGTTGGAGGAGCTCCACACGTTGATCTGCAACCAATCCGGGCGGTCGACGTTGCCGAAGACCGCACCGTTGCTTAGGGCGAAAGAATTGCGGATGTTGAGGATGACCCGTCCGACAATGACAACATCTCCGCCGCTGTTCAGGGTCAGGCTGTCGAAGCTGTAGACCACCGGGGTTTCCGGATCCGCCGCGTTGCCGAGGACGAACTTGCTGTTGTTGTTCGCCGTCATGTTGCCGTAGGTTCCGGGGAGCAGAGTGACCGACCCGACACTCGTCGTGTTGAGCGTGACGTTGGCCACATTGCTCGCGCTGAGCGGACCGGCGACCGGACCACTGAGACTGAGCGAGGCGGCGGAGGGCTTGACCGGGAAAGTCGCCACATTGAGCGGGGTAAGGGTGTAGCGTTCGATCCGGCGGAAAATTTTTCCGGTGATGTAGGAGTTGTTGTTGAAGGTGATGACGTAGTTGGTCGGCGTGACCGGACCATTGAGGTCTACCACGCGGGGACTCGGACTTTGCCCCGCCACGATGCCGTAGATGCGGTTGGCGAATTGCGCATCGTTCGCGAGGGTCCACTGCGGGATGTAAGGCGAGTTTTGCGCGATCCTCGGCGTTCCCGGAACATAGAGACTGCCGTTGATCACCGCGTTGGCATTGTAGGTGATATCAGCGACGACGCCGTTGCTTGGATATGCCACGGTGATATTGCCGTTGAACGTGCTGTTCAGCGTGGCGGAACCGACCAACGCGCCGCTGGGCAGACCGGAACCGCCGAATGCGGGGCCCGTGTAAACGCGCGTCGTTTCCGCGCTTTGGTTGAACCAATTAGTCAGGGATCCGGTGACCACGGTGGAAGCGCGGACCGGCTTCTGCTCGTTCACTCCGAGCGACGAAAGCGAGAAAGGCGAACTGTAAGTGAATCCGTTCGCCGCGGTGGGCGCCGTGTTGTTCGTCGTGTATCGAATCGACATGCCGGAGGACGGGCCAGTCGCCGGGTTGCTCATGACGACCGTGACGGAAAAAGTCACGACTTGGTTGGTCGGCGAAACGATGGGCGGATCGAGACTGACCCTTTGAGGGGAGACCGTAGCGGATACCACGGCCGAACTGGTGAACCATTCCGGTTTTAACGAAACAGCCACCGCGCGGACACGGATCGAGCTGTTGGTGCCCCAAGCCGCCAAACCGAGTCCGACAGAAAGCGCGGGAAAGCTGGTATTGAATGCGGGGGCGTTCGACGCGGTGCCGGACGAGAGCGGATCGGAGCCATCCGTGGTATAGCGTACCGCGAAGTTGGCGCTGCTGAGGTAGGGAGGTGGCACGCTCACTCCGAGGGAGATGGTAGCCGCCGACGCGGCCTGCGCTGGCTGGTTGAGCATGACACCGCCAGCTTGGGCATAGGTGACGGTGGATGGCGCACTGACATTGACGGCCAAAGTCAATGGCGTCACCTGATACGTCGCGGTGGATGCCGGACTATTGTAGTAGCGGCTGGGATCGATCGAAACGGCCGCTGCAATCACCGTCGAGCCGGGATCAACGTTGAAGGGCGAGTTGACCCACAGCGTGTAGGATCCGCTGTTGATTTTGTAATACACGAGCGAGCTGCCTGGCGGGTTGGGATTGACGATGTTCACGAGCAGGGGAAATCCGGAGATGGTCAGCGTTTGGCTCGCGGGACTGATGACCGGTGCAGCCAGCCCGGCGAGAATGCTGCTCGATATGCCCAGACGGGTGACGGCTTCGATGGTCTCGGGCTCGAAGATCGGCTTGCTCGCGGGCCCGGCCCCCGGTGCCGCATAAGACCAGAGCCAGCTGGGCTTGGAGCCGGCCGCCGGGCCCGCAACCACCGACGCGGGCCCGCGGGCGAAGACAACGCCATCGCGCGAATTTTGCACGACAAACCGCGGGCGCGGACTTGCCTCGAACCGAGCGCTCCAGGCGAAATCGGTGGGCCGGGTCACCACCGTCGGATCGAGGAAGGGTCCCTGCGGCCCGATCATTTCGGCCGCCACTCCTCCGTAGATCTTCTGCTTGAGCGTCTCGATCACCCCCGATGCGCTGAGCCCCGCCTGGGGCCCTCCGGCGACCAGATAAGCGTCGATGGCGTTGTTCACAATCACGACATCCTGCTCGAGCTTCGCCTTCTTGGCCGCATCGGGAGCACCCGAGATAGCCGGGATCAACGCAGTGGCCATCAGGCCGATGACGGCAACCACCACCAAGCCCTCCACCAGCGAAAAACCGGCCAGCGTGCGCGAGGGCTTACTCATGAGGAACTATATCAGAAACCGGGTCTTTGCCAAACGGGGCACGCGATAAAGGGAGGTCTTCACATCAGGTTCTCCTGGGCTGTGGCCAAGGCGCGGTTGAGATCGGTGAGCAATTCCTCTGCGTGCAGGGCGCGATCTCCTGCCGGAGTGGCGGGGTCATAAGGGGGTTGGCCAGCGGCCAACTGCAGGTCGGAGAGCAGCGCCCGCGCAACGCCGATCACGTCCTTGAGCTTTTGGATCGAGTCGAGGGTGATCATGCCCTCCAGATTGACTTGCCGGAAATACCGGAGCTGGAAATCAAGCCAAGAGAAAGCACGATCGATCGCTGCATCCCCGCCGGAGAGATGCCCATCGGGTGTGAACGTTGGCGCTTCCGGCGGAACTCCTCGCTGCAACGGAACAATGGCCTGAGGTGTTTCGGAAATGCCCGGCGTCTTTGCCGGATCTCCAATCAGGTAAGGCGTGATGAAAATGATGAGGTTGACCTTGTTGCGCGCTTTGTTCTTGTTTTTAAAAAGGTAACCCAGCCCGGGGATGTCTTTGAGCACGGGAACGCCGCCTTGCACGTTGCTGTCATCGACTTTCTCCAGGCCGCCGACGGCCAGCGTGTAGCCCGAATCAACCTGCAAGGAAGAATTGTAGACCCTTTCCGACGTGATGGGGTAGAGATTGGATCCGGTACCGAGGTTGATGGGCAACTCACCAATCACGGAAGAGACGGTGATCGCAACCGTCATGGCGATCTGATTGTTGTTGATGACCTTCGGCAGGATGTTGATCTGCGTACCAGTCGGGAGGTAACCCAGCTGACCGACGGTTGACGAATAGGTGCTACCGCCGCTTGTTGTAGAGCTTGCTGCGCTGGTCCCGATGTTGAGGGGGGTGTTCTCGGACGATGTAATGGCTACTTCTCTGTTGTTTAGCGTGAGAACACGAGGATACTGCACGATAGACGTGTCCCGATCTTGCATAAATGCCTGCAGAGTGAACGAGAATTGATCCAGGCTGAGCACAGCCGAATAGGGGACAGTTGTACTCTGGCCACGTAAGTCGAGGTTGGCGATGCGGCTATCGGAACCGCTGAAGTTCGTTGAGATACTCCCGCTCGAGCGACTGCCAACCGCGGCTGCATTAAGTATCTGATCAACCGTGAGGTTGGTTTGGTTGTTGATGACGGCATTGCTGATGGCGCCGAGGATTGAGTTGCCGCTGCTGGAAGAGGAAAAGTTGGAACTGCCCCAGTTCTTCTCGCGATCGAAGCCGAACTCGTATTTTCCGTTGACACCCGCATCGGCCTTGCCACGGACAGTTAGCCCCGTTCCAAAGGTGTTCTCCCAGTTGATACCGACATCAACCTTCGGATTCTTCTTGGTCTCGAGGAATTTCACCTCAATGGCGATGAGTGGCTGCGGTATATCGACTTTGCTCAAATACTCGGCGATCCACTTGTGCTGCTTGCGTGTGGCGACGACCCAAAGAAAGTTTTGGTCAGAATTGTAGATGACCTGCGGCTTCTCTGGTGGAATGTAGAGCGGCGAGGAGGCATCATTAGGTTGATACAAGCCGGAAACAGCGCCTCCCCCACCCACTGGCGATTGTCCCTCTGTTTTTATTGGTCCTGAAGGTGTAAATACTGTCGTGGAGAGCGTCTGCCCTTCCAAATCCCTTTGCGCCTCACTCGATAATTGGTCCGCATCCACGATCGCTCCCCCATCCTGGCCATCCCCTGTAACCTCGCCTGTTATTGGATCAATGTTAATGGGCCGCAAGCCGAGGATGGCCCGAATGTCGTTGACCAGTCGCGGAATCTTGTTGGCAAAAACTTTTTGGGAGTTCTGCAGAGGCAGGTTAGGGGTTGTCACGCCGTTCGCAACTGCTTGCGATGTTGAGGTCTGGTTCAGTTGCAGATCCGCTCGAAAGTCCACCCTATCGGCAGAATCGTAGCGCAACGGATACATCACGCCAACCAGCTCATTATCATTCTGAAGCTTCACTATTTTTTGCAAACGCTCCTGGCGAATCCTTATAAAGTCGGGGGACTTAAAAATCCAATCACCGTCATCGTATTCGATCTTCAAGTTGTTTTGCCGTGTCACGCTCTCCAAGGCGGTAAACGGGCTTGCCGTCATGCGCAAAGTGACCAACTCCTGCGCCTGCGGGGAATTCTCGGGAATGCTGACGAATGGCATGCCAGCCGCTTCAGCAAGAAAGCGAATAACATCGCGCAACAGCGCACGATCAAAGGTATAAGACTCTGGGCTCATGCTGCGCAACTGGGCGGCTCTACGGTTTCCTTCGTCCCCGAAGTTCTCCCGGCTACCAGGCCGACCGATGGTGACCAGAGGTTCATTGGCCGCCGGTCGGGAAGGCTGAGAGGAGAGCTGCATGGGAGCCGGCCCGGTTTGCGGTGGCGCTGGCGGAGCCGGAGGCAAGGGCTCCGCTGCGCGAAAGGGGGCCAACGCCTGCTGCTCGGCCTCGGCGCGCTCTGATTGGACTGGCGGCAGCGGGGTTGGTTCCAGGGCAGTGGGGACCGCTGCAGGAGTAGGTGACAAGACGGGCGGCGGGGCGGGCGCGATGGCCGGATCGGTCGTCTGGGCCTCAGGGCTGCTGATCAGCGCGCCAAGGACGGCCGCGACGAGCGCCAACCAAATAATGCGGCGTCTTCCGCGCCCCGGAGACTCACTTTGCCCGCTGCCGGACCCGAAATTGGACGGTGTGCTCAATACGGAAATTTATTGGGGAGCCTGGGGAAGCACCTAGTTTTTATCAGAAGCAATTGAGCCCCAAAAGGCAACGGAATTGTTCACAAAGCAGGCTGCGGATCCGCCGTCGATGTCGACCCGCCCGGCGGCGAAAGAACGACCACCCCCAGTCGCCGATCGGTACGCCACAGGTCGCCTCCCCCATTGCGACCTTCGGACCGCTTATGAAAGCCATCAATGAAGTATTCCCCGCCTGCCCACCCCGAGCGCTTCAGCCCCTGCATGATCAAGTCGCGCTCCGCGTCGACGTCCGGCCTGACGTGATGCGTCACCTCGCCGGTGGTGTAACTGAGCCCGACCCGCTCATCGAACGAAGCCGAGCCAAACCAAACCTCGCGGCCGAGATGCGTTTCGGCCCATTTCCAGAGGCGGACGTGATGGCGTTGAAGTGGGCTGTGACCCACCGGCAATTCAAAGGCCAGATCCTCCTTTCGGCCGAAGAGATACAAGCTGCTCACCGGCGCCTCTTCGTCGGGCCTGCGAAACACCGAATCCGCCACAATGCGCGCACTGGTGGCCAGCGTGATCGGGTCCGCCGGATACCAACCGGCTGAAGTCAGAGCACGGATCACCTGCTCTTCGGTTCCTTCCAGTGCAATGTTGATCGGGTCCCCGGGATGGCCATCCGCCGTCCGCGTGACGCGCGGTCCCGCCGCGAGCGCGCTATCGACCCGGTAAACCAGCCTCCAGACCTCGGGTGCCACGAGATAGGCAAGGGTCGCCCAGAGGAGCAGGAGAGCGGTGACCCAATGCCGTGCGTGGCTGCGGGGAAGGATTCTCATGACCAATCAATTAGCACATCACCCGGGCAGGAGGAATGATACAAGATGCGGCGCGGCGTCGCAGGCCACCAGTTTTCCGCTTTCAGATTTTCCGCTTTTCCGCTTTTCTGCTCTCTCCCATGTCTCCAGAAATCTACGAAAAACTCGGACAGTTTTACCTCGGCCGCCAAGTCGAAACGGACGGCAAGCCAACCGATGACCTTGTGCTTTACGACTCGAGCAGCCTGACCACGCACGGCGTATGCGTGGGCATGACAGGCAGCGGCAAGACCGGCCTGTGTTTGGCTTTGCTCGAGGAGGCCGCGATGGATGGTATTCCCGCGCTCATCGTCGATCCGAAGGGCGACCTCGGCAATCTGCTCCTTACATTCCCGCAGATGCGCGGCGAGGACTTCGCCCCGTGGGTCAACGAGGAGGACGCGCGCAAGGCGGGAATCTCGAACGAAGAATTCGCCTCGACGGAAGCGGAGAAATGGAAAAACGGTCTGGCCGAGTGGGGGCAGTCGCCCGAGCGCATCGCAGCGCTGCGCCAGAAGGCGGACATCGCGATCTACACACCGGGCAGCAACGCGGGCATCCCGCTGTCCATCCTCCGCTCCTTCGAAGCGCCGGACCATGCGGTGGCCGAAGATGCGGAACTGCTCTCCGAACGCGTGCAGAGTACCACCGCAGGATTGCTCGGGCTGCTCGGACTCGACGCCGATCCGCTGAAGAGCCGCGAGTTCAGCCTGCTCTCGGCGATTCTGCAGGACGCGTGGAAAAAAGGCACGTCGCCCGACCTCGCAGGGCTGATCGGCGCGGTGCAAAACCCGCCCTTCGCCAGCATCGGCGTGCTCCCGCTGGATGATTTCTATCCGCCCAAGCAACGCATGGAGCTCGTCATGGCGCTAAACAATCTCCTCGCCTCACCCGGATTCGCCACATGGCGCGAGGGCGAACCTCTCGACATCGCCAACCTTCTCCACACGCCCGAGGGCAAACCGCGGCTCGCCGTGCTGAGCATCGCGCATCTCTCGGATGCCGAGCGGATGTTCTTTATCACGACGCTGCTCGAGGAAGTCATCGCCTGGATGCGCCGCCAGCCCGGCACGCCCTCGCTGCGCGCCCTCCTCTACATCGACGAAATCTTCGGCTATCTCCCGCCGGTGGCCAACCCGCCGTCGAAGGGCCCGCTGCTCCTCCTCCTCAAGCAGGCGCGCGCCTTTGGTCTCGGTATCCTCGTCGCCACGCAAAACCCGGCCGATCTCGACTACAAGGCACTGGCCAATTGCGGCACGTGGTTCATCGGACGATTGCAAACCGACCGCGACAAGCAGCGCGTCCTCGAGGGACTGGAAAGCGCGAGCGCGGGACGAGGTGCCGACCGCGCGAAGCTCAACGAGATGCTCAATTCCCTCGGTAAACGCGTGTTTCTCCTCAACAGCGTGCACCTGCCTGCGCCCGTCATGTTCCAGACGCGTTGGACGATGAGCTACCTGCGCGGACCGCTCACACGCGACCAGATCCGCTTGCTGATGGATTCGGTGCGCCCGAACAAAGCAGCAACGGCGATGACCGCCGCCCCTGCAGCCGCTTCGTCTACCGCAGCAACCGGCGCGACACCAGAGCCTCCGGCGGCGGAAGCAGGCGTGTGGCAACTCGTCGCGGCCGAGACGGCCTCCACCCTCATCCCCACGCTCGGATTGCGTGCACGCGGCACCTTCGCCTGCAAACGCCCCGTGGCGGAAACCGCAGCTGACTTCATGGTGAGTGTTCCCTTCGGACCCGACGGCAAGCCGGCATGGAAAAACGCCGTGGTGGCCGGTTCCATCGACGACACCGCGCCGCCTGTCCCGCATGGCGGGTCGCTCTTTGCCCCCGCAGCTGCGGCACTGCTGCAGGCTTCTTCTCACGGCGCTTGGCAGCTCGAAGGACGCCAGCAGTTGGGCGAAAGTCTCGAATTGTCGGTGCGGCGCACCGGATCGGTGACAGGCGCGCCCTTCGAAGACGATGCGGACTTCCGCTTGCGCATCGAGCAAGGCATGCGCGAGCAGCGCGACGAAGCCGTGCGGCGGTTGCGCGAAAAATTTTCCGTCAAATCCAAAGCCGCCGCGCAGAAAGTCGAACGCGCCCGCGAGGCCGTGGCCCGACAGCAGTCGCAGGCCCGCGCCGCGCAGATGCAGACCGCCATCAGCGTCGGCACATCAATCCTCGGCGCATTTCTCGGAAAAAAAACCATGAGCCTCGGCAACATGAGCCGCGCCAGCACTGCCGCCCGCGGAGCGACCCGCGCCATGAAAGAATCCACCGATGTCGGCACCGCGCAAGAAAGACTGACCATCGCAGAAGCTGAAGCCGCCGAATTCGAAGCCGAACTCGAGGCACAGATCGCTGCCATCCCCTCCCCCGCCGACGCCGCGCTGCAGACCGCCGAGACCGTGCGCCTCAAGCTCGTGCCATCCACCCTGCGCATCGAGTCCGCTGGGATCCTTTGGACGGCGTAAAAATCCGCAGCGCCGCCGCATACGGTTTTCCCAATGGTAGGGTTGGCTGGCCTCAGCCGACCGCACCACATCGAAGAAGGGGTGATCAGCCTGCTTACCCTAGTTCCCACGACTGCGGAACAAAGAGAGCTCAAAGGCAACCAGCGAGTCCTACCAAGGGCGAAAGTCTCAGGGTTACAAAAGGGACGCCGCTGCCACAACTCGGCTAAGGCTGCGTCACTTTGAGGCGCAGGAATTTCTGCACGTCGCCGGGCGCGTTGGTGACCGTCGCCGTCACGCTATCATAGCTCGTCATATCGACCGTGTTCTCCGTGACATTGCTCGTGCTCCAGTCACCCGAGGCGAGAGAAGACTTCCAGCTAACGCTTCCCGTGACACCAGTGACAGCTTTGGCGCGGCGGTAGCTCATGGATATAGAGGAAGGATTGCCGGCCTGCCAAGAAACAGCGGTCGCGCTTTGATTGGGGGACGCGGGGCTGAGTCCCATGTAGTATTCGACCAAGTTGGCCAAGCCATCCTGGTCTGGATCAGCTTCCGGGAGCGCATCGTTGCCCGTGAGCTGAGGGTAGTTTGTCGACATCCAGTCATCAAAGGTCCGCGTGTTCGCATCACTCACCGTCAGCGTGCCGGGAGTGTAGTAGATATCGTAATTGCCGATGGCGAAATTTTGTCCGATGGGAGCCGAAGGGGTCAGGAGATAAGTGCCGACCGGGTCGTTGGCCTCGGTCCCTCCGCTCGCAGTGATGGTGACGGAATCGATTTTGTCCGTGCCGACCATTTGGCCAGTGGAGAAGGCCGTCTGACCGGCACCCAGGGTGAGGGTTTGTCCGAAAACTTTCGTGCGGTCGTCCGCAGTGACGGAGAGGCGCTTCTTCATGATGGCGAAATCAACCTCGGTGAAGGAGATCGCGTAATTCGACCCCGCCGAGAGGCTGCCCTGACGGATGCGATAGGAACCGGCAGCTTCACCCGCGTCGCGGGCCAGACTTCCGCTGAAAGGAGCGATCTCCGAGGCCGTGTAGGTCAACTCTGGATCCAAAGTACCGTAAGTCTTACGCAGGGAGTCGGCCGTGACCGAGATCGGCTTGGGCGAAACGGTGCTTGCCACGGTGGCAACTAAACCTTCCGTAGCCCCCACGCTGCGGCACGTGATATTCCCGGTGTACGTACCAACCGGCGTGTCGGCAGCCAGACGCACATAGACAGAGGTGGCAGCAACGGTTCCGGCTGAACCGACAATGATGGACGAACCTTGGCCGGCGAAGCCGTTGGTGTTTCCGGCGGACACCTCGAATCCGGACGGCGGCGCTACCGTGATGCCCTCGATGAGGTCTGTCCCCGAAAGGGTGAAGCTAGTCGGTAGAGGTGAGGGCGTACCGTAAGTAGTATTGACCGCCGCGAGAGTTCCAGAGGTCGTGATTGTTGGGGAGGATGATATCGGCGTCGCGTTGAGCTGAATATTATCGAGTCGATTATTTCCGGTGCTGTTTGTGGCGCCGGTGAAAACCAACCTCAAATACACGTTGGACATTCCGTTCAGAGAGCTAAGCGTTGGTAGAGTTATGGTCGAAAAAGTCGTATTTGTTCGTCCCGACTGGACACTGAAATCCACCCACTGATTCGCATTGGTGCTGTAGCTCCACGTTTGTGTAGTGAACCCGGAACTGGTGCCTCGCGTAGCGTAGCTGACTGCAAGGTCTTTGCGGCCCGACATTGCAAAATTAAGGACCAAGGCTTTCCCGTTGGCAGACTGGCCCGTGCCGGCGACAAGGGCCAGACAGGCAGGGCTGGTGGTGTTAGTAGAGAACCCAGAAGCTGCGTTCGAACTTGTCCCACTGAAGGAGCTCACCTCGTTACCTGTTGTCGAGGTAATCCAAGAACTCGAACCATTGGAGCTATTGAGATAGATCGTGCCCGATCCAAAATTAGCTGTGTAAGCCGCGGGAGAATTCGGTGCAGAAGCGGCTGCCGTCCCGCCATTGGTTGTAGTTTGAAAGTCCCAACCGGCGATCAACGTATTGGTCCCACCACCACCGCCACCACCACCTCCAGAAGGAAGAATTGTGATGGTGAGGCCATTTGTCCCCACGCCCACTGAATTTGACGCAGAGATGATCGCCAAATTTGTAGTCGCGGCTAACGGAGTGCCGGTAATGAGACCATTTGTGGTGTTGATATTGGCCCACGACGGCAAATTCGACGCACCAAATGATGTCGGTGCATTCGATGCGGTGATCTGGTAGCTGAACGCTTGGCCAGCGATGCCTCCGGCGGTGGAGGGACTTGTGATGAGGGGCGGTAAACTAGGCGTTTCGGCGTAGACCGATACATCATCGATGAAGGCGCGCTTGGCCGTGGTTTCGATCTTGATGGTAGTGGCGCTGGTGCCCCCCGTGAAATTGAGCGTTTTAGTCTCGAACTCGCC
>Ga0114978_10003379_pt1 | contig 13069 bp, 12 predicted proteins | sample S_140212_EF_Meta_FD_87027 | JGI IMG/M metagenome (GOLD analysis project Ga0114978, IMG submission 87027) | Freshwater microbial communities from Lake Simoncouche, Canada to study carbon cycling - S_140212_EF_MetaG | ecosystem: Environmental > Aquatic > Freshwater > Lake | place: Lake...
TGTGGCACAGGAATCCTGTTTTGTCTGTTTGTATTTCAGCAAACGCACCAAAATGTGGGGTTATAATGGGTGTGCCACTCAACAAGGCTTCTACCACAACACCACCAAATGGTTCCAGATATGTGGTAGCAATGATCACGGCACGAGCATTGGCCATGAGTGTTCTACGCATTTCAGTGTCTGCATAGCCCAGTTCTTCCACCCAGGGTGGTGTGGTGGTGTAGTTTAGATCACTCAAGCGACCTTGACCTGCTATCTTGAGGCGGTAGCCTGCGGCTTCTGTGGCCTTGATACAAGTGGTAATGCCCTTGATCTCTGCTACTCTACCCAGGAACAACACATAGTCTTCTTTGGTTTCCTTGTAGTCAAAGTCATCTGGATCAAAATAGTTGGGTATCACCCATGAATACCAGTTCTGTGGTGCATTCTTGCCTTCCACAACTGCTCGCACAGCATGGCTTTCATAAGCACGCCACTTGGCAAAGTGTCCTGATGTGTAGCCAATGCCAGGTTCCACAGGGATCACGCCCAGTGTTTCTGCAAAGTTGGCCACTGACTGATGTCCATAGCCCCAGGTGCATAACAGGAAGTCGCCCTTTTGTGCTCGCTTTTGTATTTCAGGAATCACACGCTGATTGTAGGTCACATTGGCATAATCAAATACATTGTGCTTGAACTGATGTCTACGCCAGTCATGTGAGCCATAGGCCTTGGTCAATACTTCATTGTCTGTCACAGTCACATGTTCTGAACATACCACATCTGAATCCTCATGACCGTAGTGGATCACTGTGTGTCCGCGTTGGGTCATCATCTTGGCCCATTTCAAGACCTTTTGTGTGTAAGCACAGGCCACATAATCCTTGTGGGTTATGGTATGCGGAATGGCCAGCAAATGGAATCTATATTTTGTTGTCATTTAATCTATCTTTCTTTCTATCTTGTTTGATCTTGCCCTGTCGTAGATGGAATGTCACGCGGTCAACCAGTTCAACATTGCGTATGTTCCAGGGCTTACGCCAGTTCTTTTTCATCAACATAATACCATCACGATGACGACTTCTTTCTGGCCATCTTGAACCCCACACACTTTCATACTGTTCAAATGTCAAGGTCCAGATCTCTCCACGAAAGTGTGCTTGAGCACGACTCTTTGCCCATGCGTTGAACATGATGTGGCGTTGAAGATCAGGACCAGTTTTCCATGTGTGTGGTCGTGGACCTGTTGGATAGTTGCCTTGTTTCGTCATGTTGTATTTAGCATAATATGATATTTTCAGATATTTTGCAACACATTTTGATGATATTGATTTTGGAATGATTTGGTCGCCATGAGAGTATGGAGATGAGTTAGCACTCATCTATTCGTCTGCGTGGCAGTCGCCACTTGACTCATATGCGTTGCACCTCTCGTTGTTTTGTCAAGAGACACAAGAGATGAAGAAAGCAACGAGGCCAAGGGAGGCGACGCCAGTCGCCCTTGACCGCGTTTGGACGGATGCGTAGCATCTGGCCAATCTCTGTATGAACAACTGCCTGACCCAAGAGAGAACATCACCCCCTCCCCCAGTTGATTTTTGAAACCTAATCGTGTTGCAACACGCACAAGGAAGTTCAACCCGTGATTGGTGTATCAGACGCTAAAAACTTGCGGCCAAAGATATACCCGCCCCAGAGGTCTGCCTTGGCCAGGCTTGTTGTGTTTATAGACTTTGCAGTTAGTATTGACCCTGCTTTGGTCTCTTCCACGCACAGAGAGGGTTTGTGCCGCTGGGATTATTGATTTCCTATAACACAAGTATATAGCACAAATCAAAAAAAACCTACGATTTACGGCGAAATATGATCAAAAAAAATCCTGCTGTCAAGGCAGGATAGGAGATTCCAAACGGCAGTAAGGATGTTGGAGCAGGACAGGTTTAAGTTTTGTATAGGGAACCAAATATTTGCGACCAGCGAACATTGATTGGACTCTTCCTGTTGAGTCTGCGTTTAGATCATTTGTGAATGATCCCTTGCTCCAACTGAGTATTTAGTCATCAAAGAACAATACATCAGGAATCTTGTATCCCAATAATCCACTCACTGCTGTGATCAACAAGGCCTGACTGATCCATTCTTTTGTGATACCTTGTGTGATGGCCTGGTGCAACAGCACATTCCTACGATCCTGTATCCAGATATTGCACACTTCTGGTGAGTTGTTTTCAATCAGGCGTTGAGCACCATCAAACAGAATACGCATTTCCAGCACAGTCACGCTGGTCCAACCTAGCCAACCAAGACCACCAAAGTCCCACCATACTTGATCATCATATTTTGATTGCATGGCTTATTTACTCTGGTGTTTTTGGTTTCGTAAATACCGCATGGATCAGAAAAAGTTTGAAGAGTTTATTGACCAACATGCCAACTACATATTCACAAGAGAAGCCAATGTGCGTGGTAGGCTTGGCAATAACAAAGTGCGACGGCATCATGATGATCAGATGATAATCACAGAACTCAAACCTTCCGCTGATCCTTGTGGCACATGCCATCGCATGAGACCAGATCATGTGAGATTTGATGTGATATGGAGTCGCACAGCAAAAATGTGGATTTGGAAATGTCAGAGTTGTAGTAGACAAACCAATCCTGCAACAGGTCTGATAGAACCCAGAAACAAACAACATGCAAATGATAGACCCAGAGATCCTGTGACAGGTCGCTTGATCAAATCAGTATAGGGTCTTGATCAGGAGAAAAGCCACAGCACTGATCAGGAGACTGATTATGGCTGTTTGGGCTCCGTCCCACTTTTTGTTTTGCTTGTCAGTAATCGCCTGCAAGTGGTCACGAATACCGCACACCATTGTTTCAATCTTTTCCATGCGTAGTCCAAGGTCATGTATTCGTCCTTCCAGATTTAGATATCGTTGTTCACATATGCCCACATGTGCGGCCAAGTTTTCTGATTCAATATCACTCATGGTAGGTTGTTCCTGTCCCAGGCAATCATGGCAGCATCCACTTGGTCATCTGTGAGAGTGTTGCACCAGTCACGAGTTTGTTCATCAAATATGGCATTGTAGAAAAACGGACCTGCAAACTCAAGATCCCATGTATACACTTCTTCGTCTGCGGGCATCCAGGTGCCACCAGCAATGGCAGCAAAGGTCTCACGATCCAGATCACGATTCTGGTAGGCCACATAGTCCGTTGTTTCTGTAGATACTTTGATTCTATACATTGTGATCCTGTTATTGATTGGCGGAGTTTAGGTTGGTATCCCAGTGCAACAGCATGTTGGTATATTCATCCACTACAAATGGTAAACTGGGCACTGTATATGTTGACAGTGTGTCATCATATCTCCAACTGTTGCTTACACAGGCTTCGTCTTGCCAGCATTTCAAATCTTCGTCAGCCCCTTGTCCTGAACCATAGGCTCCCCAGACCACCTGTGTTGAGGTGCTGGCTGAAAAACTTCTTGTGGCGGCGGTGCCTGGTGAAGTAGGACCATTTTCTCTGGCCAGTTTATTACCATTGGCCCAGATACTAATAACAGCACTCTTTCTTTGCACAGCAAAATGCGTCCAGGTTTCTGAGGGCCAGGTGAATGGTGCTCTGTCCAGGTCAGCATTGCCGCGACTGAGAATCTGAATGTAGTCAAAGTTGCCACCATTGTATGAGTTGCCAATACGGATCATGAGGCCGCCTGTGAGATTCAATCCACCCCATGAACCAGTTTCTGTTCTTGATCTGGCAGCGGGAACCCATAGCCAACCTTCTATACAGAAATCACCTGTGCCTGTGGGCCAACCGCCATTGCCACTGGTGACTCTGGTAGTGCTATAGTTGCTGAAATATGCCGCACTACCCACACCTGAGTTGTTCAGACTTCCGCCACCAAACTGACTGTAAGTGGTTGAACTGGCAGCACCAGACTGTGAAGTAAATGCTCGTGCAGTCTGTGATTCTGCTGTGCCAGTTCTTCGTGGGTTTACAGCAGGGGCACCTGCAGAAAATAAACTTTGTCTGGCTGCAAACATTATGCATATGCTTTCGTAAGGCTGGCATAGTAGTTGGTTCCGTCATAGAACACACCAATCACATCAATAGTGCCACCAATAGTTGACAATGTTTTGACACCGCCAGCAAACTTCATGGTGCTGGTCAATGTTCTGTTTCCAGTGGCATCTTGGGTCACAATCAACACAAAACTTTGTCCAGCCGCTATGTTGGTTATTGAACTAAATGTCATGTTGGAACTCAAGTTTATCTGTTGAATACTACCATTTGCAATATTGGGTGTGATTGTTCCGCCAGTTTGTCCAAGATCGTATACAACTTCACGGAATGTATTGAGCCTGGCATTTGTAAGCACCACCTGACCAGTGGTATCTGGAGTTATACGGATATTACCACCACTTGTGCTTATGAAAGCAAATGATGAGTTGTAGGTTCCAACACTGATGTCTGCGGTCATTGTGCCGCCAAGAGTGGCTGAACCAGATGGCCCAGTAGAACCTGTGGGACCTGTTGGTCCAGTTGCTGCCACAGGCCCAGTTGCTCCTGTAGGTCCAGTTGCACCTGTGCCGCCAGTAGGTCCTGTTGATCCAGTTGGTCCTGTGCTACCTGTTCCACCAGTGGGTCCAGTAGATCCTGTAGGTCCTGTTGCACCTGTTCCACCCGTGGGTCCAGTTGACCCTGTAGGTCCTGTGCTTCCAGTTGGTCCTGTGGCTGCTGTGGGTCCAGTTGGACCAGTTGGACCAGTTGTGCCTTGCGGCCCTGTGCTTCCAGTAGGTCCTGTAGAACCTGTAGGTCCAGTGATTCCTTGTGGGCCAGTGTTTCCAACGGGTCCTGTTGGTCCTGAAGGTCCTGTAATGCCTTGCGGCCCTGTGCTTCCAGTTGGTCCAGTGTTTCCCGTAGGACCAGTAGATCCTGTGGGTCCAGTTGAGCCAGTAGGCCCAGTTGTGCCTTGAGGTCCAGTATTGCCAACGGGTCCAGTTGATCCTGTGGGTCCAGTTGATCCTGTGGGTCCAGTCACGCCTTGATCACCTTGTGGACCTGCTGGTCCTGTTGGTCCAGATGCTCCTTGTGGTCCAGATTCTCCCATTGGACCTGTGTCACCTTGTGGACCTAAATCTCCAGTGGGACCTGTTTCACCCTGTGGACCAGTATTACCCGTAGGTCCTGTTTCACCCATGGGTCCAGTTTCACCCATAGGGCCTGTTTCTCCCAGGGGTCCTGTATCGCCTTGTGGCCCTGTGTTGCCGTTTGGTCCTGTATCACCTGTAGGGCCAGTTTCTCCCATTGGACCAGTATCGCCTTGTGGACCAGTTTCGCCCGTTGCTCCGCGTGATACAAATATAATCCATTCAGTTGGATTTTGGGAAGGGTCTGTATACACATTTGTAGTGACAGTGGTGCTTACATAGGTATTGTAGTCTATGGGTGATATTGCCACAGTATTAGCATTGTAAGATCCAGCACTCCACATGCCAATCTCAGTAAACACTGTCCCTTGTGGTCCAGTTTCACCTTGTGGGCCAGTATCGCCTTGTGGGCCAGTTTCACCCGTAGGTCCTGTTTCACCTGTGGGTCCTGTTTCACCTGTAGGACCAGTTTCACCTGTAGGTCCTGTATCGCCCGTAGGGCCAGTTTCTCCCATTGGACCAGTATCGCCTTGCGGGCCTTGTGGGCCAGTTTCTCCCATTGGACCAGTGTCACCTTGTGGCCCTGTTGGCCCTGATGCTCCATATGGACCAGTTTCGCCCATAGGACCTGTATCTCCAGCGGGTCCAGTAGGCCCTGACGCTCCGTATGGTCCAGTTTCACCTTGTGGACCTGTATCGCCTTGTCCACCTGGTGGTCCAACAATATTTCCTACATCAACCCAGGATGTGCTATCCCATACATAGAGATGTCCATCTGCTGTGACGATGTAAGCATCATTGGGCTGATTTCCAACACTTGGCAAATCACCAACTGTGGGCACTGTGCCTTTGAAGTTGATACTAACACCTATTGGACCTGTAGCACCTGTGGGTCCAGATGGTCCAGTTTCGCCCTGGGGTCCTGTGTCTCCTTGTGGGCCTGTGTCTGCTTGTGGACCAGTTGGACCTGTTGAACCTTGAGGTCCAGTATCGCCTTGAGGTCCTGTGTCTGCTTGTGGACCAGTTGGACCTGATGCTCCATGTGGTCCTGTGTTGCCTTGCGGTCCTGTGTTGCCTGAAGGACCAGTTGCACCAGAAGGACCAGTTGCACCAGAAGGGCCCGTAGCACCTGTGGGTCCTGTAGCACCCGCTGGGCCTGTGGCACCTGTTATAGCAGTGCTGTTTGCACTGACCATCACAGGATAACTTACTGTGGCAACTGTGACATTGCTTACTTCATCTGTAATAATAATATTGTATGACATGTGTAAGCCTTAAACAGTTAGAGGAACATAATACGGATCTGTTGTGGGATTACCAACAGGAGCATCTGGTTCCCAGGCCTGGACAAATGCCCATCTATGGGTTTGTGTTGTGGGGAAAGTATCTGCATTAGTCCAGGTAAATGCCACGATTACCACAGGAATGTTTACTCTTGCGTCTGGAACAATGGGTCCTGTATACATGTTTGCAGGCACACGCAGATTTATAGTTCCCACGGCGGCTGATTGAACTGTGGGTGCATCATTCCCAGTGAGATTGACTTTGGCAAAACTGCCTATCACTTTGCTGTTTGAAAAGTTTGGTTGTCCTGTGTAGCGATTGAAAGCAATCTCATCTACCACAAGGGTTTGATAATCAGCCGTGAAAGTCCAACCTACGATACTTGTGCCAAAGTTGTATAGATATTGTTTCTGATCACTGGGGAATGCCTGTGCCGCAATGATATCATCTGGACCACCAATGTAGTCACTAAAACTTAAAACTCCACTTGCCATATTCTCCTCCTTGGGGATAACGCCTGACTGTGGCCAGGACGCTGTTGTTATTTATTCTTTTGGTATTGTTTGCTTGACTTCAGTCACATGTTGAAACCATGCACTGGTCTTGGCTGCTTCACCAAATAACCCTGCTTTGACATCATCATACAACAGAGCCATCTGATGTTCGCTGTGTCCATACGCACGGCGTCGTTGTGCCTGCCAGTCTTGTGGTTGTGTGATTTGTGGTTTGGCAATGCTCACAAACTCACCATTCTCAATCTTGAACGCATCTGGGTCCAGCAGTGTTTCACTATCTACATATGGTTGAGATCCATGATCAGCCAGGAAATCTGTGACTTCAGCCATACTGAGTATGGTGCCGTTTGTGTTATGAAAATATCTCCAGGTCATTGTGTTCTCCTTATTGGATCAGTTGAAATGTCACAGCAGTGGTGCGAGCGGCTGCCATATTGTAGCAGTAGATTTCTGGTGCAGAATGATATGGGTTATCCATATTCAGATCATATGTTGGTATGGGAATATACTTCACACTCCAGGAACCTGTAAAGGATCCCCCACTAACTTCTGATGGTGTTATTAAAAACTGTGTGCTTTGTGTTTGCCAGTCAACTGTGCCTTCTTTGATCATGGTAGCACCTTTGAAAACTCTAACCAGCATGGGATAATATGCCAAGATAGTTGATATCTGATTGGTGCCACTCACTGCTTCAACCACCTGATAACTGAATGACCCATATGCACTTTCTAACAATACCAATAATGCACTACCGCTATATGGAACTGTGATTGGAAAATTCAAAGCATAACTACCACTACCTGTAAATCCTGCCAAAGTGGCTGTGCCAGCATACGCATTGATACCTGAATCAGTGGCAGCGGCTGAATAGGTATAGGAACTGATGGTCACTGTGGTAGTGGCACTTGATCCTGAATCTCTTGTGAAACTGTTGGCATTTTGTCCTGTAGAAGCCATCACATTGCCAAATGTGCTTGGTCCAACTGAACTAAACGCCCATCCAGCAATCTTGCTCAAAGCCAATGCTGTGAGCAAGTTGCCTGTGCCATTCTGCACTAATGGTGCGTCTTGTGTGACTGCACCTGTGACCTGGAGTGGAACAAAACTTAAAAAACTGTCAGCCACAGAGAATGGTCCTGCTGTGGTAGAGTTCATACCACGCACTTTGACATAGATATTCTGACTGTCTAAACTGTCATAATCAAACAACACAGTATCGCCAGGTGTGAGTGTGCCGCCAGGAGGAGCAAGAAAGTTCTGCAACCAGTTGTAGTTGCTGCCATCACTGCTGATGTATAGTTCCATGCGTTCAATGATACCTGCAGGAACCACTGCTTCTACTTGTATACCAGGGCGTTGATCTTGTGGAAACACATACAACACAGGTGGAATAGGTTGTGCAATAGCACCAATACCTATGATACCATTTCTATCACTGCGGATGTATCTTGTGAGATCTGCTGTGCTATACACATTGGCATCATATTGTAGTGCTGTGATTTCAATCTGTATTGACCCATCATCTGTGTCCACTTCTTTGAGAGTGATCACTCTAAATGGAGCACTATTAAATCCATACAAAGTGTTCGTGACTGTGATAATATCACCTGCATTGAGACTCAACATGGAATAGTCAGTATTGAATGTCACAATACGATCAATCCTACTTTGTTTCAACTCTATCAAAGCCAGCAGTTGTGCCTGCACTGGCTCATTACACATGCTCATTGTGATTTTGAGTTCGTTGTCTGGCTCATTGGCAAAACGATCTCCAGCAGGTATGCTCACAGTCACAAAATCAGTTTGGTCAACTGTGTCTCTCAATGGATATTCCACTGTGACGCTGTTATAAAGATCTCTCAATCCAGTGCCACTGACTTGTATTGGGCCAAGTATGTTGCTGTCGTTGAAAAGTGCCTGTGAAGTTCCCACGCGATTGATAATCACAGCCCATTTGCCCTGCTGAACATCATAACTTAAAAATGTTCCGCAAGCAACACAAATGCTTTCAAGATTTTCCATCACAGGTCGTTCTGTGTTGATCAAACCATTGATCTTGTATCTTGCTGGTAGTGTGCTTGTTGCCATATTTGATCCTTGTTAGTTGGGGATTCTCAATCCCACCATGAATGGTTTGACTTGGTTGCTGGGGACTCCACCTTGTGGAATCACGGCTTCAATGTATGTCCATGCACCAATACTGGTGCTGGCCGCTGTCATATCCATACCATATATATTGCCCGTGGCAGGGTCAGTGATCTGAACTGGTGAGCCAAGAGTGATGGCTTGATTGTCAGAAATATCAATGCTACGATACCAAAGTCCTCTGCTGTAGTTGGTATCAGCACTTGATCCTGTGGCTGCTCTTTGTGTATAGAGAAGCCAAGCACGATTTTTGCTTACGCCACGCACAATGGCAAATGCACCAATGTTCATGGCAATATCATTTATACCTGTGCCCAAGGTGATTGTGTTTGGCACAAATCTACCACTTTGCAAATACAATGTCATTCCAAATCCAGGATTGAGTTGTCTGCCAGCCATAAGCCATCTGCCATCATTTAGGGTGTTTGACATCACACAACTACGCATTCTGGTTCCAGTAGTGCTTGGTGGCACAGGCATTGGCAGCAACACGCGAGCAGCCAGCACACCTACACCGCCAACCTGGGTCACCAGGGCATAAGGTCCACCTGGATCACCGCCTGACACAGCAACACTGAATCCTGTTGTGACAACATAGTTGTTGAATAATCCCATGGTCTGCACTTGACTACTAATGCGATAGTCTGTGGCTGTGTATGCAGTATTAGTCTGAGTTGAACGGATCACAACATTGGCATAGTTGCCTGCTTTTTGTGCTGTTGAATAAGTCCAACTTGATCCTGAACCAGTATTTCCACCTGTCTGATATGCTACACTAACTTCTGGAGGACCAATATAGGCTGTGGGGTTGGTAGATGTAAGTCGTCGTGCTACTGTGCTGCCTGTGATATAGGAAGTGGAGTTGCCACTTAAAGTAAGTTGATCTCTGTCAAGAGTGGTAGAGATCAATGTGATACCAGATCCAGGATTGTGTTGATCAGTAAGTCCACTAACACCTGCGATTCTCAAAACACTTGTGGCTGTTCCGCCAGCCGCACCAACATTTGATTGTTCTTGATCACTTAAAACAGTAATACCAGTCTGATTGAAGTTATAGGTAGTGCCTTGAAACACAGCATTAGAACTAAAACTATAGGTAGGACCAAACTGGATAGCACCTGTGGCCACATCCAACTTGGTAAGTCTTATGCTGGCATATGAAGGATCGTCAGCACGGAAACCATACACAAACACAGGATTATTTGCACTGTCTCTACCAGCATAACTCATGTTATACATGCCTGTTGTTGGAGTTTCAAAGTTTATATCAACATTATCATAAACTGGAGTTGTAGTCAGCGGATAATAACCTTGATTGATAGTGGTGATGACGCCTGTCTCTGGCGATACTGCCTGGATATTCCAGGTCATGGTTCGTCTGCTGTTGCTTAAACTTTGTCCTTGACTTGCTAAGTTTGTGAATCCACCAATAGCACTCAAGTATCTGGTATACTGATCATACATGAATGGTGCCGTTGGTGGTGTGAAGTTGCTGGTGTATCTCAGCACAGTGCTCATTCTGACTTCAGTTATTTTTCCAGAAAGATTTCTTGCACGCCATTTATTATATCTTATGTTTGGAACCACTCCAATCTGTTGATTTATTCCTGGGATTGTGCCGCCGCAACGCCAAACGCTATTTTGAGCCTGATTGACCCAGCCTCTACTTACCAAAACTGTGGTGGTGTTCATTCCTGAAGAATAGTATACACTATCATTCACGCCATTTATATACAAACGATATTCATTGAGTTCATTCCTGGTAATGGCAATGTGATACCAGGTCAATGCGGCAATGGTAGTATTGCCCACAATGCGTTTTGGATAACTGCTGGTAGCAGTGGTAGTGCCCAGAGCATCTGGCAACCCATCATATTGACCAAAAGCAGGAGCAAAGTCTTTGATCCAGATTTTGTTTTTGTATATGCCCACACCAGGCATAATCTGAGTGGTTTGATTGCTGGAATGAGCCATGAACCAAAACTCTACTGTGAGTATTTCAGATTCGTTTCCTGGAAAACCACGGATAAACCCATTTGGAAAACCACTGATAACAAAGTTTCCACCCCAGCAATACCCAGCCTGCTCGTCAAACGGCTGCGAGTTCAATACATTTCCATAAATCAACTGTTCAGGACGATTGTTAAAGGTCATGTTGTATAGACTGCTACTATTGAATGGATTGCCTGATTGAAGTTCAGTATAACTCACACCATCATTGGCAGGGGCTGAACCAGAACCAGAATGTTCCCATATTCCAATCCTACAACTATTCATATCAGTGGTGGCTGCTACAGGTGCATTCTTGATCACACGCATGTTGCCTGGCAATAGGAAATCATTCACGCTGGTTCTGTTGCCTGTCACAGTGAACTGGCCATTCTGCACATTGCCGTTGGCATAACCAGTGGTAAAAGTCACATTGGCAGTGTTGCTACTGGCAACCTGGAAACAATAAGGACTGTCCTGTGTGCTCCAGGTCACTGTGTAGATATCTGTGTTGGGATTTTCGCTGTCAACGATCTGTCCAGTCTGTGTGCTGTTTAACACAGTGACCACATTGTTTACATCTTGTAAGGTGTTTCCATACACATTATAGGGAATGTCAGCCAGTGTGGTTGGCTCAAACTCAGGCACATCTTCCAGATTGATCACCACAGGATAGGTATATGCAGTTGAGGCATTCTGACTGTTTACGATCTGTGTGGTATAAGTTCCGTTGCCTGCTTTGTCTCTAACAAAGTCCATCCACACAAAGCCAGCAAAAAAGTCTTCTGGAGTGTGTATGCCTGTGATAGTAATCACATTGTTGGCTCTGGTGATCACTGTGTTGGCACTGGCACCTGTTCCGTATGTGAACACACAGTTGGCATTGCTGAATATGGTATTGGCAAAATTCACAGGTAAGGTATGTGTGATTGTGATAGTTCCTGTGACAGGGTTGCCAAGATCATGCACAGCCGCCCAGGCCATGAGTGGCATTTCTATATTGGCACCTTCTACATCAGACCTATACAGGGTTTCCAATGTGCTGACCACACTGGTGTTGCCAAAAGTATTCAGTTCGCCCAGGGTATTCATTACACAGGAACTCCTGTGTAAGGCACCACAAAGTCTCCTGTGGCACTGTTCACATTGGTGTAGGTCACGCTGTAGGCCACATTGCCTGAGTTGCCCACTTGTGGATTTACCTGGCCTTGAGATGCATTGTAGTCAAGAATGTTTATGATTCCAGATATCACATACACACCTGCACTGGGGTTTGTGATTGTGAGTGGGTTTGTGCTTTGTCCAGACGCTGGAAAAGTCACTGTGGTGTTGGCTGTGCCTGTGTTGAAACTCACACGAACACCTGTGCTGGTCAGTGTGCCCAAGGCTCTGATCACTTCCCAAGTCATCTGTGGTGCCACAAAACTACTGCCTACTGTTCTTGCCACTATCTGGGCATTGCAGTTAAAGGTTAGTCCGTCAGCACTGAAGGTATTGAGTTCTGTTAGTGTGTTCATACTGTCAATATATCTGTGGCTGGAATATCACATCCATATCTTGCATTGGTCATGTAATCATAGATACAATCACCTGGAAGACTCATGGAGTTGGTTATACTAAACTTCAGTGTGGGCACACGGTTTACATTTTTGTCTTTGTTGTAGGTCATTTTCACAATGGCAAACAACAAGTTGTCCATGGTGTGTGCTGAAGTCCATCCAGGCATGATGCTGTAGGCAGGACTTAAACTGGCATTGGTATAGTATTCAGGAACTTGTGGGCTGGTGCTACTGCCTGCATAGCAATAGATCTGCACCAGATTGGCAATACTCACATCCTGATTGCCTTCTCTGTCAATCATGTATGCGGCTGTGATACCATCATTCTGGAAGATCACACGATTGTCATTGAAGAACACATCGTTAAACACATAGGTGCTGGCTGCTGAAGTGCTGAGCAATGTGCCTGTTTTTTCAGCAAAGGTATAAACAAAA
>Ga0114978_10003380_pt1 | contig 13069 bp, 8 predicted proteins | sample S_140212_EF_Meta_FD_87027 | JGI IMG/M metagenome (GOLD analysis project Ga0114978, IMG submission 87027) | Freshwater microbial communities from Lake Simoncouche, Canada to study carbon cycling - S_140212_EF_MetaG | ecosystem: Environmental > Aquatic > Freshwater > Lake | place: Lake...
AGCCCACGTCTGCCGCTTCAGCACCGCGCCTCATGCCCCGGTAAAGGTTGGCGCCGCGTGGGGCCGGGACACCATCGCCGATCTCAGCGCTGCCGGTATCTCGAGCCTCACAACGCTCCTCGACAGCGCCGAACCGGCGAAGATCGTGGCGGCGCTTGCCCCACTCGCCCCCCATCTTCCCCTCGCCGACGTCACGCTCCTGGCGCCGGTGGAGCGGCAGGAGGTGTGGGCCGCGGGAGTGACCTACCTCCGGAGCAAGACGGCACGGATGGAGGAATCGGACTTCAGCGCCACCGCCTACGATCGTGTCTATGACGCCGACCGACCTGAAATCTTCTTCAAGAGCCTCGCCGAGAAGGTCGTCGCCACGGGAGACGCCGTCGGCATCCGCGCCGACGCGACGTGGAACGTGCCGGAGCCAGAGCTCGCCCTCGTGATGAACTCGCGTGGATCAATCGTCGGCTGTGCGATCGGCAACGACATGAGCTCGCGTGATATCGAAGGGGAGAATCTCCTCTACCTGCCGCAGGCCAAGACCTACGACCGCTCCTGTGCGCTCGGCCCCTGGGTGGCACTGGAGACCGACGAGGCGACAATCCGCCGTTGGTCGATCGGCATCGAGATCATCCGCGGAGGCTCGACGGTCTTTGCCGGCGAGACGCGGATCGACCAAATCAAGCGGGGTCTGGCAGACCTGGCCGGCTGGCTCCTCCGCAGCCAGCGCTTTCCCCACGGCGCCGTGCTCCTCACCGGCACCGGTGTTGTCCCCGACGAATCATTCACGCTCCGTGCCGGCGACGTCGTGCGGATCGCGGTCGACGGGATCGGAGTCCTCGAGAATCCGGTCGTCACCGTCTGAAGCCCTTTCAATCCCGACTCGGTTCCGAAGGAATCCTCCATGTCCCCGCTCCACGGTCTCAATTTCGTCGCCGCCGCCCTGCGAAAGAGTGGACGGACATTCGCCGTCTCGTCCCCCGCCGACGGCACCCCCCTCGACGGCAAGTTTCAACTCGCTCGCCCGATCGACGCCGAGGAGGCCCTCGCGGCGGCCGACGCGGCGGCCGGGCCGTTTGCCCGGATGACCGGCGCGGAGCGGGCCGCGTTCCTCGAGCGCGTGGCGGAGGAGATCCTCGCACTCGGGGATGCGCTCATCGAGCGGGCGGCGGCAGAGACGGCCCTGCCGGTGGCGCGGCTGACGGGGGAGCGGGGGCGGACGGTGGGACAATTACGCCTGTTCGCGGCGGCGGCTCGGGATGGATCGTGGGTCGATGCGCGGATCGACCGGGCCCAGCCTGACCGACAGCCCTTGCCGCGGCCCGATCTCCGCCGCATGAAGCTGCCGCTCGGGCCGGTCGTCGTCTTCGGTTCGAGCAACTTCCCCCTCGCCTTCTCGGTGGCAGGGGGCGACACGGCCAGCGCCCTGTGCACCGGCAATCCGGTGATCGTCAAGGCCCACCGCGGCCACCCCGGAACGTCGGAGCTGGTGGCCGGGGCGATCCGCCGGGCGGTCGATGCCTGCGGCGTTCCCCCCGGCGTGTTCTCGATGCTCCATGGGGAAGGGAGCGTGATCGGCGTCCAGCTCGTCAAGGATCCACGCGTCAAGGCGGTGGGCTTCACCGGCTCGCGGTCCGGTGGCCGGGCACTCGTCGCGGCAGCCGCGGCACGCCCCGACCCGATCCCGGTGTTTGCGGAAATGAGCAGCTGCAATCCCGTCTTCGTGCTTCCGGGGGCGCTGGCCACGCGAAGCAGCTCCATCGCCGAGGGATTCCGCAATTCGATGACGCTCGGCGTCGGGCAGTTCTGCACGAAGCCGGGGATCCTCGTGGCGGTCGAGGGGGAGGATCTCGTCCGCTTTCGAGAAGAGCTCACTGCCGCCGTGGCCGCCGCGACGCCTGCCTCGATGCTCACGGCAGAAATCCTCCGTGAATACGACGTCCACCGCGAAGCGCTCCTCGGCGTGGCGGGGGTGCGGGTGCTGGCTCGGGCCGAGGCGGCAGCCGACGCCGTCCACTCCCAGGCAGCGGCGGTCGTGGCGGAAACTGACGCCGCCACGTTCCTCGCGCAGCCTCGCTGCTCCGAGGAGGTGTTTGGCCCCTGCAGCCTCCTCGTTGCCGTCCACGATCTCGCCGAACTGCGAGCCGTGGCTCGGAGGCTCGACGGCCAACTCACCGCCACGATCCACGGCACCGATGCCGATCTCGACGAGGGGGCCGATCTGTTCGAGCTCCTCGCCGAGCGGGCCGGGAGGTTGGTCGTCAACGGCTATCCAACGGGGGTCGAAGTCTGCCATGCGATGCAGCATGGCGGCCCGGCGCCGGCAACCTCCGACTCCCGGTTCACAAGCGTCGGCACCGCCGCGCTCGAGCGCTTCATCCGGCCGGTCTGCCTCCAGGACATGCCCGATCGCCTCCTCCCCCCGGCGCTCCAGAATGCCAACCCACTGGGCCTGGAGCGGATCGTGGAGGGAGTCCGCGGCCGGCATTGATCCGGGTCCAGCTCCGGCTCCGGTCTTCCGGCAGCGAGGAGCGACGCCGTGGCGGCGGTCAGGCTGCCGATCGGCGGCCAATGCGGCGCGGGCGTCGGGCACCGACAGGAAGGCCCCCGGCACGGCCGTCGGAGGGCTGAGGGGCGTTGGCAGCGCGCCGCACGCGGCGGCTGAAGAGGGCGGCGGCCTGGATTCCGATGGCGACCAGCGCCGTGATCAGAACAGGCATCAATTCCCCCAGCGGCGAAAGGGCTCGTAGACGCGGAGCGAAAAGAGGAGCTCACTGGCGCCGAAGTTCGTCCCGATGCTGTCGCTAAAGGAGAAAATCGGTGTCGCGACGTCGATCGTGGCCGGGCCGCCATCGACGGCGTACCAGGGGTAGCCGAGGTCGAGCGCGATGCGTTCAGTGACCAGCCAGCTCGCCCCTCCACCGGCCTGCCAAGCGAACCCGGTCACGGCGGTGGAGCCGGAGATACCGACGCCAAGCGCCGGGAAATTGCCATCGAAGACGACCGTGTAGCCACCGCCGCCGATCCCACCGCCAAGATAGAGGGCGACGCGGTCGGTGACCTCGAGGTCGCGCCAGGCGTTGATCATCGTCGACCAGCCATCGCGGGCCGTGACGGTCGCAGTGCCACCGAGGTCCGGTTCTCTCAAGGTCAGCGATACCGGATCGCGGTAGCGGGCCTCGAACTCGGTGCGGAGCCAGCCCTGGGGGCGTTCGAAGGCGATGCCGGCGGCTCCGCCGGTGGTGAAAAGCGGGTCGGTGGGGTTGGGGCCGTCTCCCACCGAGAGCGTCCCGAAGTCTGCCCCGAGAATGCTCGTCAGGTAAAAGCGACGATCGGGTCCTTCGGGAATGTCGTCCCACGACGGCATCCGCTCCTCCACCCCGGACGTTGTTGGCGCTGGCGCTGGCGCTGGCGTTGGCGCTGGCGCTGGCGCTGGAGAGTAAGGGTGAGCCGTGATCATCGGCGGCACGGTGGGCACCGCGGCGGCGGGCAGGCGGAGGGTGTCGGTGGTGATCGGGGGGCGGGGGGCGTAGTTGACCGGAGGACCGTAGCCGAGTGAGGGCGCCCCATAGCCGGGAGTCGGCGCCGGTGCTGCCGGCGCCTGGAGCGTGCTCGGGGGGCTTGCCACGGAGGGATCGACGCCGGGCAACAGAGGCGTGGCGGTCGGAGGAAGCGTCAATTGGGGCGCGGCTGACGTCTCCACCGGGGCTGTCATCACCGATGGCGAGACGAGCGGCTGCCCGCCATAGAGACTCGCCCCAAAGACCGGATCGCGCGGCGGCGCTGCCGCAGGGATGGCGCTCGACGGGGCCGGGGGAAGCTCGCGCGGGGCGACGGGGGTCCGCCGCGAGCGTTGCGAGGGGCCGAAGGGAATGCCCGTCGTGGCGCTCGCCCCCAAGCCGGAGGCCGTGCCATAGGCCGACACACCAGACAGCCCGTCGGCTCGGGCGTTGCCCGGCGGCAGCACGACAAGGGTCGCGATCAGGGCGATTCCAGAACCGGTGAAGCAGCCACGGCGCATCGCTCGAGTCTCCGCACGACCATCCCGGCCACATCCTTCCCATCGATCCCCGACGGGCGGGGAGACCGCATCCAATCCGGGGGGGCGTCACGGTCGACCGGACCGTCAGGGGGATGGGCCGCGGGCCCGACGTCCCTTCCCCAGGTTGCCAGAGAAGCAGCCTGCCGCAGCGAGGCGGGCAGCCAGACTCGGGACGCCGCTCAGCTGGCGGTGAGGCCGAGACGACGCGCGAGGGGGCCGATCGAGAGCCCCTGGACGAGGATCGAGAACACGACCACCGAGTAGGTGAGTGTTAGCACCGTGTCGCGCTCGGGCCCCGGCGGGAGTGAGAGCGCTAGGGCGACCGAGATGCCGCCGCGAACGCCGCTCCAGGTGACGAGCCAGCCGGCGCGGGGGGGAAGTTGGAACCAGGCCGGAAAGCAGAGGACGGGGATCCCGACGACGAGAAACCGCGCCACAAGCGAGAGGATCACCGCTCCCACCGCGGCCCGCGTCAAGCCGGGGGTGTAGTGAATGACGGCAAACTCCAGCCCGATGAGGACGAAGAGAACGCTGTTGAGGATCTCATCGAGAAGATGCCAGAAGAGGTCGAGGCGTTCGCGGGTGGTCTCGCTCATCGACCATTCCCTCCCCTCGCTGCCGACGAGGAGGCCGATGACGACCATCGCCAGCGGGCCGGAGGTGTGGAGGCGATTGGCCAGCGCATAGCCCGCAACCACCGTGGCCAACGTGATCAGGACCTCGACGCGGTAATCGTCGATCGATGCCAGGAGCCGGTTCACAAGCCAGCCAACGCAAAAGCCCAGCACGATCCCACCGACAGCCTCGTGGACGAAGAGGTTCATCGCTTCACCGGGCGTGGGTGAATGCCCCATTCGCAGCGTATCGAGAAGGAGCGCGAAGAGGACCACGCCGACGCCGTCGTTAATCAGCGATTCGCCGGCGATCGTCGATTCCACGTCCTGCGGCACATGGGCCGACTCGAGGATCCCGAGGACGGCGACCGGGTCGGTGGGGGAGATCAGGGCCCCGAACAGAAGGCAATGGATCCACGGCAACTCGAGCCCGAGGAGGCGGAACAGCCAGTGGCAGCCCACGCCGATGAGGAGCGCCGACAGGGCCGTGCCGACGAGCGCCAGGATCCCGATCGGCCGGGCGAGCCGCCACAGCCGGGCGAGATCGACGTGGAGGGCGCCCGCGAAAAGGAGCACCGACAGCATCCCCTCCATGAGGACGTCGGTGAAATTGATCGACTCGAGCAGCGCCCGCTCCTGCTTCCCCGGTGTCGTCACCCCCACCCTCTCGAGCCCCACGATGCCGAGAGACGCCACCAGCGCAATCGCCATCACGCCGATCGTGGGGGGCAATCGGAACACCTTGCGGTTCAACCAGGCGGCGCCGGCAGCGAGGACGAGGATCACGGCGGCGATATCGAGCATCGTTCAATCGTTCTCCGTGGCGGATTGATCCACGGCACCGTCCTCGGCCTCACTCTGCCCGGGATCGCCATCGGCACGCCGCTTCCGCCGGCCGAGAAATCCAGTGGCAGAGAGGGCGGCGAGGATCGCCGCGGCGGTCGCCGCGAAGATCACGGGCCACGTGACTAACGGACTCGGCTTGGTGGCGGGATGATCGGGAATCGTCGATGGCACAGGCTGGAGCGTGGGGGGAATCGCGGCCGGCAGGGCATCGACCGTCGCGAGTCGGGCAGTGATCCGATCGGCTTCCTGGGTGTCCCCCACTTTTCCCTTCACGCGGGCGAGAGTCGTCAGGGCCCGCTTCGTGTAGGGATGCTCGAGCCCAAACTGTTCCTCGTAGATTGCTGCCGCCAGAGCATACTGATCCGCAGCGGCGGCATGGTCGCCGAGATTGTCGGCGACGAGGCCGAGGCCGTTGCGGGCTGCCGCCAGATACGCCCTCCCTCCCCCGTCCTCCCCTTCGAGCGCGGCGACCTGCTCCTCGAAGGCCTCTCGGGCACCGGGCCAATCCTCGAGACGGGCCCGGGCTGTTCCGATCTTGCCGAGCGTCGTGGCGGTGTTGATCGCCTTTGAGCGTGGGTCGCCCGCGCCGTCGGCTGCCAGCATCGCGCGGGCCCGTTCGAGGCAGCCGAGCGCGTCGCGCCAGCGGTCAATCGCCATGAAGCTGTCGCCGAGCACGGTCAGCGCGTTCCAGTCACTGGCCGGCGCGACGAGTGGGCCGGGGGTTCGAAGCGAGCGAGCAAAGGGGGCGAGTGCATCGATCGCCTCTTGGGGCCGGCCGAGTCCGTAGCAGGCCTGCCCTTTGAGGATGAGGAGGGTGAGGACTTCGCGGTCGTCATTCCCCTTCGCTGCGACCAGCGGCGCCAGGGCCTCGTCGACGACGCGGAGGGCCTCCGTAAACTGCTGGCTCCGCAGCGCCCTCACGGCGGTCTCAGCGGCCGTGTTCCCGGTGCGGACCGCGGGTGGCGGCGTGACGGTGGTCTCCTGGCCTGCTGCCACGGTGGCGACAAGCCATGCGGCGACAAGCCCCGCGAGGGATGACGACCGTCGACGGCGGAGAGGGTTTGGCGACCACTCCATGATGAGCCTCTTCCTGGCTGACGGCCCGGCGGGCGTTGAAACCACTGTTGCTCGATCTTTATAGGGAAAACCACCGGATTGCGTCGGCGCCAAACTTGGCGGCGCTGGGCCGGACGAGGGGGGCCACCGGAGAGTCCGGTTCCGGGGTTACGATGGGGGATCGTCGTGGCGGACGAATCGAGCCACACCAGTGGCCCCCACGTCCGTTGCCGGAGCAGACCATGCCTCCCACCCCCCGCCGCCAACCGCGATCCTGCGTCGAGATCCTCCATCAACTCGGCGAAAAGGCGAGTTGGGACGACTTCCTCGCCACGGTCGCGGCAGCAGCGAAGGAAGAGACCGAGCCCGCCGTCGAAGGGCCGGCGGCAGACCGCGCGACGATCGAAGCGCTCGAAGCCAAGCAGATCGCCGACCTCCGCCGCCGCCTCGGCCTCGAGTGACGCCACGTCCCCGCCCTAGGCTCCTCACGAGGGCCCGAACGTCGAGCCGCGGGCCTTCGCCTCACGGGCCGCGGCGAAGAAACTCGATCAGATCGGCAAACTCTCCCGGAGTGAGGGCCTGCTCGAAGCCCTCCGGCATCAGCGACCGCCCGGTGCCGCGGAAAACCTCGATGGAACTCCGTGGGATCGTCGCCACCCTCCCTTCGGCAAGGGTCAATTGCACGGCCGAGGGTGTCTCCCCGCTGACGAGCCCCGTGAAGGCCTCCCCATCCTTCGTCACCACCGCCACTGACAAATACTCGCCGGTGAGTCGCCGGTTGGGATCGAGAATGTCCTCGAGCACCTGCTCCCGCGGCTTGGCGTGCATCGCGGCCAGATCGGGGCCGACCCGGGCGCCGAGGCCCCCCGATCGGTGGCAGCCCGCACAGTGTTTGGCAAACAGCCCCTTGCCCCGCTCCCGGTCTCCCACTGCGGGCAGATCTGCCGCGATCGCCGCGATCACCGCGGTCCGATCGCCACTCGAGACGCCACCGAGGAGCATCTCGAGCTGCTCACGGGCGACCGGGTCGAGGGCCTCGGCTGAAAGGATCGCGCGACGCGCGTCGGGATCGATGTCACCGGGGCTGACATCGCCCGCCACAATGGCTGCCACCAACCGCGGAGCACGCTCGGCAAAGCCGGCTGGCGCTGCAAAGGCTTCGAGAATCGCCCGACGCACCGCCGGGCTCGCGGCCGGCCAGGCGGCGAGCATCCCATCGGATACGGTGGCCCCGTCACGGCCACGCAGCGCTCGGAGGATCGACGACGCGCTCTCGATCCCGACCGGATCGGCGAGTCGTTCGACGAGGATCCGGGTCGCCGCGGCAGAGTCATCGAGGGCGAGGAGTTCGACCGCGTCATTCCAGTCGCCTGAGGCATCGGCCGCCGCCATCCTTCGGGCCCGGTCAAGCCAGTCGGCAAGCGGTCGTCCGCCAAACTGAGCGGGGGCCGAGGCACTGCCGCCTGACTCCATCCCCCGCACCCATCCGGCGACTATTCCGAGAGCGACTCGATCGGCCGGAGCGGCCGCAATCACGGCCTCCGACAGCGGCGACCATGCCTGCTCGTGACGGCCGCAAACCTCCGCGAGCCCGCGCACGACCCCGAGCCGGGCATCGGCATCGCCATCCACGACGAGTTGAGCGATGATCGCGGGCGCCGCTTCCTCGGCCAGACAGATCACAGCCCGATCGACCCACGGGTCAACAGGCTCGGTGGCGACGACCGTCGCGAGAACGGCGCCGCGCTTTGCCGCCGGAAGCGACTCCGCCGCCAAGGCCACCTCAAAGCGGATGGCCGGATCGGGATCGGCGGCCAGCGCAAGCGCCACGCCGGCCAAGCCCTCCCCCGCCGCGGCGAGCCGCTGTCGCGCCGCCGCGCGTGCCGCTGCCATCCCGGCGACGGGCTCCGCCTCGAGACCGTCTCCATGCCGCAGAGCCTCGTCCGCCGGTCGCACGCGCCAGATCCGCCCCCGATCTTTTCCTTCGTCCCAGGCGACGCCGTCGCGCATCTCCGCTCGGACAAAGTCGGGATGCTCGACCCAACGCCGATAGAAGTCACAGATCCACAGCGCCCCATCGGGGCCGGTCACCGTGAACACCGGCCGGAACCAGGGATCGCGTGAGGCGAGGAACTCGCGCGTCTCCTCGCCGGCAGGCCGGCGGGCCTCGAAGGCCACGCCGACTGAGACGAGCTGACGACGATGGACGATATTGAGCAGCGGCTCGCAGACATACGCACATCCGCGTGGGAAGAGGCGAGAGCCTCGATCGATCGACAGCCCGCAGCTGGCATTGAAGGCGTCGGTGGGCTCGCGGTTGAAGGTCGTCGGCGTGCCGCTGATGGGGAAGAGTCGGTTCTGTTGCACCGGATCCTCGAGCACTTCCATGTCGCTCGACGGCGCCGAGAGGGGATGGCGGCTGGCGACGTCGAGAGGGAAGACGACCTGGCGGATCGGCGCCGTGTTCCAATTGCTGAACCGGTTTCCGTGCGCGTCAAAAGCCAGGCCGAATTGCGAAAATCCTGCCGCGGCCTCGACCTCACCGGTGTCGGGGCGGAAGCGGAGATCGTGACGATCGATCGAGACGGCCGGGGCGTCGGGGCGCTTTGGCGACGTGATCGAGCCGCCGCTGCGCCCGTTGGCGGCATACACCCAGCCATCGGGGCCGGCGCAGAGGCCGTTGACACGGAGCTGTTGGTTGCCGGCCTGGAATCCGGTCAGGATCACCTCGCTGGACTCGGCCGCTCCGTCGCCGTCCCGGTCGACGAGGTGGAGAATGTCGGGGGCCGCGGTGACGAGCAGCCCGCCATTCCATGCCAAAAGACCGTTGGGAAAGGGGAGCCCTGCGGCAAAGATCGTCCGCGTATCGATCGTCCCGTCGCCGTCGGTGTCGGTGAGAGTGACGATCCGTCCACCGCCGTCGCCGTTGGGATAGTCGCTCATCTCGGCGACGAACAGCCGGCCATCGTCATCCCAGCAGATCGCCACCGGATCGAAGACGAGCGGTTCGGCCGCCACAAGCTCGACGACATGCCCCGGCACGACGTCGAAGCAGGCCAGCGAGTCGGCCGGGGAAAGTGGCCCCGGCTGCTCGGCGGCGCCGGGGGATCCCGCGGCGTTGGCGGATCCCCACAGCGCGATCGCCGCCACCAGCCCGACAGCCGCGAACCAGCGTTGCACGTTCATCGCTCCGATCCTCCTGCGCTTCCCTGATCCCGCTCCTGCCCCCGAAGCTCCTCGTGGAGCCGCTCGAGCTGGCTCACGGCCGTCGCCACCATCCGCTCGCCCGTGCCCGGCTCGCCGTAGCTGTGGTGGCCGGTCCAGGTCTGGTAGCCGCCGAGCTCGTGTCCTTTCGAATCGGGAATGTAGCCGACCCAGTCGTTGGAAAGCTCGGAGATGAAGGTGTGGCGGAAGGGGCTTTGCCGCTTGATCTCCTGGCCAAGCACGGTGAAAAACTCCGCCGGCACAGCCACGATCGCCACGTCGCCGATCGCGAGCGTCTGGATCGACGTCGTGCGAGTCTCCCCTTGGTGCGGCGCGATCTCGGCCCGCTGCGTGCGGAACACCAGCGCGATCGCCTCGGCCGACTCTGGACTCCCCACACGCTTGCTGCAGTAGCCCTTGACCGCTTCCTCCTCGGCCGATTCGTCGAAGACGCGGATACGGAACTCGAACGGCTCCTTGATGGCGGCGAGTCGCGCGACTGGGCGTGGCGTGGCTGCGACCCGAGCCCGGTTCACGGCCTCCTTGATCCGGATCACCATCTCCGCAGGGGGAACGGTGAGGTTGTGTGTCGATCCGGAGGCACCTTGGAGGAAAACGTGATGCCCCCCCTGCTCCGCCTCGAGCTCCTGAGCGGCGAGTCCATAGAACGCCGGGGAGCGTTTTCCACCCTCGCGAGCGCCGATGCAGTGGGTCGAGTGATTGAACAGTGTCGCCACCGGTTTCCCGTCGACCGTCTCGAAGGCCATCACCGGAAGGTCAGGGTCGAAGGGGCCGGTGGGGCGGACGGCGTCGTCGCGGTTGCCGATCCAGAAGATCGTGCCGTCGCCAAGGAGGATGCGGCTGTTCTGGCCGACGCTCGATTCCTCGCCGAGCCGGTAGCGGAGCCGGCAGTCGGGGTGGGCTGGAAGCGCGGCATGGGCCGCGATCACGGAATCGGCGATCGACTTGGCGAGCCCCTCCACGAAGCGGGCGTCGCGCTGATAGCCATGGACGCGCGTCGCCGACGGGGCGGAGTGGGTGTGCGTGGCATGGACGAGGACGCGCTCGGGGGGAATGCCCGTCGCCACGCGGATCGTCTCGAGGGCCGGGTCGACGAAATCCCTCTGCACGAAGAGGACATCGCAGGAACAGATGGCGAGCTTCTCCTCGCCACGGGCCAGGACGATCGCCGTGGCTCGCAGCGGCGCCTCGGCACCGCTGGCTTTCCAGGGGTGGATCCCGCCGGCCATGTCCATCGTGTCGTCGGCCGGGATCTCGATCGCCGCACTCCCGACCCGGAGAGGATCGGCGGCAGCGGCGACGTGAGACTCACCCGGAGAAAGAAGCAGCCCCGTCAGCCACCCCACGATCACGAGCCCCGATCCCCACTTGATGGTCATGGCTATCCCTCCGGTCGTCAGGCTGCCGCCGAGCACGATCGACTCAAACGCCGCTCTCCCCGCGCGTCGACCATGATACCGCTCCTCCTGCCTTCACGCCGACGGCGCCGCCGCCAGGACCTGCAGGCGAGATCGAGCCGACCAACGGGACCTTCAGGCGAGATCGAGCCGACCGACAGGACCTGCAGGGAAGATCGAGCCGATACATCGTCACTGGAGGGGATGCCGACCAGCACTCAAGGCATGTCCGAGTCCCCTGGCAAGGCACCACGATGCCTCACCGTTCATCGCCGTGGTCTCCCCCCTGCCCGGCCTGCTCCCGCAGTTGCTCTTGCAGTTGCTTTTGGAGCCGCCCGAGCTGGCTCAAGGCCGTCGCCACCATCCGCTCGCCGGTGCCCGGCTCACAGTAACTGTGGTGGCCGGTCCAGGTCTGGTAACCGCCGAGTTCGTGCCCACTCGAATCGGGGACGTAGCCGACCCAGTCGTTGGAGAGCTCCGCAATAACGGTGTGGCGGAAGGGGCTCTGGCGTTTGATCTCCACGCCGAGCACGGTGAACAGCTCCGCCGGCACCCCCACGATCGCCACGTCACCGATGGCGAGCGTCTGGATCGACGTCGTCCGTGTCTCTCCCTGATGGGGGGCGATCTCGGCCCGCTGCTTGCGGAACACCTCGGCCGTCGCGTTGGCTTCTCCGAGGGTCCCCATCCGCTTGGTGCAGTAGCTCATGACCGCTTCCTCCTCGGCCGACTCGTCGAACGCGCGAACGCGAAACTCGAACGGCTCCTTGATCGCGGCAAGGCCGTCGATCGCCCGTGGCACGGCAGCCGAACGGGCGCGGCTCACGGCGTCTTTGAGTCGGATGACCGCCTCATCGACCCCGACGGTGAGATTGTGGGTCGATCCCGAAGCACCCTGGAGAAAGAGGTGGATCCCCCCCTGCTCACGTTCGAGCTCCTGGGCAGCCAGACCGTAGAAGGCAGGAGATCGCTTCCCGGGCTGGCGAGCCCCGATGGTGTGGGTGGAATGGTTGAAGAGCGTTGCCACCGGCTTGCCGTCAGCCGTCTCGAACGCCATCACCGGCAGCTCCGGATCGAAAGGGCCGGTGGGACGGACGGCATCGTCGCGCTTCCCGATCCAGAAGATCGTGCCGTCGCCAAGGAGCAGCCGGCTGTTCTGGCCGACGCTCGACTCCTCGCCGAGCCGGTAGCGAAAGCGGCAATCGGGATGGGCGGTGAGATCGGCGTCGGCGGCGATGATCGCGTCACCGATTGCCTTGGCGAGCCCCGCCACGAAGCGGTCGTCGCGCGTGCAGGCGTGGGCGCGGACCGTCGAAGGCGCCGTATGGGTGTGGGTCGCGTGGACAAGGACACGCTCGGGGGGAATGCCCGTGGCTCCCCGGACGCGTTCGAGCGCCGGATCGACGAAATCGGCCTGGACAACAATCACGTCGCAGGAGCAGATGGCGAGCTTCTCCTCGCCAAGGGCGAGGACGATCGCCGTGGCCCGCAGCGGCGCCTCAGCGCCGCTAGCCTTCCAGGGATGGATCCCGCCGGCCATGTCCATCGTGTCGTCGGCCGGGATCTCGATCGCCGCGACGCCCACCCGCAGCCGCTCGGCGGCCCGGCACGAATCCGTGAAGATTGACACCCCACCCAGCCCCGCCAAGCAACCCGCGATCAGGAGAGAGCGCCACCGTCGCATGTTCGCCATCATTTCCCCTTCTTCCCCGTTCTTTCGTCGAACAGCCGCAGGGAGTCTCTCCCAGGCGGCTCCCTCCCCCATGCGAGACCAATGATATCGCTTCCGTTGCCTCCACACCCAAGAGTTGCGGATCGGGACTTTGCCAGATGAAGATGGCCCGGCGGCCGCCAACCGGCAGTCGCGCAACCGATGGCAACCGTTCGTGCTGCAA
>Ga0114978_10003381_pt1 | contig 13066 bp, 10 predicted proteins | sample S_140212_EF_Meta_FD_87027 | JGI IMG/M metagenome (GOLD analysis project Ga0114978, IMG submission 87027) | Freshwater microbial communities from Lake Simoncouche, Canada to study carbon cycling - S_140212_EF_MetaG | ecosystem: Environmental > Aquatic > Freshwater > Lake | place: Lake...
AGTCGAACGCCTGCGTGCGTATGCGGACCGTGCGCGGTGGCGAACTGCAGTTGAGTCCCGCACAAGCCCCTCTGGCTAGCGAACGGGCACCCGCGTACATTTACGGCACCCCCTTCAGGAGTCCCCATGAATCTGAAACGACCGCTCTTCTGCTCGCTGGTGTTCGCACTGGCGACTCCTCTCGTATCCTTCGCCGCCGAACCTGCAGCGGCACCCGCGCAGGATGTTGCGTCGCTCCAGAAGGAGATCGAGGACCTCAAACGGCTATTGCCTGGCCAAGCCCACGTGATGTCCGACGTCGACCACCAGTACGGCAACCTGTGGTTTGCTGCCCGCGCCAAGAACTGGCCACTCGCCACCTTCTATATGAATGAAAGCCGCCTGCGCATCGCGTGGGCCGTCCGCATTCGTCCGGTCCGCCCGCTGGCCGGCGGTGCGGAGATCGACCTGCGGCCCCTGCAGACCCACATCGAGCAGTCCGCTTATGCCGATCTCAAGGCCGCCCTCGACAAGCACGACGTCAAGGCTTTCGAAGTCGCCTACAAGAAGGGACTCGGCGAATGCTTCGACTGCCACAAGGCCATCGACAAGGCGTTCCTGAGGCCCGCAGTACCGAAGTCGCCGGGTGCGAGCGTGATTGCGGTGGAGCCGGAGTAGCGGAGCGGACGGCGGAGCAGAGTGATAAGGACGGGCCCCGCCCAGTGGGCGACTGCGCCGCAAGTGGGCCTCCGGCAAGCCAGACCAAGATGGCGCACTTCTCTACTTGCTCGATTCTAACTTGCAGACAGGCCTACCCGCCGACAACGGCAGACCTACTTGGCGGAGCCCTTTATCCTCGAAGGGGATACTTGGCGAAGCCCGTCCTCGAATCGGAACGGTTGCCAGCGTCCTCGGCTAATCAACGATTAGCCGATACCCCGCCCCCGGTGCCGTCTGCAGCAACTGCGGCAGGGCGGGATCGACTTCGATCTTGTGGCGCAGCCGATGCACGAGCTGCTTCAGCAGCTGGCGGTCGCCGGCGCCGCGATGACCCCAGACCTGCATCAGCAGGCGATCGGAACTGACGGTGTGGCCCGAGTTCGCGAGGAGCATCTGCAGCAGCCGCAGCTCGAGCTTCGTCAAGCGAATCGGTTCGCCCTCGCCCACCTGCACCGTGTGTTCATCGACATCGAGCTTGATGCGGCCGGCTGCAAGCGGCGTCGCTGTGTCGACACCGGCCCGGCGCAGCAACGCTTTGACCCGCGCGAGCAACGTGCGGGGACTGAAGGGCTTCGTCAGGTAATCGTCAGCTCCGAGCTCGAGTGCCCTGACGAGGTCTTCCTCCTCACCGCGAGCCGTCAACATCATGATCGGGACGCGCGACTTCTGGCGCACGGCTTCGCAGACCTGGAAACCGCTGGCTCCCGGCATGTTGATGTCGAGCACGATGATGTCGGGTTGATCGGCTTCAAAGCCGCGGATCGCCGTCGGGCCATCAGCGGCTTTCACGACGAGATAGCCGGCTTGGGTCAGCGTGAAGCCGATCAGCCCGAGCAGGTCGCTATCGTCATCGGCAATCAGGATCTTCATGATGTGGAGCCTGCAGGCCGAACGCTTTCAGGCACAGCCCGGACAGAGCATGATGATATTCCCGGCGTTAATGACCAGACAGGCATGGCTCAGCTGGTCTCGACAGGCAACGTGATCACGAAGCGAGTGCGATTCTCGGGCGTGCGTGCCGCGATGATCTGGCCACCATGCCGCTCGATAATCGACTTCACGATCCACAACCCCAGGCCGAGGCCACCCGGCTCCGGCTCTGCTTGCGCGCCTCGATGAAACTGATCGAAGATCGAACCCGATTCGACGTGAGGCAAGCCCGGACCCTCGTCTTCGACCCACGCCGCCACCCGGTCACCGCGCGCCTCGGCGCCGATGCGGATCGTGCTGCCTTCCGGCGCGTACTTGATGGAGTTCGCAAGCAGGTTGACGAACACCTGGGTCAGGCGCGAGCCGTCGCCGTCGATATTCGGCAGCTCCTCGGGAAGCTCGAGAGCCAGTTGTTGGCGCCGCTGTACGAGCAACGAGCCGATGAGCGCCTGTGCGTCTTCCACGACTTCCGCGAGGACGACGCTCTGGTGGCGAATGCCGAGCTGCCCCGCTTCGATGCGGACGCTTTCGAGCAGGTTGTCAATGAGCCGTGTCAACCGCAGCGTGCCGCGCTCCAGTGACAGCACCAGCTCTTCCCGCTCATGCGGCTGCATCGTGTTCAAGCCTTCGCGCAACAGCTCGATGGAGGCGAGCTGGGCTGCGAGCGGCGTCCTGAATTCATGCGAGATGTTCGCCAACGTGGAGTCACGCGCCCGGCGTACTGCTTCGAGATCGGTCTCGTCGCGAATGACCTGCACCTGCAGGCCATCGACGCTGGCCGCGCTGACGATGACCGCAGTTCGCGGGGCGCCCTTGCCGAGATCCAGCCGTTCGATCGCTTGCGCACTGCCATCGCTGCGCGCCAGCAGGATCGGGCAATGCGTCTCGCACGGACGCTGTCCGTTCTCGGCAACGCAGGGCTTGAGGACATCGCCGCAGAAGCGGCCGATCGCGTGCTGCGGTTCGACCCCGAGCATCCGGGCCGCCTGCGGATTCAGATAGGTGATGACGCGACTCTTGTCGACGGCATAGACGCCTTCGACGACACCTTTCAATACCGCCTGCGCCTCGGCCTCGCGCCGACGCAACGCGCCCGTCAGGTCGACCAGGTTGCGGCGCATGTCTTCCATCGTTCTGGCGAGCACGCCGACTTCGGCGGTGCCACCGGTCGGGATGGACGCAGAGAAGTCACCCTCACCGAGGCGCACTGCCGCCTGCGTTAGGTCGCTCACGGGACCCGCCACCCGCTGGCCTAGAATATAGCCCGCCAACACGGCCAGGGCAGCGAGGATGAGGGCCGTCACGAGCAGCTGCCTGACCAGGCGGCTGACGGAACTGTCGATCTCGGCCGCGGACAGTCGCGCCTCGATCAGCGCGACGGCCTCCCCTGTCGTCGCAAACACCGGGAAGCTTGACGCGTACAAGTCGAAGGCGTTCACGCGCTGCACGGCGAAGCGTCCGTCCGACAGGCCAGCGGAGTGCAGCTGCGTGAAGTCGTCGACTGGCGCGCTGGTGAAGTTGCGGTAGTTGAGCAGCCGGACCGGCAGGCCCACTCGCTCGGTGATGCGCGTTGCGAGGTCCGCATCGAACAAGCGAATGGCAAGCACGCGGAGGTTCGCGTCGCCGTTGAGCGGCGCGGTGGAGCCAAGCAACGCAGGACCGCCTGCCGATGGCGCAGCCATGAACCGCTCACCCTGTTCGGTATTCGCGAGCAACACTTCCTCCCAGGGAAGCGCTACGCCGGCCTCTGCAACCAGCATGGACCCATTGAACACCGCGCAGGACGACAGCCCGTCTGCCTCGCAAGCGCGCTTCAGGACCTGTTCAATCGCCTCGGGCCGCTGCTCGGTCACGAGGCGTCGCAGGGTCGGCAGCGCTGCGAGGCCGCGAGCCTGTTTAAGTGTGTCTTCACCGTATCGCCGCAGGTCTTCGCGCGCCATGGCGCCCGCAAGCTGCACCCGCGCCTGGCCCTGTTCGTCTGCCAGTTTGCGCAGCATGCTGATCGCGGAAATGGAAATGCCGGCGAGCACCAGCACGACGATGACGACGTTGGTCAACGCCAGCCACACGCTCAACGAGGCCTGCTGCGGATCGAACTTCAGCTTGAGAAGCAGCTGCGTCAGGCGGGCAGGCACGTCGCTACCTTCTGCGCCGGTAGCCCGTGCGCCATTCAACCAGGGTCTTGATGACCAGCGTGGCCACGGCCAGCAGCGTCAACAGCGACGCCACGGCAAAGGCCGACACGAATGCATATTCGTTGTAGAGAATCTCGATGTGCAGCGGCATGGTATTGGTCAGACCACGGATGTGGCCCGAGACCACGGAGACGGCGCCGAATTCCCCCATCGCGCGGGCGTTGCACAGGATCACGCCGTAGACGAGTCCCCAGCGGATCTTCGGCAGCGTGACGCGGAAGAACGTCATCCAGCCGCCTGCGCCGAGCGTGATGGCGGCCTCTTCCTCGTCGTTGCCGAGCTGCTCCATCAACGGGATCAGTTCGCGCGCGACATAGGGGAACGTCACGAACAGCGTCGCGAGCACGATGCCCGGCAGCGCGAAGATGATGCTGATGTTGTGCTCCTGCAGCCACGCGCCGAACCAACCCTGCAAGCCGAACATCAGCACGTATACGAGGCCAGAGATAACGGGAGACACCGCGATCGGCAGGTCAATAAGCGTGATCAGGAAGCTCTTGCCCTTGAAGTCGAACTTGGCAATGGCCCACGACGCGGCCAGCCCGAAGATCGTGTTGAGCGGCACGACGATCGCGGCGGTGATCAGCGTGAGCTTGATGGCCGCAGCCGTGTCGGAATCCGAGAAGCTCGCGAAGTACGCGCCGAGGCCTTTGCCGAACGCGGTGACGAACACCGTCGCGAGGGGCGCGAACAGCAGCGCCGCGAGGAATGCGAGCGACACGCTGATGAACGCCCAGCGGGCGAGCGCACTCATCAAGCCGTCGCGGCCCGGACGGCTCGCAAGCTCGGCGGAGTGAACGTTGCTGCCGTGGCCTGCCATCAGCGTCGGTCACCGACGAGCCGTCGGCGCCCCCACGCTTGCAGCAGGTTGATCGTCAGCAGCATCACGAACGAGATCAGCAGCATCACGAAGCCAAGCGCCGCGGCGCCGCCGTAGTCGAACTCCTCGAGACGGATGACGATCAGCAGCGGCGTGATCTCGGTCTTGAGGGGCAGGTTGCCCGCAATGAATATGACCGATCCGTACTCGCCCACTGCGCGTGCAAAGGCCATCGTGAAGCCCGTCGCCAATGACGGCAGCACGGTCGGCAGGATGATGCGGAGAAAGACGTAGAAGCGGCCGGCGCCGAGGGTTTCGGCAGCGTCCTCGAGATCGCGCTGGACTTCGGCGAGCGCCGGCTGCACGGAGCGGACAACGAACGGCAGCCCGATCAGCGTGAGCGCGATGACGATCCCGATCCACGTGTACGCCACCTTGATGCCGAACGGCTCAAGGTACTTCCCGAACCAGCCGTTCTGAGCGAACACGGCCGTCAATGCGATGCCCGAAACGGCCGTCGGCAGTGCGAAGGGCATGTCGATGAGGGCATCGATGATCTTGCGCCCCGGAAAGTCGTAGCGCACGAGCGTCCACGCGATGATGAAGCCGAACACTGCATTGATGCTGGCCGCAAGCAGCGAGGCCCCGAAGGACAGCCGATACGACGCAAGGGCACGAGCCGAGGACACCACATCCCATACATGGTGCCAGTCCGTCATGGCGGTGCGCACGACAAGCGCCGTCAGCGGCAGCAGGACGACGGCACCGAGAAAGAACGTCGTGAACCCGAACGTGAGTCCGAAGCCTGGAAGGATGCTGGGCTGGCGGAACGACATGTGCAGAGGGGCCCTAGCGTCGACCCTGCGAGATGCGATCGAACGTGGCGCCGTCAGCGAAGTGCGTCGCCTGGGCTTTCTGCCAGCCGCCGAACGCCGCATCGATCGTGAACAGGTTGATGTCCGGAAACTGCGCGCGGTATTGCTCCAGCGCGGCGGAGTCCCGCGGACGGTAGAAATGCTTGGCAGCCAGCAGCTGGCCTGCGGGCGTGAATAGATGCTGCAGGTACGCCTCTGCCACCTTGCGCGTCCCCTTGCGATCCACGACCGTGTCGACCAGTGCGACCGGTGGCTCCGCGAGAATGCTGATCGAGGGGATCACCATTTCGACGCTTCCCGGTCCCATCTCCTTGATGGCCAGCAGCGCCTCGTTCTCCCATGCAATCAGCACATCGCCGATGCCTCGCTGCACGAACGTGTTGGTCGATCCACGGGCACCGCTGTCGAGCACCGGTATCTGGCTGTAGAGCTGGCCGACGAATTTCTCCGCCGCGATCTGCGCCTTCGCGACTTCATCGGCAGCTGCCGGATCTGCGAGCTTGCCGAAGTCGCCACCCAGATTGCGTTGCAGCTCGAAGCCCCAGGCCGCGAGATAGACCCAGCGCGCGCCGCCGCCTGTCTTGGGGTTCGGTGCGATGCTCTCGATGCCCGGCTTCACGAGGTCGCTCCAGTCGTGAATCCCTTTTGGGTTGCCCTTCCTGACGAGGAACACGATCGTCGACGTGTACGGTGAACTGTTGTTGGGCAGGCGCGTCTGCCAGTCGGCACCGAGACGCTTGCCGATCTGCTGGATCGAATCGATGTCATACGCAAGCGCAAGCGTGACGACATCCGCATCCAGGCCGTCAATCACTGCGCGCGCCTGCTGGCCCGAACCGCCATGCGACTGCTTCACCGTGACGGTTTGCCCGGTCTTTTCCTGCCACTCCCTTGCAAAGCTCGTATCGAACTCGCGATAGAACTCGCGCGTGGGGTCATAGCTGACGTTGAGCAGAGCCACCGTGTCTGCCGTTGCGCCGCCAGCAGGCTCGCTTCCGCCGCAGCCGGCGAACAGCAGAGCCGATGCCGCCACGATCAGCAGCGCGCTCAACGTTGAACCGCTTTGTGCCATCGAATCAGAGGTCATAGGAGGCCTCACGTGGTGCGGTACACGACAAGAATCGGCCAACCCGGCGAGGCCGTGAGCAGGCGGCTGAAGCGCTCGGTCAACACCTCGACGTTCGAGACGCCGAGGATCAGCAGCTGTTCCGGCGACTCGGCGAGCTGCCCGGCGAGCTCTTCAACCGCTTCGCCTACGCGCAATTCAGTCCGCATTTCGAGACCATGTCCGGCCTGGGCTTCGGACCGCGCATCGAGCAGCGTGCGTACGCCCTGTGGCCTGGCGGCTTCGCTGGTGCCTTCGGGAAGAATGCCGACATAGACCGCCTCCGCTGGCACGTGTCGCAGCAGACTTGCCGAGACGGCGAGCGTCGCGCGACGCGGCGTTTCATCAACCCAATGAATCAGGATGCGCTTCGGCGCGACAATGGCTTCCGGCAGCACGAGTACTTCCCCCGCGCCCCGCTGCAGGAGCACCTGGACGTGGCGTGCAGAGTCGGGCCCCGCGGCAATCACGGCAACGCCGGCGAGATCCGGCTTCGTGCCGGGCGCACGGATGATGTCGAGCGTGGTATCGACGCGCATGGACACGCGTGTCTTCATGCCGGAAGCGAGTCCAGCCAGGAGCTGATGCTGCGACAGCTTCTTTGCATCCGCCTCGTCGGCGGCAAAGGCCGAGAAGCTCGACAACGGTGTGGGCAGCACGTGGATACGACGCACACCGATGAAGACAGGTTGACCGGGCGACAGCGGGAATGCGCGCTGCTCCGGCTGCGTGCGAGTGACTTCGATGAGGGCCGCGCCGGACTCGCCGGCCGGGCCGGCGAGCTGGGCCTCTTCGGCCCCGCTCTGCAGCCGCACGCGCATGCGCTCGATGGCGCCGGTGAAGACGATCTCTTCGACCTGGCCTTGAGCAAGATACCCGGCCTGCAGTTGCTCGCGAGTTGGCGCGAGCTCCACTTCTTCGGGGCGCAGCACCGCAACCACTTCATGTTCACGACCGGTTTCGACTCGCTCGACGGCACGAGCATTCACCGGCGTGGTGCCGAAACGGATGCCTTCGCTGGTCTGTCGCGCAAGCAGCAGGTTGGCAGCGCCGAGGAACGTCGCGACAAAGCGCGTGGCCGGCCGGGCATACAGCTCGTCGGGCTTGTCGCTCTCCAGCAGGCGGCCGAGATTCATGACACCGATGCGGTCGGCGAGCGCGAAGGCTTCTTCCTGGTCATGCGTCACCAGCACGGTAGTGATGCCGAGCTCGCGCTGGACCTGGCGGATCGTGCGCCTGAGCTCCTCGCGGATCTTGGCGTCGAGCGCACCGAACGGTTCATCGAGCAACAACACTTCGGGCTTGTGCGCGAGCGCACGGGCCACGGCCACTCGCTGCTGCTGGCCGCCGGACAACTGCGTCGGCAGGCGATCGTCCATGCCTTCGAGCGCGACCAGGCGCAACAGCTCCTTGCGGCGCTCGCGGCGGTCCGCGGCCTTCATGCGCCGGACCCGCAAGGCGAATTCGATGTTGTCCGCCACGCTCATGTGGCGAAACAGGGCGTAGTTCTGGAACACGAGGCCGACGCCACGGTCGCGTGCCGACACATGCGTAACGTCACGGCCGTGAAGGGAAATCCGCCCATGATCCACGCCGGTCAGGCCGGCGATGGAACGCAGCAGCGTGCTCTTGCCACTGCCGCTTGGTCCGAGCAGGACGTAGAACTCGCCGTCGCGGACGTTCAACGACACATCGTTGACGACAGGGGAGCCCTGATACCGCTTGGTGACCTGATCGAGCGTGATGGACATGAAGGACGAGGAATCCGCTGGGGTGGCGCGAAGGTTCCCCATCCTACCGGCTGGCAACGGCTGCGTCAGTCGCCGGGCGGTAACAAAATGGTTATAACTGTTACCGTTTTGGCATGACGGAATGCCACCACGGATAATGGCAACGGCCGGATTCCTTATTACCCATCAGGTACCCGCACCCATGACCCTTCCCGCCTACGAGAAACTCGGGTCCTTCTACCTCGGCCGGACCTACGACGCGGCCACGTCCGCTGACACGAAGGATCTGCTGCTGTACGACTCGCGCGACCTGACCACCCATGCGGTGTGCGTCGGCATGACCGGCAGCGGCAAGACGGGCCTGTGCCTCGCGCTGCTTGAGGAAGCGGCCATCGACGGCATACCGGCGATCGTGATCGACCCCAAGGGCGACCTCGGTAACCTGAAGCTGACCTTTCCAGGTCTCACCCCCGGCGACTTCAGGCCGTGGGTCGATCCGGGTGAAGCTGCCAGGAAAGGACTCGATTCGGACGCCTACGCGGCGTCAACGTCGGAGATATGGAAGAAAGGCCTCGCCGCCTGGGAGCAGGATGGCGAGCGCATCCAGCGGTTTCGCGATGCCGTGGATGTAGAGATCTACACCCCGGGCAGCAATGCGGGCACCCCGCTTTCGGTCCTGAGGTCGTTCGATGCGCCCCCTCCCGAGTTGCGCGATGACACGACGGCCCTGCGGGACCGCATCAGCGCGGCCGTTTCGGGCCTGCTTGGCCTGCTCGGGATCGATGCCGACCCGCTACGCAGCCGCGAGCACATCCTGCTGGCCACGATCTTCGATCAGGCTTGGGCTGCAGGCACGAGCCTCGACATTGCTGGCCTGATCCAGTCCATCCAGAAGCCGTCCTTCACGAAAGTCGGCGTCTTCGACCTGGAGAGCTTTTTCCCGGCCAAGGAGCGCCTGGGGTTGGCGATGAGCATCAATAACCTGCTCGCAGCGCCCGGCTTTGCCACGTGGATGGAAGGCGAACCCATGGACGTGCAGCGCCTGCTGTACACGCCTGCCGGCAAGCCTCGCGTGGCCATCGTGTCGATCGCCCACCTGAACGATGCCGAACGCATGTTCGTCGTCACGCTGCTGCTCAATGAAGTGGTCGCATGGATGCGCCGGCAATCGGGTACGTCGAGTCTGCGCGCCCTCCTTTATATGGACGAGATCTTCGGCTACTTCCCGCCGAGCGCGATGCCGCCCTCCAAGATCCCCCTGCTCACGCTGATGAAGCAGGCGCGCGCCTTCGGTCTTGGCGTCGTGCTGTCGACGCAGAACCCGGTCGACCTCGATTACAAGGGTTTATCGAATGCGGGTACCTGGTTCATCGGCCGGCTGCAGACGGAGCGTGACAAGGCGCGGGTGATCGACGGCCTGCTGAGCGGCGGCGACGGCTCGCTCGACAAGGCAGCACTCGAACCGCTCATTGCCAACCTCGGCAACCGCGTCTTCCTGATGCGCAACGTGCACGACGATGCGCCCGCTCTGTTCCGCACGCGTTGGGCCTTGTCTTATCTCAAGGGACCGATGACGCTGCAGGAGATCGGGCGGCTGAAGCCTGCCGGTGAGCAGCGGCCGGTGGCCGGTGATCGGCCTGACAGGGCGAGTCCTGCGCCGGCCACCGGCCACCAGCCACCGTCCACTTCCACGAAACCGATGATCCCCGCCGGCGTGACCGAGCATCACCTTGCCGGCGCGGCTTCAGGGGGCACCTATCGACCTCGTGTTGCCGCGACCGTGCGTACGCATTTCGTCGACGCGAAGTGGGGCCTCGACACGTGGGAAACCCACACCTACCTCGCACCGCTGCTCGACGATGAAACGGGGCCGGACTGGGCCCAAGCTATCGTGAGTGCCGACTTGAAGGATCGCCTACAGACGGCCGCTCCAGCGGGCGCTTCGTATACAGACGCACCCGCTGCCGTGCTCAGGCCGCAGAACTACGCGGCGTGGAGCAAGCAGCTCGGCGAGTACGTCTATCAGACGGCCAAGCTCGATGTGTTCAGCTGCCCGCTCCTCAAGATGACTTCAGCACCGGGGGGCGCAGAGGGCGATTTCCGTGCACATATTTCGCTCGCCCTTCGGGAGAAGCGGGATGCGGAGATCGACAAGCTGCGCAAGAAGTATGCGCCGCGTCTCACGGCGCTCACCGAGCAGGTGCGCCGTGGTGAAGAAAGGGTCGAGCGTGAAAGATCCCAAGTGACAGACCAGACCGTACAAACGGCGATCTCCATCGGGACGACGTTGCTCGGCGCGTTGCTTGGCCGCAAGGCATTGAGCAGCACCAACCTCGGTCGTGCAGGGACGGCGGTACGCAGTGCTGGGCGCGTGGCGAGGGAGAAGGCGGATGTCGGGAGGGCTCAGGAAGGCGTCGAGGTCCAGTCGCAACGGCTCAGCGACCTGCAGAACGAACTCGAACTTGAAATCGGCAAGCTGCAGGGCGAGCTCGATCCGTCAGTGATCGACGTGGAAACGATCAGTGTGAAGGCCAGGAAGTCGGATACAAGTGTGACACCGGCTGCGCTGGTGTGGGTAGCGGGTTAGGAGAGACGGATTGTTGAGTGTGGTGAGACGGTCGCCGGCGCGCAAGTGGGCCGGCCTGATGGTGGTGGTCACGCTGGCCGCTTGCGGCTCGACGAACAACGAACCTGAGCCGGGCATCTATCGCGCGATCGTGGAAGCCCCGGCAGGGGAACTGCCCTTCGGCCTGGAGTTAGGCGCGGCCGCTGCAGGCGGTGAATCGCAGGGACCAGCGCTCTTTCTGCTCGATGGCGACAGGCGCGTGGCATTTGAAAACGTGGCGCATGTCGAGAAGGCGCTGGAAGCCCGCCTTCCGGGCGGCCAAGCCACGCTGAGTTTCACGGCGCATGGGGCAAAGCTCTCCGGGTATCTGCGGCTTCCGAACAACCGCGGCGCGATCGAAGAACTCGCCTTCACGGCCGACTCGGGTGCGACCTACCGCTTCTTCCGCGAGTCTGCGACGGACAATGCGGATGTCTCCGGCCGCTGGTCGGCTGCAATCAATGATGCCGGAGGGCGAACCGGGTGGGTCATCCTGCTGACGCAGTCCCACGATCAGGTTGCCGGAACGTTTTATGGTCCAGGCGGCGCCGAGCAACCCGTGACAGGCCAGGTGCAGGGCGATGACGTTCGGCTGTCGAGCTTCGACGGCAACAGCGCGCTGCTGTTCACCGCAAAGGTGAATGACAAGGGCGAACTGGTGGGCGCTGCGTGGTCGAACCTCACGGGCACGTCACGCTGGACCGCACGGCGCAATCCCGATGCCGAGATTGAATCCGTCTCGGGCGAAGAGCCGTCTACGCCGCTGTGATCCGGCTCCGATAGACCCAGCAGCAGGAAAACGAATGACCGAACCCGTGGTTGCAGGTCGCGGCCCGATCGCAGTTGACGTTGTCGCAGGTCGTACTTATTGGTGGTGCACTTGCGGCCGCAGTACACACCAGCCCTTCTGCGACGGCACGCACAACCCCACCCAGTTCAAGCCAATGAAGTACGTGGCGGAGAAGGACGGAAAGGTCTGGTTTTGCGTGTGCAAGCAAACGGCAACGGCGCCGCTGTGCGATGGGAGCCATCGGGGGCTGGCACCATCCACGGAATAGACCGGCCAACTCTGTTGGCAAATGGACTACCGTCAGGCCAGAGAGGGCATCGCGTACACCCTGATCCGATTCAGGCCTGCCGACAGGCCATTTGCTGACGAAGTCGGCCATTTGCCGATGCATAGCCTGAGGATAGGCCACAAGTGCCCTGGCCGCAGGGTACAGAGTCGGCCGGTTGGATCCGGTATGACTCCTCCGTGTCAACGCCCGACCAGATTTCCCGTTAGTATCGGCTTGGCGAACAAGATCAACGGCGCACTTGGCGAGGGAAACCATGACTCTCGTACTACCCGCAGTTCAGTCGGGCACACTTGGGCGGCATGGCCTGTCATGCGGCATTGCAGCGGTGCTTGCCCTGATAGCAGCCTGCGGCGGCGGTGGTGATACCGCTCCCACACCTACTGCGACGACACCTCCAGCCGTCTCGTTCGCTACCAAACCCGAAGCCTACCGATTCCTAAACCAAGCCACGTTCGGCGCCACCGAAGCGGATGCGACGACCGTAGCCGGACTTGGATACAGCAGCTGGATCGACCAGCAACTCGCCCAGCCTGCCTCGATCCAACTGCCTGTTGTCGAGGCTGCATACGTTCTCCTCGCAAACCCCACCCAGATGATCGGGTCGGTGAACAACGATCGCACGGATGCCTGGATGCGCAATGCGGTGCGGGGACCTGACCAGCTTCGGCAAAGAGTCGCCTTTGCGCTGTCCGAGATCATGGTCGTCTCGCAGGCAAGCACGCTGGTGAACATGCCGCACGCGCTGGCGGACTACCATGACATGCTGGCACGCGATGCATTCGGCAGCTTCCGCAACCTGATCGCAGACGTCACGCTGCATCCGGCGATGGGCGTGTACCTGTCCATGCTCGGTAACCAGAAGCCCAATACCGCGCTCAATATCCGCCCGGACGAGAACTATGCCCGGGAGCTGATGCAGCTGCTCACGATCGGTCTGGTCGAGCTCAATATTGACGGCAGCACCCGGCGCGACGCGCAGGATCAACCGCTGCCCACCTACAGCCAGGAGATCATCGAAGGGTTCGCCA